>Ga0208336_1000420_pt1 | contig 16809 bp, 14 predicted proteins | sample DeeseametaMP0372_FD_184212 | JGI IMG/M metagenome (GOLD analysis project Ga0208336, IMG submission 184212) | Marine microbial communities from the Deep Atlantic Ocean - MP0372 (SPAdes) | ecosystem: Environmental > Aquatic > Marine > Oceanic | place: East of Porto Seguro, South Atlantic Ocean...
CTACTAACAAAGGTAAGTCGTATATAATATGTTCAAGTATCTCAAGGTTCTCCTCCTAAGCACATGCATACATTTGAATTTACGGCACTTTACTCGTCTTATTAAAGCCCTATTAATTCTCTATTAAATAGTGTGATACATATCACAGAATGTTGTTTTATCTGGGAACCTTACTATTATTAGTGAGTAGATAATATAGAACAAATTATTAGTACCCAATAGCAGCCATACATTTCTCCTCCTCCTAATGTGTGGCTGTTTTGTTTGCGTGTATGGCTTATTATAGTTTTTTACTACAACATTCCAACAACTCTAGCCAAACAAGGGACATAACAACTCTTTATAATCACAATAATCACAATGCATACCTTTACAGGGGATGAAATTATTTTTTTTAATACCATTTGAGGTTGCTCTTATATTTTCCTCTATGAGATCCAGGTCATCATGAGTAAGTTCAACTGCAACTTCCGGCACTTCCTCTCGTACAAACATCATTGAGAGCTTTTCAGGTATTTTCTTTATGTTTTTCTTATGGGAGGTTTCAACTCCATTTAAGGATGTGAATAGAGCATAAATACCCAACTGAATATCTTTTTTCAGCTGCCGTTCTGTTTTGGGTGTTTTAGATGTTTTATAATCCACAATGGATAAATTCCCATTGTCATCCAGATCTATACGGTCACATTTCCCCGAGAGTGTAGCATAATCGGTTTCAAAACTAAACCAATGTTCTGTGTATAAGGTATTCACCGGATGCAGTTGAATATAATCCCAATAATTTTTGAGCATAGCCTCGGCATCTTGCCTATTTTGCTCCTTTTCCTGCTCATATTTATATCCGCCCTCTTGCCAATTGGAATCTAATAGGGCAATTAACTCTTCATAGGATGAATAATTTTCTTCGTGAAATATTTCCAATACTTTATGAATCACCTTTCCCAATTGAAAATATGGCTTTTCTGGGGCGCCTGGAATACCGTCAATATAACGGTATTTATATTTTAAGGGACATTGATTATAGGTCTGAATACTGGTTGCGGATAGATTTGGATTTGAATCACTTTCTTGGGATTCATTATGCGATAATAATTGTAATATTTCATCTTTATATGGATTTTTACCCCAATCTGGTTCATCTCCCTTTTTAAGAATGGAAATGTTTTCAATTGCATTCAGTAAATTATTTGCAGTGTCAAAATGCCCTAAATTAATTTCTGATTGAATACGGGATTGGTAATTCCCAATCAATTCCTCATATTGAGAGACCTCTTTTGATTCAAGCATAATATTCTCCTTTTTTACTAATTCATCACTTATATTTTTTATAAATGGAGACTGACTCTTTTCCGGTGCAAAAAGGGTGAGTGTTTCCATTGCACGTGTAATTGCTACATAAAATAGCCGCCGCTCTTCTTCATAATGCAGTTCTTTTTCTTCTCTATCCCCCACTTCCCATCGCTGCCAGGATACTGGCAATCTATCAACCAATGACATCCCTCTAAAGCTTAGCGGAAAACTGCCTGATCTTAAAAATGGGATAAATACATGTTTAAATTCCATTCCTTTTGCACCATGCACCGTCATTATTCCCACGGCAGGCAATTTAGCGAGCTCTTTAATAGGTTCTAATGCCTCATCGTTAACTTCCCATTGTATATCTATAAAATCAATGAAATTTTGCAGATCATCCGGATTATAATTTTGAGAATAAAGTTGTACCAATTCCCTGAATTGATTTAAACTTTGCCAAGTCATCTTTTTTTCTAAACTGTCAATACCTTCATTATTTCTATAAAATCTGCCAATTTTAACGAGACTCCAAACCAGCTCAACAACACCCTTTTCTTTTATATTGTAAATGGGAGTGATTACTTCTTTTGCCAATCTCTTTAATTCACTATTTGATTTCAGGGCATATTCCAGAAAGGTCAGATTATTTTTATTTTCTTTATATTCATTTAGAAATTCTGTCAAATCAAATTGGGGATATTTCTTCATTAATATTCTGAGAAAACTATGATCTACTTTTTCAGTCTTCCCATAAATATGCAGCATTGCTATGAGGTCTTTTATAATAGTTTGGTTAAATAATTTTTCAGAATGATAATAGGTGTTAATTCCGTTTTTTTGAAGAAATGATGATACTTGTCGGCATTTGGTATGGGTTCGCAGTAAAATGGCTATATTACCGGCATATTCACCCTTATTCAATAATTGCTCTACATCTTTTTTCAATTGCATGAGTTGTTCATCTACGGACCCAATTTGCAAAACAGGAATCTTGTCAGAATAAAGATCACTTTTCAAAATACCCTTTGACATTCGACCGCTATTTTCTGCAATTATACTATTTGCAAAATTTAAAATGGGTTGGTTGGAACGGTAATTCTGCATAAGTGGAACAGGTTCTTTATTTTTATTGAAATAGCGTTCCTTAAATTGATGAACATTTTGAATATTAGCCTGACGAAAAGCATAAATACATTGGTCATCATCTCCTACAACCGTAATACTATTTTCCGGTAAAGCAATTTTTTCAATAATTCGGCTCAAGGCATAATTGTTATCTTGAAATTCATCTACAATAATATGTTTAAATTGATTCTGTAATTCAGTGAGCACATCATTATTTGTTTCGATTAAATTCCATAAATTTGTAATCAAATCACCATAATCAATCCAGTTGGCATCTTTTTTCCATTTTTGATACAGTGGATAGATATCTACCATGTCTGCCAATTGAAATATTTTCTCAATCTCTTTTTTATCTGAAATCGACTTTATTCTTTCCAATTCGTTATTTTTTAATAAACCCAACTCCCTTTCACTTAAAAGATTCTGCCTAAAAGCATCAAATACTTTTTGAAAACACTGAATAGCCTGTATAGGGTTTCTGCGAAATAATATACTGCGCAATTGCTTTAGTTCATCGAACCGTTGACGCAATAAAAAGTATATGTCACCCCGATTCATTATATTGGGTGCTTCAGAGTAGCCTAATTCTGAAAAATAAGCATTTGTCTGTTCCTGGGCAAAAGAATGGAAGGTACAAGCCTGAATTTCTCCCCCCATTTCACCAATCTCTTTAATAAGCTTTTGTTTAAGATGGTTTGCTGCATCATTGGTAAAGGTAAGCGCAAGAATAGAATCGGGATTAACTTTTCGTTGTTGAATAAGGTATGCCATTCGTCCCACTACTGTAGTAGTCTTTCCCGTACCGGCACCTGCTAAAATCAGTAGAGGTTCCGGTGGATACTCTACTGCTACAAGCTGTTGAGTATTAAAATCAGTCATAAAATTACTAATCTACAATATCCACATATACTGGTTGACAACTTTTACTTCCTTAATGGTATTGCCTGTTCCCCATGCAGCAATCATAAGTGAAGTCCCGGTGATCATTCCCAGGATGTAGTCTATGCTTTTTTGTTTTGCCATGATGATCTTCTATTTAATTAATAATTATTCACTTTTTATTTATAATTATTGGCTATTCTCCAATAATTTTGACCAGAACCCTTTTTCTTCTTCCTCCGTCAAATTCTCCATAAAATATCTGTTCCCATGGACCAAAGTGTAGCTCACCCTTTGTAATAGCAATAACAACTTCTCTGCCCATGATCTGCCGTTTGTGATGTGCATCCCCATTATCTTCACCAGTGAGATTATGGTCATAACGGGAAAGTGGCTCATGTGGTGCTAATTCTTCCAGCCATTTTTTGTAATCCCGATGCAGTCCCGATTCATCATCATTGATAAAAACCGAGGCAGTAATATGCATGGCATTTACTAGGCATAGCCCCTCGTGGATTTCACTTTCATGAAGTACTTCCTGCACTTCATGGGTTATATTAATAAATTCCATTCGAGATGGAATGTCAAACCAAAGTTCTTTGTGGAATGAATTCATAAGGTCTCCTGGATGATTGGTTGAATACAAATTTCACTATTATTCCTGGGTGAATTAACAAAATTGGAAACAGGATAAAATTCCAGTGGATTGGAAAAAGATGCTAATTTATTTAATGCTTCATCGCATGGAATATTTGTATTGGTCCACTCATCTATTTCATCAAAATTTAAAATTACCGGCATTCGGTTATGTATATGAGCTATAGGCTGAGCAGGTTCAGTGGTGATAACGGTATAAGTATGATACTCTTTATTATTTTCATCAATCCATTTATCCCAAAGTCCAGCCATGGGCAGGATATTCTTTTGAGGATGGCGAATATAATAGGGTATTTTTCCATCACTAGTCTGCATCCATTCGTAATAGCCATCCGTAATGACAACGCATCTATTGCTTGTAAGTAAATTTCGGAAAGATGGTTTTTCAGGGAGGGTTTCTAAACGGGCATTTATTAATCGGCTTCCCATTTTAAGGTCTTTTGCCCAAGATGGAACCAAACCCCAGCGCATGGTCTTGATTATCCGCTTTTCATTATGTATTAAAATGGGAGTATTTTGAGTGGGAGCTATGTTATAGCTTGGAATCCAGTCGTCATTCCACTCATCAACCAACATTTCCTGAATTATTTCAATTTTCCCTTTTGTGAGTGTTTTACGACCGCACATTTAGCTTTACAGCTCTAATTCTTCCGTCTGAGCTAAATTAAATATTTCATCAAATCCTACGATTGTATTTTTGATTTTCTGATTTATTACTTCCCCTCCTCTCAATACAATAACATTTTCTAATTGAGATTCTTCAATATCACAATCTTCAGAAATAGTGCAATATTTTAAAGATGAGTCTTTTACATTTGAAGAGTGATGAATAGCATTACCCCCTTCATTCTCTAAAAGAATTTTATTGGTGGACAGCATTGTTTCAGGAATACCACAATCCAGACAGGCATCAATTTCGAGCGCTTTGAATATGTGGCTATTATCCAACATCACAGTGAATGCATCTGTCAATTGATATTCATTTTTGGTTCGAATATTATTCTCAATTAAATATTCAATACCCTTCATAAGCTCCCTTTGGGATGAAATATAATAAATCCCACTAATGGCTAAATTGCTAGGCGGATTATCTGGTTTTTCCCAAAATTTGGTAATTTGATTATTTTCAATTTCCACAATCCCAAATCTTTCAGGATCTGGTACTGGGGCAACGCCAATGGTTGAATGTTGAGACTTAAGTAATTTTTTATAATCCAACTCAAGAATTGCATCGCCAAGCACAATCAGGACTGGTTCATCCAAATCTCCCAATCCCTGATAAATGGCATGTCCCAATCCTAACCGTTCAGTTTGCTCAACAAAGGAAAATTTGACATTGGGGTAGGATGTACAAAATTCAACAACTTGCTCTCCGAAATGACCAATAATAAGTGTTATATCGGTAATTCCAGCATTTGTAATTCGATCCAGTATATGTTCAAGAACGGCCTTTCCGCCAACGGGTAATAAACATTTCTGAAGGGTAAGCGTATGTGGTTCTAATCGAGTACCATGACCAGCAACAGGGATAATTGCCCTCACAATTATTATCTCCCTAAAGCTCTTTCATGCTGTTTTTTAATCTGAATTGAAATCTTTTCTACAGCATTTATCAGGGATTTTTCAAAGAAATCAGCATTTTCGTGGGCTGAAAAATCATGACCTTTTATATGGGCGTTTATCTCCACATTTTCACCACTATTTTCTTTTGTAAGAATGACATGGCAATTCATTATATCACTATTATATTTTTCAATTTTCATTATTTTTTCATTTACCAACTCCTTAAGTTTATCTGAAGCTGTAAAATGTCTGGCTGTTATTTCAATATTCATAGAGAATGTTCCTTTATTAAATGGCTATTTCATTGTGATTTCTAATGGGACCTGCATGTTCCAGATATGACACTGCTTTACCATAGGTCTTAAAGTTATTGGTGAATAATTCACCTAGTGTAGTTGCCTGCTTATCGTAGTCGTCAGCATTATCCCAGGATGAACGAGGATTTAGCACCTCAGTATCAACTCCTATTAAACTTAGTGGACAACTTAAGCCAAAAACAGGTTCCGTTTTGAACTTGGATTGCTCAATTGATCCATCTAAAATGGATGTAATCATTGCTCGAGTATTTTGAATGCTGATTCGTTTTGCTCCAGATGCTGCAGAGCCGCCAATCCAACCGGTATTCACAAGGTAAACCTTTGATTCATGTGTTTGAATTTTAGATTTTAAAAGCTCTGCATATTTTAGGGGGTGTAAAGTTAAGAAGGGTCCTCCAAAACAAGGTGAAAATGTTGCAACTGGTTCCGTAATTCCTCTTTCGGTGCCGGCAACTTTTGCCGTATAGCCACTTATAAAATGGTACATGGCTTGATCAGGAGTAAGCTTAGAAACCGGAGGTAAAACACCATAAGCATCGCATGTGAGAAATACTATTATTTTAGGATGTGGTCCCATACTGGGTTTACCGGATGCAAAAACTGAATTTTCAATATGATCAATTGGGTAGGATACTCGTGTATTTTCAGTTTTAGAACTATCAGTAAAATCAATTACTCGAGTTTTCTCATCGTAACATACATTTTCCAATAAAGCACCATGGCGAATGGCATTGTAAATATCAGGTTCAGCTTCTTTGTCTAAATTAATAACTTTTGCATAACATCCCCCTTCAAAGTTGAAGATACCATCATCTGACCAGCCATGCTCATCATCGCCAATCAAGGGTCTATTAGGGTCAGTAGAAAGAGTCGTTTTGCCTGTACCACTCAATCCAAAAAAGAGAGCAGTATTACGACCATTTGTATCAACATTGGCAGAGCAGTGCATTGAGAGTATACCTTTCAATGGCAACTTATAATGTAATACGGAGAAAATACCTTTTTTCATTTCTCCACCGTATTCAGTTCCACCAATTATTGCAACTTTCTTTTCAAGATTAAATATAATAAAAGTTTCAGAATTCAAACCATGTTGTTCAAATTTATCATTATATACTTCACTGGCATTTATAATGGTAAAATCTGGGCAGAAATTCAATAATTCTTCCCGGGTTGGCCTAATGAACATATTATGACAAAAATGAGCTTGCCATGCTTTTTTGGCAATAATCCGTACATTTAAACGATGGTCAACTGCAGCCCCTCCAAAACCATCAAAAATATACGTATTAGATTCATCTCCATGATTATAAAATTGAATCACTTTTTGATACAGTTCATCAAATATTTCACTACTGATCTTTCTATTTACATCGCCCCACCATATATTTTCACTACTGGTTGCTTCTTCAACAATATATTTATCCAAAGGAGATCGACCTGTAAATAGACCTGTGTCAACCATTGCGGCTCCATTCATTCCAATGGTTCCTTCCTTATTTAGGATTATATCCTCAATGAGCTTTTCAACAGGTAGATTTCGTCTAATTCCATCTGTCTGTGTAATTCCAAGTTTATCAAGTCCAAGATGATTTACAGTCATAGTATTTCCTTATTTAGCATGTGGATGTGCTTGTTGATATATTTTTTTTAATTTTTCAGGTTGCAGGTGGGTATAAATCTGAGTTGAAGATAAACTATTATGCCCCAGCATATCTTTAATAGCCATTAAATCCGCACCATTATTGAGCATATGGGTAGCAAAAGTGTGTCTGAGAGAATGTGGACTGAGCTTTTCATCGTCCGATACAATTTTCAAATACTTCTTTACTATATTGAAAACAGTTTTAGGTGCAATTGTGTTATTTTTATTTTTCCGAATTGGAGGGAATAAATAGCCATTCTCATTATCATTCTTTTTACTCAACATCTCTAAATATTTGAGTAAAGTTATTTTTGCCTCCCCACCAATCATAACAATTCGTTCTTTACTTCCCTTCCCTAAAATATGAATAATATTTTCTTCTAGGCGAATATCATTTAATTGTATCTGAATTAATTCTGAAATACGAACACCTGTTGCATAAAATAGCTCAAGAATTAAACGCTCCCTTAATATTGTTTCACTATCACCAATAGGCAGATCGAGAATTTCTTTTGCCTCTTTTAAAGAGAGATAATGGGGCAGCTCTCTATTGGTTTTTGGAGTTTTCACGAACCTGGCTATATTTACATCAACCAAATTACTTACCAGCATATATTTATATAAGGATTTAATTGAAGCCAACCTTCGCGCCAATGTACGTGTACTCAATCCTTTCTTGGATAAATGCTGCATATATGATTGGATGGCAGTATGATCAAGTTTTATGAAATCTTCTCCTCCAAAATTATTAATACAATACGCATAATAATCGTCTAAATCATGGCAATATGAGCGAATGGTATGGGAAGAATAACGCCTCACATTTCTAATATAATCCAAAAAACCAGAGATGACAGATGGTCTGTTATTTTTCATTTTTAAGAATCTCTAATGCACGGCTTAAATCTTCAGGGATTGGTGCTTCAAATTTCATTATTTCCTTAGTAGAAGGATGACAAAATTCAATCGTATAGGCATGCAGTGCAACCCTGTTAACCGTTTTTATTAAGCGATTTAATAATTGGGTATATTTCACATGAAAGGATCTTGCATATTTTGCACCACCACCATAGGCATCATCACAAAATATAGGGTGACCAATAGATTTTAAATGTACTCGTAATTGATGTGTCCTCCCAGTTTCAGGATGAAGTCTAACCCATGAAAGCGGAGGGTAATAATTCTCTAATTTATAATTTGTGGAAGAATCTCTACCTCCACTCTCAACCATAGTAAATAATTTTCGGTCTCGAGTATGGCGTCCCATTTCACCTTTAATTATTCCTTGTTCTTCTAAATTACCCCAAGCCAATGCCAAATATTGTTTTTTGACTTTTCTCTGGCTGAATTGCTTACTCATAAAATCATGTACCTGATCATTTTTTGCAATAATTATTATGCCTGATGTATCTTTATCTAAACGATGAACAATTCCAGGCCTCAGAGAATCCTGATGGGATAAACTCTTAAAATGATGTATAATTCCATTCAGCAGTGTTCCTGACCAATTTCCGCTTCCAGGGTGTACAACCAATCCTGACTGTTTGTTAATTACAGCTAAGTATTCATCCTCATAAATGATGTCTAAATCCATTGCTTCACCGGCAATACTTTCATCTCTAATTTGTGGTTCGAAATGGCATTCAATGGATTCGTTACCATGCAGTATTAATGATGATTTTGCAGATTTACCATTAATCGTGACTTGTCCAAGTTTGATTAAGTTTTGAATTTTTGAGCGAGAATAATCTGGAAGTTTACAGACCAAATACTGGTCAAGCCTTAATTGAGATTCTTCTACCGTAAATGAATGATGCTCAATCATTAGCTTCCAATAACTCCGGTTTATTGGTAAAAAGAGAATGCATTAAATAAAAAATAATTCCAATTGTCACCGCTGAATCTGCAATATTGAAAGTGTACCAGCGAAACCCTGCAGTACCAATATCAATAAAATCGACAACTCCTGTATAGTGTTGAGTAAAAAATACTGAACTTCTATCAATTAGATTGCCAATGGCACCGCCTAATATTAGTCCTAATCCAATTACAATTAGAGGATGATTATTGCGTTCTTGCCAATGTAAATAAGCAATAAATATGGTTGCAATAATAGATAAAATGGCCACTATCATGGTAAAATTACCAACTGGGATACCAAATGCAATCCCAGGATTTTTCACGTGAGTAAAACGCAGAAACGATCCAAGTATATTCAATGATTCCCATTGTGGTAAATTATTTTTCACCCACAATTTTGAAGCTTGATCAATAATTATGACCAATATGGTAGGAAAATAGATTCTCAATAATTTAAGCTGGTGTTGATTTACAATCGAAACAACTGGAAGTATGGGGAACTTCAATTAGCCGTTCTTTATCAATCAGCTCACCACAATTTGCACAAATACCAAAAGAGCCCTCTACAATCATTGACAATGCTCTCTCAAGATATTGCAGGTAGTTATTTTCACGATTCATCATATAATAGTTTTTTTCCATTTCCTGTTGATCCGATCCAGCATCAGCCATATGAGATGAATAAATGGCATTAGTTGAATTATTGTTCAAAACCTCATCAGCTTTTTCCTTAGCTTCTAATAATTCGGCTGTCACTACCTCTCTTTTTTCTAAGATCAAAGTTTTAAACTTTTCCAATTCTTTTTGTGTCCATTTTTTCTTTTTACTTACTGTCATTTTTAAATCCTCCTAATTTAACGGTGAAATTCCAATATTTATCTTTTCACCTGCTATTGTTACTGAACCATTAAACTTAAATGTAATACTATTTCCCATATCCAATTTCACACCTAAAACCTCATTCATGAAATAAGATTCATAAGATTCAACTGCATTATTTAGTTCCGTAGATCCATTTATTTCAATTTCAATCCGGTCTTCTACTTTTAAACCTGAATCCTTTCGTAAATTCTGCACCTGTCTAATAAGATCCCTTACCAATCCTTCTTGCTTCAGCTCTTCTGATATTTCTGTGCAAACACCCACAATTATATTTTTCCCGGAGGATATTCCGTATCCTTTTACGGGAATTTCTTCAAGAATGAGTTCATCGGGAAGAATTTCCAATTCACCTTCAGTTCCGGGTATAATTAATGATTTTCCAGATTTCACAATTTGAACAAGTTTTTCATTGTCAACATCATTAAGATAAGCAGTAATTCTACTAATATCTTTACCATATTTTTTTCCAAGTGTTGGGAAATCAGGTTTTACATTATATTGTACCAAATCAGATTCATTTACTACAAATTTTAAAGTCTTGATATTCAATTCTTCTAAAATTTCATTCTGGTTATTCTTTGTAATATTTTGAATATTATCATCTGCATAAACAGCAAGTTCAGCCAACGGTTGGCGGATTTTAATATTAGCCTTATTTCGAGCAGATCGACTCAGACTGACTATTTGAATGACAGTATCAATTTCATTTATTATCTCTTCATCAATATCTGCTTCACCAACCGAGGGGAAATCACATAGATGTACACTATCAACCTCAGATTTGTTTCTTCCTGAAATTAAATTAGTATATATTTTATCACTCACAAACGGAACAACTGGTGCCATTACCTTTACAAAATTAATTAAAATTTGATAAAGTGTTGAGTATGCAGCGGTTTTGTCAGAATCATTTTCTGATTTCCAAAAGCGTCTACGATTTCTTCTTATATACCAATTAGAAAGTTTATCTAAAAAAATAGTCGCTTCAGACATCAAATGAAAAACTTGATAATTTGAATAAAATTTCTCAGCAGTTTTAATAAATTTATTTGTTTTTGAAATTATCCAACGATCTGATTTTGAAAGAGTAGATTTATCTATTTCAATAGAAGGGTCAAAGCCATCCAAATTGGCGTAAGTTACAAAAAATGAGTAGGTATTCCATAAGGTAATGAGCTGTTTTCTCACTTCGTCTGCAATCGCATATCCAAAAAGCAAATTATGTTCAGGATTTTGATTGGCATACATCCAACGCATTACATCCACCCCCATTTTCTCTGCAGCATCATCGAACCAGATTGCATTGCCCCAGGACTTATGCATATCACGTCCGGTTTCATCTTTCACCATTGCATGTCCTAACAAAGTTTTAAATGGAGCTTTGTCCTCCATGACCGTAGAGAGTGCTAAAAGTGAATAAAACCAATTACGAAATTGTCCAGGAAGACATTCTACAACAAAATCAGCGGGAAACCACTTGTTCCAATAGTCTCTATCAGAATTGTAATGAAGTGTTGAATAGGGTACGATTCCAGCATCTAACCATGGATTACCAACATCGGGTATTCGTGTGCCAATGAGTCCGGATTCAGGATGTTTAATTTTTACTTTATCTATCCATGGGCGATGAGGACTTTTTCCTTCAAATTCCTCCCATCCCTCAACTGCTAATTCTTTAAGTTCTTTTTTTGAACCAACTACAAAAAATGTATCGTCTTCAAATTCCCAAATTGGAAGCGCTAAACCCCAAAACCTTTTTTTGGAAATCATCCAATCACCCATATTTTCAAGCCACTCTATTTCCCGCTCATGCCCCCACTCTGGAATCCATTGAATATCTTTTACAAGGTTTTTAATTTTATCTCGCCAATCCATGTTGATATACCATTCATCCACAATTCTAAATACCAATTCATCACCAGACCGCCAGCAATGAGGATACACATGGGGATATTGCTCTTGATAAAGGAGGAATCCTTTGTCCTTTAGATCAGCGATGATTTCCTGGGTGGTCTCAATTTTAGTAGCACATTTACCACTCAATTTTCCAAATCCATCAATATAGCAAGATTCTTCATCTAAAGGTGCTATAGAAACTAGACTAGCTTTTTGAGCTATTTTCTTATCAATAGCACCACATCCTGGTGCTGTATGTACAATACCAGTACCCTCCCCGGCAACTACCACATCACTACCAATACTATCCTTTCCACCATCAATAATTCTATGGCAGGATATTCCGCTATGCCCTTTATCTTTCAAATCTTCATTTACAAATGGAAAACCACCCATTTTGCTCTGCGCCTCAAGTTCATCAAAGGGTCCTTCATATTCCCAGCCTAACATATTTACACCTTTTACACTGCCAATAATTTCATATCCGCCACGTTCTTTAAATATTTGGGCAATTGTTTTCAGCTTTGGCACACCATCTATCCATTGTTTTTTCTCCTTGAATTGTTTATCAAGGCGTTGATATTCCAGATTTTCTTTTGCAAAATAATAAACTGCCCCATCTGAGGCTTTGAGTTTCACATAATCTAAATTTACATTTACTGCTGCTGCAACGTTTGAGGTAAGTGTCCAGGGAGTAGTAGTCCATACCAGAATATATTCATTTGGCTTGTTTTTCAGTGGGAATCTGACAAATACTGAAGTATGCGCAACAAGCTTTCGACCTTCAATAATTTCCATTTGCGAATAGGATGTTCCCGAGCGGCCTGACCACGGAACCACATCGGTGCCTTTATAAATTTTCCCATCGTTGTAAAGTTTTTTTAAGAATGCCCAAATGGTATAATTATTTTCATCGGACATTGTAAAATAAGAATTATCCCAATCCATCCAATATCCAAGGCGTTTAGATTGTTCAGTCTGAATTTCAGAATATTTCTCAACCCTCTCTTTGCATTTATTTACGAATTTTTCCAATCCGTATGCTTGAACATCCCGCTTTGTTTTGAAACCTAATTCTTTTTCAACTTCAATTTCAACCCAGAGCCCCTGACAGTCGAAACCATTTTGATATCTGAGTTCTCTTCCCTGCATGGCGTGGTAACGTTGAAAAATATCTTTCAGGGTTCGGCCCCAGGCATGGTGAACACCCATGGGATTATTTGCCGTAATAGGACCATCGAGAAAAGACCAGGGTTTACCCTTGGAATTCTTTTTTCTCAATTGATTAAAAGTATCATCTTTATTCCATTTTTCGAGCATTTCGTGCTCTATCTGGATAAAATCGACTTTATTATCTACAGGTTTGAATTTCTTTGAATCAGCCATAATTACTATAATTTAGAGACAAGAAATTTAGAACATTATGAGATATGAATACAATGGACTTCCGAAGAGAATAATATTTTTTATTAATGAGGAATTATTACCACTGAAATAGAACTATTTATCTTTATTAAAACGAAACTAAAATTGGGATGTAGAAAAGGCTCCCAATAGGGGCTAAACTTATTTTTTCTTACCTTTGTCCTTTTTTGCCAACTTTTTACTTAATGCTTTAATCTTTTTTAAATTTATTGGCCGTAATTTATCTTTTGTAAACCGTACCATATGAGGCAGCATCATCTCAGCTGATTCAAAAGCACCTGCCTTTTCTTTAAGCATTCTTATTTGAGATTCATATTGGGGCACCATTCCCGCAAAATTCTCATTTCCCTTAATTAGCTCCAATCCAGCTGTTTTCTTCTTAACATCCTCTTCCAATTCTTCTTTTGATTTACTGCGGGTCACCAACTGATAAATACTATGCCAACATAAAGGAGGTTTACTGCCACGTCTAGCATCAAAGTAGGCATCTATCTTTTGTTGTAATTCTTCCTGCATATCTTCAAAATTCAAACCAATTTGAGAAAATTCATCATTAAATAATTTGGAAAAGGAACTTGAACATAAAGTGATGAATGCAATTTTTTCATCATCTTTCAGTTTATCATCAGCAAGTCTATTGAATGAATAATCCATCATGAATTTTGCTAAGACCATACTTTCAAAACGTTTTACTCCCCACGGTTTAGTCCAATGATATTTTTCATCTTCAAAAGATTCCGAAATTCGATTTACAACTGCTGATAAACTATTTTGTATTATAACCGCTGGATCTGAGGTTTCTTTATTGCGAGAAAATAATTTCATTAATATTAATTATATGAGTTTGGTGAAAAATATTGCGGTGAAGTTAAAGAGGTTAAATCTTTGCATGGAAGTTTAATTTATTCAAATTTAATAATCCATGGTTTTCCATTTTCCTTCCGGACACTCTGCGGTGGTAAACATTATTTTCAGGCTGATATTACAGTTGCAGGATAAACAGCTAAATGTTTTTTTAGTTTTTCCTGTTAGAAATTCACAGGAATAACAAATCATCCGTCGGGATTGAATATCTTCATAATCTGCAATGGCATTTTCACCCCGCAACAGCTTTCTGAGAGTGAGCCCCATTGTTCCTAGAAAACTCTTTATCTCTGCCATGGTTACCATTTATTAAATTAGACAGAAGAATGAAAGTGAAACTATAAAATTCTTCCAATAAATGAAAAGGGCTCGGTTTCCCAAGCCCTTTTATCCTAACGGTAAACGCCAAAGGTTACTTAATTACCATTAATTTTTGATTGAATGTTTCGTTTCCTGCCTGTAAGCGTAGAAAATAAATTCCGCTGGGCTGTAAAGATGCATCCCAAACCAGTGTATAACTGCCTGCATCCTGTTGGTTGTTTACCAGAGATTCTACCAATTGACCGGTTATACTGTAAACGCTCAGATCAACCTCATTTGTTTCCGCCAATACATAACTGAAAGTAGTAGATGGATTAAACGGATTGGGATAGGCTTGTTTCAATGATGTTTTGGAAGGCAGTATAACTGATATGAACTTATCAGAACTGGCGGCTTCAACTTCAACTATTTCAAACGAACCCTCATAGCTGAATAAATGATCAGTTTCAGGAGCAACAATTACCAATGTAGTTGTATTTCTCTGAGTATGTGAACCTTTTACTAATGCATTTTCTGTAAGTTCAATTTGAAAATATCCATCATGCTGAAGTACCATTTTAACAGCGCCTACATAGCCATTCCGTGACATTTTCATCTCGGTTCCAGTATCGAAAAGTTGAACACTGGTGGCATTATCCGCACGAGGTCCAAGAATGAGGTTTACTAAATTAATAATATCCAGTACGTTTACTATTCCATCACCATTGAGGTCTGCCAGAGCAGTTTCAGGCTCAACCCCTAGAATCATATTTACCATGATAATGATGTCCAAAACGTTTAATACTTCATCTCCGTTTAAATCACCCACCATACCTTCACCGCCTTCAATATAGGCAGGCGGGAAGACAATATCATCAATCCAGGCAGCATCTGCACAATCTGTGTTATCACAGTCTGTAGAACCGCCGCCGCCATCTTTAACGTAGGACCATCTAAATGTATGTTCACCCTCAGAAACATCATAACTTACTTGGGTCCAGGGTGAGCCCCCGGAAGTAGTTGATTGATACTGCCCCTGCAGAGAATTATCAATATAGAATTCCAGCCCATCATAAAAGTAACTGCCAGAAGTTGAATATTCTGCAGAAACCCGGTAATAGAATTCAATCTCACCATCAGCTGTAACATCAAGGGTTACAGAGATACTGGAAGACTGACTATTCCCAATAGCGCCTGACTGTGCACTGGAAGAGCCCGAGTTTGATTCTGTATTATCAACATCCCAGTTTGCGCAGCCAATCCCACTGCATGAAAGATCCCAGTCTAATGATCCCAATCCAGCTTCAAAGTTGGCCGTAACCTGGCCAACCGGAACTGAGAATGGCACAAGGCCGTTATAGTCATTCGATAATGATGTAATTATAATATTAAACTCAGCTATATGTCCTATAGGTGTGTTTGAGTTCATTGAGACACTAAGTTCTATAGTCTCATCTCCATCCCAGTAATAGGCATTATTAAAATTTGCATAGTTCACTGTAATGTACGGATCAGATGATTCTACTCCTACAGTAGGGTAGTGGATAGGTGCGCTACCCGCATTTGTCACATTGACTGATAAGTTTGATGTTTGTCCAGGATCTAACTGGCCCAAAACACTCAGGACCTGAATATTTGGTGCTAATGCTGTTAGTGTAAAACTAGATTCCCATAATTCACTTCCACTTGATATATCCACATCTATTTCAAAATTATGTCCATCCGGTATAGATGATGCGATTGAAAGTGTAAACGGTCCTGCACTGCAGTATGAATCAGTGGTTATAGTCCCGCACCACATAGAACCAGATGATACACTTACATATAGATCATCTGTAGATAATGTCACTGAAACGTTCTCAGCTGCATCACTACCATTATTATAAAGTGATAATGTAAGGTCAAAATCTTCTCCGAATGTAAGACCCTCGAAATCATTTGTTGTAAAACTGTCAAGTAGCACATAAGCTCCATCCGGTGAAAGCACCATAACCGTTGTCTCATAGGGGAAATTATTAAATCCTGTTACGACAAAATCCAACTCACCTGGAATCGTTGCGGCATCACCAAGTTCCAGGTTTACAGTGCCAAATCCATTGGTAT
>Ga0208336_1000427_pt1 | contig 16693 bp, 9 predicted proteins | sample DeeseametaMP0372_FD_184212 | JGI IMG/M metagenome (GOLD analysis project Ga0208336, IMG submission 184212) | Marine microbial communities from the Deep Atlantic Ocean - MP0372 (SPAdes) | ecosystem: Environmental > Aquatic > Marine > Oceanic | place: East of Porto Seguro, South Atlantic Ocean...
ATCTAGATATAGATTTGATAAATGGAGTGGTTCAATTGAATCAAACGACAGGCCTATAGAATTATTAGTTGATGGGCCAAAATTAATTTATGCAGATTACATCAAACAATATAAAATAACAAAAATAATTGAACCGTCTTTTATTGCAGATATAATAACAACATTTAATGAACAATGGATAGATAGTGGAACAGAATTATTACTTGAAACCACAAAGAAAGCTGACGAATATGGATTCATGCAATGGACAATAACAGGAAGCAGTTTCGACATAACAAGGACTGCTAATCCGACAACTATCACCGTTAATGAACCATTAACTATTAAGATTCAGTACGATTTGCTTCCAATGGTGAATATTGAATCAGTAAGAATGGCAGATAATGGATTTGAAGGAGAGGGTTCACAGATATGGGTAGAATTATTGAATACAGAACTAAGAGGAGGATATGTAATAATAAAAACTTCGACAAGCATTAATGGATTGATAATAGGACCTGATCAACAAGAAATATACCTTGCTCCAGGAGAGAGCAAGTTATTTGCAATTACTATGAATTATACTAAAGCCGGTAGTGGTTCAATAGACATTACATTAGAGAAAACCGGAAGTCAGGACAATAAGTTTAAGAAAGAGTTTAAGATTTTCACTCTGAATGATAAAAGAGAAATAACAAATATAGGAATAGCATTAAGTTCGAAATATTTACAGCAAATTGATCAGTGGATGATTCCAAATGAGAAAGTAAAGATTTGTTCATCAGAGATCTTAGAACAATCAAGAGTCGGAGAAGATGAATCAGAATTACAGAAAGCTAAAGTAATATTGCAATTTGTATCAAATAAAATACAGATATCAACAGATGTTCCAATGAGTGCGTCAATGATGATAGAAGATTTTGGCATAATTGGATGTATTAATACTGAAGAAAAGATAAATGGTGATTCTAGAACTTATCAGATTCTAATGGGAAGTTTGTTAAGATCAATAGATGTGGAAGTAAGACCGGTAATCGGAGTGATGGGGACTTCTGGAGACAATAATCAAGCTAGTGCTTTAATAAATACATGGATTGAAGCAAAATTAGATGAACAATGGGTTGTTATTGATCCCATAAACAATGTCATAGAGACTGAAATTGTAAGACCAATAAATGTAGAGGAAGGCAAGTCCTATAGACAAAGATATTCAGATATTCCTGAAAACGGAGGAATATTGGCAGCCATGATTTATGATTGTATAACTATTTGTAATGTAGATGTATCTGACGAGTATAGAGGTACAGAATCGCCAGCAAAACTTGGCTCAATCTTATTTGTAGATGGAGATGTTGAGATAGAAGTAAGAGATTCAAATGGGAATTTTATTGCAAATGGAACATTGAGTAATTACAAATGGTTTGATAAAGATGTGCCTTTGAACAATAATAGGCAAATTAAGTTAATTTTGTTGTCTGAGGGTGTAGATTTAGAATACATAATAATGAGAATCAATGGAGAATTAGGAAAAGAATTTGAAATTAATGGAATGCGAGTAATTAATTTTGAACCGCAAACAAAGTCAATTAAATCTGCATTAATTTCAAAGACTTCGTCTGACTTTAAATTAGTAGCATTGGGAGAAGATTTCATAATTGCGGAATTCGACTTACTAGAGTTTAATAATCAACAAATTGAAATTTTATCAACTTCGTCAGTAGTAGAACATTTAGAGCAAAACAGATTAAATGCAATTCGTATAACAACAATTAGTCATTCAGATATTGATGAATTGATCATACTAAAATTTTCAGATGGAATACTTTCAGAGATGGAATCCGAATCATCAAGTATTGTAGTGATCATTAATGGAATAGAATCTTCAGTAGAGATAATTGATGATGGAGTAGTAATAACAATCATAATAGATGACCTGCAGAATCAAAATGAGAATGTAATAACGTTATACTTCGCTTCTTATAGTATGAATTTTGAGCTGAGAGACCCACTCAATCAGATAATTAGAAATGCAGATATCACCATGATAGGGGAATTTATGAATAGGACACAAACAAGTAACGAAGGAATGTTTACTAGACTAATTCCAGGAAACTATGATTTTATTGTAGAATATCGAGGAGAGCAAGAAATTATTTCCGAGAGAATCACAAATAAAGATATAGATGTAGAGATCAATCTTTATCGTTCAGACTCGATGGTAATATTCTTTATAACGATTATATTTACGGTGATTCTAGTTGTAGCATACAGTATAGAAAAAGCGTTTGCAAGAATTTTACCGGAATATAACAACAAGAACACTAATTCATTTTAATTAGATTTTAACAATTTATTGAGATTTCGATCGTATGTAGTGATTGTATTCTCAAGTTTTTTAAGGTCGTCTTCACTAATTTGGAATTCATTCCACAAATCAAGTTCTCTAATATATTCTTTAAAACGATCATAACCAGGTTTAACTGTTTCAACGATGTTTTCTAATTTAGCACCTCCAAGAAGTAATAATACGTCCAATCTATCAGAATTCTCTTTAACAGGAACAATTTGAATCAGAGATTCTTTCAAGGAAGGAAAACGTTTTCGATTCCATGCATTATAATCATTTTCTAAACGCTTAGCAGATACAATATTAAGAACAGATTCAGGAACACGAATAACAACAATACTCAATATGATAGATTCGTACTGGAAGGGAGAAAGCGGAAAAAATGCTGCGTCATCTAGTATATTTTTTAAATTGTCATAAATTTCATAACTTCGACCATAAACATAAACCGGTGAGAAAGCTAGAACTTTGAGAGACTTTGCCATTTTCCCAAGATTATTTATTGCATGTCCATTACTAGTTAACAAACTAAGAATTCTTGGAACTAGAATTTCGTATCCTAATTTTTTACCTGAACGATCTATTCCAATCATTTTGTTAAGTGCATTACCTTGTAAAACAATAAGCATATCGCCTGAAGTCTTTTGGTTTTTTACTAAACGAGAAATGCCACAATACGCATTGAATTGTACTTGATCAGTATCATTATCAGATGGGAGAGAAGCAAGAACTATTCGTGAAGATTTAGGATTAATATGTTTAATCTTTTTAATTAAGGGAAGGGTAAGTCCTGAAACTAGTGTTTCTCCGATGGATCCAGTAATAATAGCAGTCTGTTCGTCAATATTATTATTAATACCAACCCGACGAATTTTATCTTCAAATTTATCAAATTCAGAAAAGGTATTTTCGAATTCACTCCAAGTATTGATATTAGAATTATAATCTTCATCGATTAGATAATAATTAGAATCATTAGAAGTAGATTCAATCAAATTATTAGAAGTAGATTCAGTTGAATCAGAAGAATTTTTTTCAGAATCAATAAAATCAACTAATAAATGATTTAATCGTTCAGGATGAATAGAATTTTTAAATGAAAGAAGCGTCTGTGAGCCAAAATCCCCAATACCAAAGTTAATTACTTTATGAAGATTTTTGACTTTAACCGAATTAAGATTATCGATCAAAAGTGAAAGTTCTTTTTTAAAATTTATTAAAGGAAGATTACAAGTTGCACATTCTTCTAAACCACGAACATTCTTGTGACCATCAGGGCATAAAATAAAAGAATTATAAGAAAGTTTTCTAGATATAGGACGAGTCATCACAATGTATATCATATAAGAGAATAAAAATAATCGGGTCAGATAGGCATAATTCCTATTAATTATTAATTAATAGTAAGATATATGAAACGACAAGACAAAGATATTGAATATCAATCAGTAATACTGGAACAAAGTAACAAGAATGTAAAAGGTCGTTTAATGATAACAGGAAATAAAATTTTATTTCAGAAAAAAGTGGGTTTAATATCAAAAAAATATGAGACTGAATTTCAGACAATAATTGAATCAATAAACAAAATCGAAAAAGAAGGTTATTCGAAAATTTTAATTACAGATAAAGAAAAAAACATTACAGTAAAATTTATTTTAGATACGCCAGTTGAGGCGAATGAAATTAGTGATAAGATTAATAATACAATAAATCAATTAATTCTTGATACTGAAGAAAAGAAGAAGGATGAGATAGACCAGAGAATCAATCTAGCAAATTATTCAACCTATGTTTATGATATTACATTAGAATTATGGACTGCAATTAGTTTGTTATTCATAATTATGAGAGAAACAATAAACAATAATTGGGATGAAGTTGATAGAAAGGTGGAAGATTTCAAAGAAATAGTAGCAGAATTAGAGAATAATAAAGTGAATATTAATGGTGAGGCAAAAAATATCATAACGTCAATTAAAAGTAGAGATGATTTAACAATAGTGAATTCAATCAGAGTGTTGATAAAAACATTAGGCGAGTCGTTACAAGGTCCTGTACCATATAGTGAATGGAGAGAAATTAGTTCAGTCATGAAACCAAGTTGGGAGAACTTACAATTTTTTTATCTCTTTACGGTTGCAGTATTTGAATCATATTATTTTGAGAACATGAATATGGATGAAGAGAAGAAATCATCTAAAGCAAATGTAATTAAATACATTCCAATAGTGAATGGACATTTTTCAGATCAATTATTTGATAAAACAAAATATTCGACAAAAACACTTAGAGAAAGAAACGATACAATTGAGCAATTAATAGATGAAACTACTGATAAATTGCAAGAGTTGTTAAAAGATTCTTTGAAGAAAGCAAGTTTGTTAAATTAGGGTTATTTATTTTTCAATAATGTATTTTTAGATGTGTCGAAGGTAATCTTGGATTTACCATAAGCAAATAGTTGCAAGTACTGTAATGCGTATTTACTCTTTACAGGTAATTGCCTAGGAATAACTTTTCCTTCGATATTAATTAATGAAGAAATTAATGGTTCAATATTAACATAATTTAAGATAAATTCATTCATAATGAGGTATTTCTTGAGTGTAGTGGCTTCATTTTCAATAATTTTTATACCATATTCGATATTCGATAATCTATCAGACAAATCAGTTTGTGTCTGATCGTCAAGTCGTCTGAGAGAAGATTCGATTTCAGAAATCAGTTGTGTGTCTTTACCCCATTGAAAATCTAAAGGAACACGTGTATCATTACGTTTTTCAAATTCTCTCAATAATCGTAATAATTCGCCAATAACAGTATGTGTACCTGTTTCAAGAAATTGCAACATAGACATAACATCAGGCAGATATAGAATTCCATTAAAGGTAGAAAGTTGCTCATAATTGATCTGAATCTGTTTAGCAACATCAATAGTTTCAATGTCGGTTGGAGTTTGACCCAGAGATTCATTCAATGGAATTACATTATATTCGTGCATTTTTAATGAACGTTCAATTAAATGTTTAAGATTTGTAATTGTTTTTTGCATTACTTGATTATAGCGTTTATGAAGCGAAGAAATTATAATAAGAAGAGTATCTAAAGCTTGTGAGCCTTTTCCTTGTTGAATGAAGTTTTCACTAATAGAAATAGAAGTGAATTCCAGTGTGTGGTCAAATTCTTTTTGTACAACAGTAACAAGACTTTCTGCAACACGAATAGTATTTTGAGATACCTCCAGAAAATAGTCGTTCAATTCACGTTGATTATTTAAAACGTCGTCAAATGTAATATCAGAACTATAAGATAAATGATCAGAGTTTATAGGTGGAAGATTAGCAATACCAAGTTTTTCAAGCTTAGTTAGCATATCTTGACATTTATCAAGTTGATCGTTATGGTAATTGATGACCTTAAGGTGTAATGAATCATTTCCAGATATTTGAGAATCAGAAAAAACGCGAATTTTCTCAGATTTTTCTTTGAGTCCTGAATAAGAGAGTGTATATAATCCATCAAGAGTAATAGAAAGTTCTTCTTTGAATTCACTAAGAGAGGTTATTGCATTACTAATATCAATACCAGGACATATTTCCTGAATTTCCTCTAGTTGTGAACCAGAATCATCAATACCACTGAGATAATTGTTGCATTGTTCTTTAACTAATTCAGTAAGTTCAGCACATTCTGATCTTCTAGAGAGATTAATAGAGGACAATGACATTGCAACACCGATTGTACCCGCGGCAAGAATAGATTTGAATGAATTAGATGAATTAAAACCCGTAGAATAGTCAAAAGGAATTTGCATGGCTTGTAAAGGAACAATAAAGAAAAGTGTGCCAACAATAAGAGTAATTACATAAGAATAACTGGGCAATATACTTAATTCAATACCACGTTTATCCATCCACGGCCATAGTTTATCTATAATAGATATAAAAGAAAGAGACAAAATCATAAGGATTGGAATAAATAACAAAACAAGATTATCGATTAGAACAAACAGATATGAATTAAAGAGGTTGTTTTGTAGAGAAAATAAACCGGAAAGAGATTCACTAAGAGCAAATTCATTAAAAGAGGGTAACCTAGGACGAGTTTCATAAACAATTTGTGAGAACATAGGCATAGTAGAATCAGATATAAGAGAATAAATTACCTGTGGCTTAGTATTGAGATTAATTGATAATATTTCAGCTAATCCAAGTGCATTAAATGGAATAAACATAATTAAGAATGAAAATAAAAGTCCAATATTTTTTGAGAGATTATTAGTTTTTTTAATTAATGCATAAACAAGCATAAGAGGGATAGAAACAAAATAATATGGAGTTAGGAATAAAGTTCCAGCAGTTAAACCAAATATTAGAGTGAAAATATTATCTGGGTCATTTAATGCTTTAACAATAAAGACGCTAACAACGAAGAGACTAAGTAATAACCACCAGAAAGGTATTGATGTCTGATAAAGATAAGCAGGAATAAACAGAATAAATGAGATTAGAAATCCAGAAGTTATTGACCTGAATCCAATAAAAGCAGAAAGAATTGAAATAAGAAATACAATAGGAATTGGATATAATGGAACAGTGTATAGAATAATTAGACTAAATAAGAAGATTGAACTAGCAAATATAATCTTTTTTAGATTTTTACGATATTGTTGTTCTCGTTCAATAGCATTATCGATATCAGAAGATGGTCGGAATCCAACTTTATCAATTACAGAAGAATTGATTAATTTAGACAATTTTTATCTCCAAAATATCAGAGAATTATGAACTGGTATCCTCAATCCGGGAAGTGCTTTTAAGTTCATGGTCAGAAGATACATGAACACCTTGTTCTAACAAATAGGAATGAGATAAGAGTCTTTCTCCTCGAGTAGTTTGATTATACAGGATTTCCATTTCTTTGAATGTTTCTAGATCTTGAATTCTAGCTTTTGCAGCAATAATTAGAAATCTCATAGTCCAAGGATCCGTTGAATCGACTTCACGTATGTAAATACTTTTGGAAGCGTCTTGTTTTACATAACCAGATAACATAGTCTTAGCTTCATCACTCAGGTCTTTATCCCATAAACCACGAGGACTTACTACAGTAAACCACAAATAATCAGTTCTGTAATCAGCAGTTAGACCCATTGTAGCAGGAATTCTGAATATACCAAGGGCTCCAGAGAGATATTCCTTAAGATGTTGTTTATCAATAATTTCGTTGAGCATATTCTCTTGTGTAAGAGATGCTTCATCTTCCAGAAGTATACGTTGCATAATTTTTAGTTGCTCGCCTTCAGTTAATTCAGCAACACGATCATAATAACCGCGATCTCGCATAGACTCATTCATTTTCTCGTAATAGGTATTTTGAAGAGTTGAAGCTTCAGTTAATAATTTTCTATATGAAGAGGCTACGTCAAATTTTCTTTCAATGTTTTGATATGCAGAAAGTTTTGACTGGATAGTTTGACGTTCTTCAGTAATCGCAGTGAGTTGAGAATCTATAATATTTAGTTCATGCTCAAGATCTGATGCTTTACCTTGCATATACTTCTTTTTTGGACCTAGAAATCCAAATCTAATTTTCTTTGCTTGTCCACCTACTCTGCCTTTTTCTTGTTCACGACTACGTTTTTTAATTGTAAGGTTTTCTTCTTCAACTTTTAGTTCCTCTGTTCTTTCAGTTGTTAGTCTTTTCATAACTTGACAATCACCGAGTCGTGCGTCAAGAGTCTTAACTTCAGTTTCAACGGGAGACAGTAAAGAAGACAGAAGTGCAAAGTTTATGACAAGTTCAGGATTACTAATTCGTGCTACTGCAATTTTCATTCGTTTATGTAGTTCAGTTTTTTCTGATTTGTCAAGTGTTTTATTAAGTTTATCCGCAAGATTACTGATATTAAGATATAATTGTAAACCAGTAAGATAGTGATCAATAAGTACAACTAGATTAATAGTATCGGTAATAATTTGATTTTGTCTTGGAGTAAGTTTTTGAGCACTAGGCAATGTATTGCGTAAGTCTTCGGTTAATTGCTTAACTTTAGCTTGTAAAGTATTATAGTTTTGAGATAAGTTACCACTAAGGGATACTAGTTCTTCTGATAGAGTTCTTATCCTAGCTTCTACAGTACCATCTGCAGCATCCAATCCTATTGATAAAACGGATCTGGACAAGTCATTTACTAAAGTACGGGTAGCAGTTTCTGCTCCACGAATATGCATGAGCAATTCGGCATCCATAGAAACCCCCTCTCCAAGGAAGCTTTGGACGTTTTCTTCAAATCTTGATTCTTCATAGGTATTTTTCTCGATAGAGATGCCTCGATATACTGCTTTTAATTCATTGTACGATGAATTCATTACATCGATGAGTCCTTTAGATTCTTCATTTCCTGAGTAAATTTCTAATTTTTCTTTTCTTAGTTCACGTAAACGGTCTAATTTATCAAGATATATTTTAGTGAGTTCAATAAATTCAGCAACTGGATAAGAAACTTTCAGTGTAGAAATTACATTGACCCATTTTCCGCCCAAATCTACATTAGAACCAATATTACTAAATAAATCTGCCAAGTCAAAATTCAGAGATTTCAGCAATATATCAACTATAGCCTCATCGACTAACTTACGAGCGTCAAGTACACTTCCAGTTCTACTATAAGCAGGACCAAGAGACATCATAAGAAAAGCCGTAAACGGATTTTTATATGGTTCTCCATAAGTGCTAACAATATTATGATTTAGAGATCGATCAATAGCAAATTCATGTTCAAGAAGAGAAGAATAACAAGAAGCGCCTTTAGCAGGAGGGTCATCACCACTACAAGGGAGAATAGCTAATCCAATAATTGGTATTCCACTACCTATTTTTTTTCTCAGATGTCTTGCAAAGTCTAATGCAGTACCACTACCTGAACCGCCACCAAGGCCATAAATCAAAAATATAATTGGCTGAATAGTAGCCGTAAAGACCTGTTCTTTAAATTTATCCATATAACCGTCGACAAGTTTGAGATGATGATAATTCAATCCATAAATCGCTTTAGATAAAGCGCGTTTTCTTCCAACTCCTCCCGCAAGCGGAGGAATTTCCATAGACGAAGAGAGCCAAGGTGTATAATGTTCAGGTACAACTGCACCTTCACGTTCAAGAAAATCTGGATATGCTTTAATAAAATCAAACATTGATTCCGGAGTAGGGAATTTCATAGTTTTACTTTCAAGATGTATTTTATCAGCAGGAATTCCATTGGTTTTTAGAGCGTCAGATAGATTCTTGTAAGCCATATCAAGACTACGTATATCATGATCTGCAACATCTAATGCAAGCAGTGAAATTTTGATTCCGTCGATTTTCAATAAGGGAAGTAGATTATCGTGATTTTGTACAAATGATTCAATTACATTTGCGCCCGTGCCTCCTAAGCCAACAATTTGTATGGAACTAGTATAATCTGAAGCCAAAGCAATCACTATACTAATTCTTTAAGCTCCCTTTTAATTGTTTCAAGGTCGTCAGATAGAGATTTATCAATTCGAGATGCTTTAATTAGTAAAAGATCTAATTTGTCTGCTTTTTCAGAAATACTTAAAGACAGATAAGAACTAGAAGATCTAATTCGAATAAATAATAAAGCAAATGCAATAGTTGTAATACCAAGTATAGCACTTGCAATAATAAATAATGTAGTTGTGCTAGGTGGGGCAGGATAATCTGAATCAGGGATGGTGTTAAGAAGTTTTATTGCATCGTCGTATAATCCAAAAGTAGTAAGATATTCCGCTTCTGAAACTATTTCAAGAGCTAAAGAATTATATTTTCCTTCCATAGATATTGAATCTAGTTTTTCTAATTTAGATTGTAAAAGTAAATCATAAGAAATAATTGTTTGATCAGTAATCGTATATGTACGTTCGTCAAGAATTTCCATAGAATCAAGAGACATCACGAGTAGAGGAACAAGTTCAAAAGCATGAACGGTTTTATCCATATCAACTACATCTTTTTCAGTTATTGATTCAGGAATTTTTCCATCTAAAGTAAATTGGGCAGTTCCTTCAACTGCTTGAAATGTAATTGATTGAGAACCAGGAGTCCAGACAGAAGTATCGACACCTTGGTAGTTATTATTAAGAGTCCAAAAAGAATTTCCAGACTTTTCCATACTGGTTGTTAATAAAATATTATCAGATAATGTAGCACCAATTTCTATTTCAAAATTTATAGTATAAGAACCACCAGCAACAAGAAATTCATCAGTGACATCATTACCATTTGGATCAAGAACGGTGAAATTTGTTAGAACAGCAGGGGCTTGAGCATAGGATATAGGTAAAAGAATCGCTGAAAGAAATATCGAAATAATTAAAATACTGAATTTATAATTAGTCATTAAGTGCATATAGATATTATCAATTATTCAAATATATATATTCACTAGATTTCAAGCTAGAGAAAACTACTTTTTTTATTAATTAGAAGAAAATGCCTCACTAATTGCAGAGTTTACATCTTTGGCAATAAAAAAAGTGCCAGAGGGAGTTTGAGATTTAGAATTAATCAATAAATCAACCACACCGCCAGTATTCGCTAGAAGAATAACTTTTTTATTAAAATTCATAGCCATCGAAAGTTCAGACAGAGTACCCCAACTTCCAGCAATTCCTATCACAACGTCAGCTATACTTACAACAAAAAAATTTCTCATTTTACCAAGAGACGTATTAATAATTATATCAATATATGGATTAGCATCAGATTTATTTTCATTTGGTAGTATTCCCACAGTAATACCATTAGATTTCTTTACTCCACGAGAAACAGATTCCATTACACCACCCATACCACCGCACAAAAGAATTCCATTATGTTTTCCAATTTCTGAACCAAGATTTTCTGCAATATTAATAACAAATTGAGATGTAAGTACATTACTGCCGCATACAGCGATGCGTTTTGGTAATGATTTAGACAAGATAATTGCTACGGTAATAGATTAATGGATCAAGATTTTTACTATTTAATGTTTTAATTTTTCCGATGAATATATTATGATCGCCTGCAGGAATAATTTTTTCCACAGTACAATCAATATAACCTAAAGAATTTACAATAATTGGAGAACCGGTTATCTTTGTTGTAGTTTTTACACCATAAAATCGGTTTTTGTTATTTGGGTCAGAAAATATTTTACTAAGATTTTTCTGTTTTTTATTAAGTATATTGATAGCAAAAATTTTACTTTGTTTAAGAATTCTATTAGATTCAGTTTTTTTATCTATACAGATAAGAACGAGTGGTGGATCCATTGATAAAGAGGAAAAAGCATTTACAGTAAGCCCATGACGCTTAGTATTAAGACAAGTAGTTACAATTGTAACACCAGTAGCAAATGAGCCAAGTGTTTTTTTGAATTTATTCCTAGAAACAGTCACAAGTTCTTTTCGTATTTCAAGAATATATAATTATATACAACAAGGCTTTTTTGATAATAAGGTATTTTATAATACAATGATAGATTGCATAAAGTGTAAAATGAGTAAAGAATCCATCGAAGTGATGAATTTTAAGGGAGATTTAGGCGTGGAAATTCAAGAATCAGTTTGTAATGAATGTTTTTTGGAATGGGAGAACGATATGCAGATGAAAGTGATGAATGAATTTAAATTAGATTTATCGAGTAAAGAGCATAGAGATTTTCTAATAAAGAAAATGAAGGAATTTTTAACTTTAATAGAAACTGAATTATGAGATACGTGAGCGTAAAACGTTCAGTGCAGAACCTTGTTTAAACCATTCAATTTGAGAATTGTTATATGAATGAATTAGAATGAGTTCTTCACTAGTATCATCCTCATGATTAATAATTCCAACTAATGTTTTATTCTTAGAGAAGTTATTCAAATCTTTAATAGTTATCTGGTCAGATTGTTTGATTTTATCATAATCTGTTTCATCGTTAAAGGTCAACGCAAGAACACCTTGTTTCTTTAAGTTTGTTTCATGAATACGTGCAAAGCTTTTAGCAATAACGGCAACACATCCTAGATGTCGAGGAGACATTGCAGCATGCTCACGACTACTACCTTCGCCATAATTATGATCGCCAATAATTAACCAAGGAATATCATGGGACTTGTATGAACGAGCTATTTCAGCAAATTTACCAACATCATTAGTTAGATTATTAATTCCAGTTCCAATATTTTTAGTAAAAGAGTTAGAAGCGCCAAGTAATAGATTATCACTAATATTATCAATATGACCTCTATAGCGTAACCAGTAACCAGCAGGAGATATATGATCAGTAGTACATTTTCCATTTACTTTAGCAAGAATTGTAATGTTAGAATATTTTTTTGCATTCCAACTAGAAAATGGTTCTAAGAGTTGTAATCTTTTGCTGTCAGGAGAGATGGTAACATCAACTTCAGGATTAGAACTAGGAGGTATGAAAACATTTTCAGGTGAAATAAAACCATTTTTCGGAATGTCTGTAGATTCAGGAGGAGTTAATTTGAATTCATTACCTTGATCGTCTACCAGAAAATCTTTCAGTGGATTAAACGACAATCGTCCGCTTAGAGATAGTGCAACTACAATTTCAGGACTAGCAATAAAATTCATGGTTTCACGACTTCCGTCGTTTCTACCAGGGAAATTTCTATTAAAAGAAGTTACAATAGTATTTCTGATATTTTGAGCTTCAGGTCTATTCCATTGACCAATACAGGGTCCACAAGCGTTTGCAAGAACTGTAGCGCCAATAGATTCAAGATTATCAAGTTGTCCATCTCTTTGAATGGTAGCTCGAATTTGTTCAGAACCAGGAGTAACTAAAAGTGGAATTTTTGCGGTTATTCCATTATTTTGTGCTTGTTTTGCAATGTCAGAAACACGAGACATATCTTCATAAGATGAATTGGTGCAACTGCCAATTAGTGCAACTGCAATATTATCGATATAATCATTATCAATTACATCTTTAGAGAGTTGAGAAATTGGTCGGGCAAGATCAGGAGTATGTGGTCCAACAACATAGGGTTCTAGATCCGATAAATTAATTTCAATAATTTTATCAAAATATTTATTAGGATTTTTTTCAATGTCACTATCTGCACAAAGTAACTCCAAGTATTTTTCAGCAATATCAGAAATGTATTGGCGATTAGTAATCTTCAAATATTTTATCATAGAATCATCAAATGGAAATAGAGAAGAAGTAGCACCTAATTCAGCACCCATATTGGTAATAGTAGCTTTACCAGTACAGCTAATGGATTTTGTTCCAGGTCCAAAATACTCTATAATAGAATTTGTTCCTCCGGAAACAGTAAGAATAGAAGCTAGGTAGAGAATTATATCTTTAGCAGAGCACCAACCACTTAGTTCTCCGGTAAGATGTACACCTATACGTTTGGGAAGAAGAACTTCCCAATCGAAACCAGCCATAACTTCCGAGGCATCTATTCCACCAACTCCGATTGCAAGCATACCTAAACCGCCAGCATTAGGAGTATGTGAATCGGTTCCAATCATTAAACCTCCAGGAAATGAATAATTTTCAAGTAGAACTTGATGAATTATTCCAGCTCCAGGTTTCCAAAAACCGATGCCGTATTTACGACAAGATGATTCAAGGAATTGATAGATTTCATTATTTTCATAAAGAGAATGTTTAGTATCGTCAGATGCAGATGTACGGGCTTGTATTAGATGGTCACAATGAACTGTAGTAGGTATAGAAACATCCGTTAATCCAGATTGCATGAATTGTAAGATAACCATTTGTCCAGTAACGTCTTGCAATGCAACACGATCAGGTTTGAGAAAGATATAATCTTTACCAGTAGTGTATGTTGCGATAGAATCATAATTCATATGTCCGGCAATAATTTTTTCAGAAAGAGTCAATGGCGTAGAACTAATAGATCGTAATTTCTCAATATTGGTGCTCATTTTATCGTAAATGGCTCGGATTTGTTCAGAATTGTAATATCGTTGCATCAATAGTCACTAAAATTATAGTAATTTCCTTCTAATAATAATTTTGCATTATTAAATACTCGTAAAAGTTAAATGAGTAGAATTAACGTAATATCATACATGTCGATTACTGAATATTTCAGCTGGCAGTCTTTTCTTTTAATTCTACTTTTTATATTGTCAATAGCGATGATTTTTATCTACGAATATCAAGTTAATAAATCAAAGATTTCACAATAGACAAGTATTTTTGTCAAATATACCACACTAGAGCTAACAGCAAAAACTGACGGATATGAATTTATGCAATGTTAGAGATATCTAAGGTCTATCATGTCTAGTCAAGAATTTAAGAAATCTGTAGAAGAGAAATATATTAAAATTGGATTTGATAAATTAACAGATATTCAAAAGAATTCCTATTCTAAAATAGTAAAAGAAGAAAATGTTTTACTGATTGCTCCAACTGGTTCAGGAAAAACAGAAGCTGCAATAATACCTGTAATAATGGGAAGTATTAATCACAAGAAGAAGAACAAGGTATCTGCAATATATATTACGCCGTTGAAAGCATTAAATAGAGATATATTTAGACGAGTTATAAAATATGCAGAAGATGAAGGATTAAGAGTAAATATTAGACACGGAGACACTACAAGATTAGAAAAACAAAAGATAACTAAAGAACCCCCAGATGTATTGATAACCACACCAGAAACATTAGGTATAATGATTGGTAATAAATCTACAAGAGAGATACTGACAAATACAAAATATGTAATTATTGATGAGTTTCATGAATTAATTGGTAATGAAAGAGGAACGCATTTGACATTATCCCTAGAAAGATTACAAGAATTAACACCTACTAAGATTGTAAGAATTGGTTTATCAGCAACATTAGGAAATGTGAGCGCTGGATTACAGCTACTATCTGGAGAAGCTTACAAGTCAACTGCGGTGCTAGATCATACAAAGAAAGAATATGATATTGCAAACAAATACATTAAAGGAGATTTATTTGAAGTAGCGCGTGTTATTCTGAAAAGATTACGAGAGACAAATAAAGCAACATTATTATTTACTAATACGAGAGTTGAAGCTGAAGCCATAGGTTCAATTTTGAAAGCAAAGGAACCTGAATTCCCAATTGAGATTCATCATGGTTCATTATCAAGAGAAGCGAGAGAAGATGCGGAAACAAGATTGAAAAGTGGACAACCAATATTAGTGGTATGTACGTCATCTCTTGAACTAGGATTAGACATAGGCAGTATAGACAATGTTATGCAATTTGGATCACCAAGACAAGCAATTAAACTAATGCAGAGAATGGGAAGAAGTAAACATAGAACTGGCGAGACGTCGACCGGAATTATTCTCACGAATCGTATTGATGACGAATTAGAATCATTAGCGCTGATTGATAGAGTTAAACAAAAGGATTTAGAAGAGATAAGCATTCATGAAAATTCACTAGATGTGCTATGTCATCAGATTACAGGCATGTTGATGGAAAATGGAAATATAGAGATAGATAAAGTAGTTAAGATAACAAAAAGAGCATATCCTTTTAGAAATACAGGAAGAGAAGAAATAATCGAGTCAATTAATTTGTTAAATAATCAAGGAATAGTCAGATTTGATGGCAAAACAATCAGAAAAGGCTATAAGATTTTTGAATACTATTATCATAATTTGTCAACAATACCAGACTCAGTTCAATTTGAGGTAATAGATATTTCAAAGAAAAGAACCATAGGAAGATTAGATCAGTTATTTGTAGGAGAATATGCAGAACCTGGTGAACCATTCATACTAAAGGGAAATTCTTGGAGAATAGTGTCGATTGATGATGACAAAATGGTAGTATATGTAGAACCCATGTTCTCAGAAGTGTCAAGAGTGCCTCATTGGATTGGAGAACTGATACCTGTAGAATATAAAACTGCGCAGAGAGTTGGAATATTGAGAAAAGAAGTTGGGAATAATAATGAGAATAGAATTAGTGATGAACAAAAACAAATTATTGATGATACAAAAAATACCTTAGGAATGATTCCAGATGAAAAGACACTGGTAATTGAACAGTCAATTACAAATAAGTCAATAGTGATACATTCATGTTTTGGTTCTAGAGTTAATCAAACATTATCTACATTACTATCAACCATAATATCTTCAAAGAATGGTTATTTAGTAGATTCAAAATCGGATGCGTATAGAATATCACTATCATCACAGGGTAAATTATCTCAAGAATACATAAAAGAAACGCTAAAACAAGAAATAGATTTTAAGAGTATATTAGAAGTTGCTGTAATAGGAACACATCCACTTAATTGGAAAACCTGGCATGTTGCAAAG
>Ga0208336_1000448_pt1 | contig 16411 bp, 17 predicted proteins | sample DeeseametaMP0372_FD_184212 | JGI IMG/M metagenome (GOLD analysis project Ga0208336, IMG submission 184212) | Marine microbial communities from the Deep Atlantic Ocean - MP0372 (SPAdes) | ecosystem: Environmental > Aquatic > Marine > Oceanic | place: East of Porto Seguro, South Atlantic Ocean...
GTTTCCATGTTTTCCGTAGAGCCCTTTAGTGACACCCATAGGTCCCCCCCAAGCATCGTCTTCGCCGGGACTTCCGGTGCCACCGATGCTATCCTCGCCCATTACTATCACTGACGGATCGCGTGTCATTTCCTGATCTAGGGCTTCGTTAATTGCTTCTTTGAATGAAATAGTTCTTGCCATTGTTCCTCTTCGTTTTATGGTAGTGCGTGTTAAATCGGAGTCTTAATAGTTGACATAAACATCAGTAAGTAAATCAGCTTCGGTCGGCAATTCTGCCGCTTTTGCTGTAGAAACCGCCTCTTCGATGAGACTCAAAACATCCGTATCACATGTCTCTAAATCCGCTTGAGACAGGACTCCGGCAGCAGTAACCGTTTTGCTGAAAGACTTGAGGCAATCGCGTTTAGCGCGAATATCATCCACTTCGCCCTCTGCCCGGTAAGTTTGCGCGTCGCCTTCAAAATGTCCGAAAAAGCGGATCATTTTGCATTCCAGCAAGGACGGACCACCGCCTTCTCTGGCGCGTCGAATGATTTCTCCTGCGGCTTCATAAACGGCAAAGAAATCAGTGCCGTCCACTGTAACCCCCGGCATTCCAAATCCGGAAGCACGGTCCACATAACTGTCGCAAGCCACTGCCCAATCCACCGAAGTAGCCTCGGCATAACCATTGTTTTCAACGACAAATACTACCGGTAAATTCCAGATGGACGCAAGATTCAGGCTTTCCAAAAAAGTCCCTTGATTTGAGGCTCCGTCACCAACGAAACTGATCGCAATATCGCCTTTATCTCGGTATTTAGCGGCTAATGCGGCTCCACAGGCTAAAGGTGCGCCTGCACCGAGTATTCCATTTGCGCCCATCATGCCTTTATCCAAATCAGCAATGTGCATCGAGCCGCCTTTTCCTCCGCAAACTCCGGTTTTTTTGCCAAAAATTTCTGCCATCATACCTTTCACGTCCACGCCTTTTGCAATGCAGTGGCCGTGTCCCCTGTGTGTGCTGGAGATACGGTCGTCCTTACGCAAGTGAGTCATAATACCTGTAGCAGAGGCTTCTTCTCCAGCATATAGGTGGACGAATCCTGGGATATCTCCACGAGAAAATTCAACATGTACCCGCTCCTCAAATTCTCGGATTGTGCGCATGGTTTGATAAATATTCAGGAGTTCATCTCTGCTCAATGGGAATGGGTTATCACTCATGATATCTCCATGATTTAGGTTGCTAACAATTCAAGGGGTGCACCGACCAATAGTCGATGCTGCCCAGTGTGGCGCATACAAGCACCTACATTCACAGTCCGGAAGGCCTTTTCATACAGTGTGACCTGCACAGTATCTTCAGGACCAAATTCAAGTTCACGCTCTCCGTCCAAAGCTATTATGCCCGAGGATTGCCTTAATGTAAAGGGTATTCCGGGTTCAAGTTTTTGCCAGGACTGCACTCCAACAGTGCTAATGAGTCCGGGAGCAATGGGAACTTGCAAAAGATTTTCTGTCACTTCAGGATCATCCAGCAACACATGTAAACCTCCAAAATCATTTCGAGAAACCGGTTCCAGCAGCCCGGCAATCGCCGACATTCCAATTACTTCCGGATCAGCGAAGGTCACAAAGATTTCACGCAAATTGTCTGTACGCCAAAGCGCACGCGCCCCAATATAGCGTTCCGTTGAAACCACAACGTCCACCAAAGCAATGTCGCTGCGTTCTCCATCATTGATCTTAACGCACAATAATTTGTTCAACGTAAACGCAACACTTTCCGGAATACGTCCTGTGGCCGCCAATCCAACAGCCAGTCCAGTAATTGTCGGCTCGCGATGTTCAGGAAAGGCGTTGTTGGTGCCTGTAGAAATTCCTGCAATCGGCACTTGCCCACAGACTTTAGCGACAGCTCGATGAGTACCGTCTCCACCGAGGACGACAATCGCTTTGACTCCGGAATCGACCATAGCTTGAGTTGCCGCAAAAGTATCGTCAACAGTTCCGGAAATCTGAGTGTCCGTCATTTCAAGTTCCGGAAAACGATTATCGCAGAGTTTTTGCTCACGTTGCAAGCCACGCTTGAGCAAACTACGTATTCCTCCGTTTTCCGGCATCATTAGCACCCGCTTCACACCGCAAGCCCGCACTGCGGCCAGTACACACATCACGATATTTGCACGATCCGAGACCTGTAAACTCGTAGCATTAGCAATCACGCGGCGGATGTCCCGCGCCGATACCGGATTGGCCACGATACCAACGCTTATTGTAGAAGAATTGATACTCAAAGAGTGCTGTTTGCTACTGAGGTTTACAGGTGAAGGTTTACATTTGATAGTCAGTGTGCACAGAGTCCAAACTACAAACCGAAAATCGAACAAAAAACAAAAGTTAACCCTGATGAATCGTTTCGATGGATTTGTAAAATATAACCTAACTAATGAATTTGGTGGCTATCCTCGCAACGACTTATTTTGGAAAAAACCAAAAACAGCATAATTAATCTGCTGAAAAGTAAGTTTCATTTATTAAAAGTTTCGCACGATCATGAAATTTAATGACGGGCTTCCAGTCTCGTGTTTATTTCAATCTACTTATGTGGCGTAAAATACATTACGTTGGCATTATTAGCAATCCCTAATGGCTAGTATCAGGAAACAGATGCAAAAAAGTACTTAATTTGCTAGATTTACGAAAATCATTTTGATCATACACCATGCTATTAATGTAAGGGAGAATTTATATGATAATTTTTCCTTTGTCCTGTTGTTTTGCTAAAGCAGAAGATCTTGGACATTTGCGTAAAGTTTCCCGCTTCAGTAAAGGTCCCATCCATCAGAATTACTGTTCATCTTCCAAAGAATTAAAGACTTTCTGATCTAGCGGCTTGATAGTGATCAGGTGATTTTACTTTCATTGCTGTGACTTTTTTGAAATGCGAAATTGCAGGGTTTTATGGCTTTAGAAAGAAGAATACTGTATTATAACATGCCTGAATAAAGTTATATACTATTGATATTATTAATTTATAACTATTTATTAGGGTCAACTACGTATTCTTTTCCCGCTTAAGGAATCGAAGAAAAATATTTTGGCTTTGTCAAGTTTGATCTTGACCGGGAGATCGAGGTTACTTTCAAAATCTTTGTCTTCATTGATGGTGACAAAATTGGAACCCATTTTTGAGGTAACAATGGTCTGATCACCTGTCAGTTCAATGGAATAGAGTGTGGCTTCGAGGTGGGAAGTCCCTTTTTGTACGATTTCCATGTCTTCAGGACGAATCCCAAGGATTACATCCTTTTTGGAATCTTTGTCAACATTATTAATAAGACATCCTTCGGCGAAAAAATTTCCGCTCTCGATTTCGCCATGGATCAAATTCATTGGAGGCGAACCGATGAATCCTGCCACAAAAAGATTAGTAGGATCATTGTAGATGTTTTTGGGACTGTCAATTTGCTGAAGCATTCCCTCATTCATGATTACCACCCGTGAGGCCAAAGTCATGGCCTCGATTTGATCATGAGTGACATAGATGGTGGTGATGCCAAGTTCATGTTGCATATGTTTCAACTCTGCCCGCATCTGTCCGCGCAGTTTGGCATCCAAATTAGACAGCGGTTCATCCATCAAAAATACTCTGGGTCGTCGCACCAGTGCACGTGCCAGCGCAACACGCTGTCTTTGACCTCCCGAAAGCTGCTTTGGATATCGATTCAGTAAATCTTCTAGCCGTACCAGCTTGGCAGCTTTTAAAATAGCATCTTTTTTGTCCTGCCCTTTCACTCCTTTCATTTTCAGGGGATATCCGATGTTTTCCTCCACAATCATATGGGGATATAGAGCATAACTTTGAAACACCATGGCAACATCCCTGTATTTAGGAAGCACTTCATTCATTAACTTACCCCCAATATAAAGTTCTCCTGTTTCGATAGTTTCCAAACCCGCAATCATTCTTAAAGCGGTGGTTTTACCACAACCCGAAGGGCCAAGCAGAACAAGAAATTCACCTTGTTCAATCTCCAGATTCATATTATTAACTGCTGTTACTTTGCCGAAACTCTTCGTAAGACCCTTCAGTTCAACATCCATTTTTTCCTTTGTTTGATCAGTGATTATATAAGAGGTGTCTTCATCATTATGTATGTGCAAAAGATGATTTACGACAATTTATGGATAGTGAAGATAATTTACGGAAGATTTAAACATCACGTCCAAGTTAAACTGCTCTATCAAGCATTACAGTCTAATTCAGTGCACAATTATTATTCTACATTAATTACAATAAGGTATAGAAAAATTTTCTGGCAATCTCTTTGAATTATCATTACATTCATCCTTTGATAGCCCCTACCAGCAACCCTCTGACGATGAATCGATACAAAAACAGGGCAATCAAGATTACAGGAATTATCATTAGAATGATAATCACAGACATGTACCACCATTGAGGACCACGTGTTGTATTCATAGATGCAATCATTAAAGGAAGTGTCTGAGTGTCTGTCATCGAAATAAAGAGTGAAAGAAGATATTCATTCCAGCAGAGTATCAACACCAGCATGAAGGTTGCTGAAAGCCCAGGTTTAGATAGAGGCAGAACAATAGTGGTGAAAATTCTATATCGTGAAGCTCCGTCTAGTGCGGCATTTTCTTCAAGATCTACAGGAATGCTGAAAAAGAAATCCCGCATCAGCCAGACCACAATGGGAATGTTGATTGCCACGTATGTAATAACCATCGCCAGATAGGTGTCCAAGATGCCAAGCTGCTGGTAAAATATATAGACTGGAATGACCACTACAACAGGAGGCAGAATCCTTTGGGAAATCATCCAGAAGCCGATATCGTTGTTACCCAGAGAGGCTTTAAATCTTCGTGACAATGTAAAAATGAAGAGAAGAAAAATAGCTGTACCAGAAGTCAATACCATCCTCCAATCCAGTCCCATCCTGGTGATCAATAAAATTGCCAAGATCAAAATAAGGATGAAACATGCAATCGAGACAATCTTCGGACGGTAATGAATCCGGACCAGCGCATAACCTGCCATACTACCTATCAAAAGAGTTATAAATGCGCTGATCAGTGATATTATAACCGTATTGAAAAACGGACGGAGAGTATTCATTGATTCCTGCATGAAAACAAATTCCCATGCATGCAAAGAAGGTTGAAAATCGACAAACGGGATGTAGAAAGGCCCCTGGTTAACCACATGCGGTTCCTTGACCGAAGTCACCAGCACCCAATAAATGGGAAAAATACAGATAAAGGCCCAGATCCCAAGTATGAGATAAGAAAGGATGCTCTCCAAAACTGAAGAGTCTTCAAAACTTCTTTTTTTCGTTATCTGCTGCCAAATATTCATTGTTGTGCAATTTCGACTTGTTTTTTAACCAGACTCACAAAGGAAAGACAGATAAAAACCGCAACCACCATCAAAAGGTACCCTACAGCTGCGGAGCCGCTGAGATCCATCGTCCGCCAATTAAAGTAGGAATGTAGAGAGAGCGATTCTGTGGCAATCCCGGGGCCTCCGTTGGTCATCACATTCGGTAGGTCAATGATCTTGAATGCTTCAATCAGTCGGATCAGGATGATGGTCACAATGACAGGTAAAAGGGTGGGCCAGGTGATATCGCGAAAAATCTGCCATGATCCTGCACCATCCATTATTGCGGCTTCCTTTTGTTCTGTCGGAAGGCTTTCCAGACCAGCAAGCAGGACAATGAACATAAACGGGATCCACTGCCATGCATCACCAATCATAACTGCAATTCGTGCCCCCCAGGGAATTACTGCCCATGAAGTTTCTTCCATCCCTAACCACATCACCACGGGAGCAAAGGGACCCTTCGTCATGTCCGTCAGCATGCGGAACAAGTACGCAATGCCAACTGGAGTGATCATCATGGGGATAAAAAAGACCATCCTGAAAAAAGACCGCCCTCTGATTTTCTTTACGCAGAGCAGAGCAAGTCCGAGTCCGATCTGGAATTGAAAGATGACTCCAAGAATGACATAGGTTAAAGTAACCACAAGTGTTCCTGGAAGTCCTTTCGGAGTGGTCAGGTTAATTAAAGTCAGCATCAACAGAAAGAATAATCCTGTGGCAACAACAAACCGTCCAATAGTTCCTACAAGACTAAAGTTGATGGACCTGAAATATCGGTAAAACCAGACAAGTATTAGAATCACGAAAACGCTCATGATTACATATCCCGTTGTTGTCAACTGATCAAATTTGCCCAAGAAATGATATTGTTGACTACCAAACAGCAGTTTCTTAAAATTCAGAAATCCGATGTATTTTGCCTCGATCCCCCCCCTTACGAATTTGAGACGTGAAAGAGAAACGAAGAGGGAAACGATAAGAGGGAAAATGGAAAAACATAGTACTATCAACACAGCAGGCATGATGAAAACTGCTGGTGCTTGACGGTCCAGTCGTTCTTCAATTGAATTTGATTGAGTCATAAAAGATACCCAATCCGGTTTCCCGGATTGGGTAAAACATGAGGTCAGTAACCGAGTGTTTTTCGATAAGCATTTAACTGCCCATCGCGACCCGTCTCTTCAGTCACTTCTTCCCAACCGTCTTCGATACGCTGCATGGCCTCTTGCTTACTGATTTCACCGGAAAGGAAACGGTGAACCTCTGTGTCAAGAACGACCTGCTGGTAGCGCTGATTCTTGGGAACCCGCAAATCGAGAATCATGTTGGGGCTATTAAGACTTGCCTTGATGGCGCCCAGATAATTCTCTGCACTAGCTTTGCTGAATCCGGCATTGGTCCAATTGCTCAGTTTCTCGAACTGGGAAACCCTGTATGGGTTCATTCCGGTAATCCCGATGGTGACATCCACGTTGGATTGCTTTGGCTGTGACATGTAGGAAAAGAAATCATAAGCAGCATCTTTGACCCTTGCATTCGAAGCGGTATTGATCGCACCAGACCAGCCGCCATAGGCTGCAAATGGTGCATGGTTGACACCGTTGATCGCATAGGGACACCGGGCACGGTTACACGGAACCAGTTTCCCGCTTGAACGGTCCAGCACTTTCCGGGACCCTGGGAGAATGGCGGCTCCTGTCTTGCCCTTGACCTTTGAACCTTTTTCAATAGCTAGGGTTCCGATGTCTCCCCAATCGAGGGTTAGGGCGCAGCGTCCGGCCGTCCAGAGACCCCGGGTGTCACCCACGTCCAGGTTGATTTCATCCGGTGGTGCGTACTTTGTGGTTTCCTTGTAGATATCCAGTGCACGGGAAAAGGCTTCGTTGTTAACCAACGGCTTCATGGTCTTCGTGTCGAAAAACATGCCCTCTCCTGTTCCCTTGGCCTGAATGAACCCACCTGCAACCGAGAGAATCATCCAGTAGGCTTGGGCATTCCGTTTTTTGGAGATGCAGGAGCCGTAGTCAGGAGTCCCATCGCCGTTCATATCTTGGCCATGGAATCGGCTTGCAATATAGATGTACTCTTCCCATGTCGTTGGCGGAGAAATCCCAGCCGCATCGAGGAGGTCAGTTCGGTAATAGATCATGTGAAAATCACCGTCCAGTGGGATGGTGTAGATCTTCCCGCCATAAGTGGAACTGAAGGAGCGGAAGAAGTATCCGATGTCGTCCCATTCAATGGCTGAGTCGGCTTTCACTTTCGAGGTCAAATCCTCGAGATAGCCCGGTTCGATGAAATCTACCATCCACTGTGGTGCAAACACAGCTCCGTCGATACTGTTAGTTCCAGTTGCAAAATCAGCTTCCATTTTCGGATAAATATCCGCAAAAGGAACACCGATGATGTTAACTGTTGCCCCGGTCAATTTCTTGAAATCCGGAGCACGTTTAACCATGGGGCCTTTGATCTGCGGGGCCTCCATGGTGAGAATGTTGACAGTCACACCATCATATTTCTTGGCATGAACTGCAGGTATGGTGAAAAGCAAAGTTCCCACGGCGAGAACGATGCCCGAAATCATTTTGTTTTTAAGTTTAAACATAATAACCCTTTTTTCTAGAAGTTAATTAATTAATTTTAATTACATAACAAATACTGAAATTCATTCCATAGGCACTCCTTTATTAGGTTTTAAATTGAAACAGTTTCATTCCAAGTTTGCATGATACATAAAAATGCTTTCAGAGTCCATTCCTTTTTTATGCATTAACAACCCTGCAAGACAGTCGAGAGTAAGAAGCAAGCTTTGTTCAAAAAGAGACCCCATAGGCTGAATTGATGTCATCTCCTGTCTATGAGTTAATTTTGGAGAAGGGGCTGGTATCTTCAGGCATTCCTGAGCCAGGTTGCCGATGCTTGAATCAGGATCAATACTGACAAGTAGGATATGAACACCTATATTGTTAGCCTTTTTAGCTAAACTCAAAAGGCTGTCGGTCTCACCGGAGCCTGATCCTATCAGTAAAAGGTCATTCTTACTTACCGCGGTAGTAGTGATATCTCCAAGAATCTGTACTTCAATGCCAAGGTGCATTAAGCGCATTGCAAAGCATCTCATAACCAATCCTGTTCTGCCGACTCCCGCAATAAAAATCCTTGGCGCATCCAGTATCTGCAAAGCAAAATTGGAAATAATTGTTTCGTCAATTTCCCCAAGTGTTTCTTCGATTTCTTTTAAAACAGTTGGATAATAATCATTAAATTTCATGCTCAACCCATCGCTTGGTGTAACTCAGTTAATGCCTCACGATGATTTCTTGCATTTGCAATGTAACTGCCCACAACAACAATTTCAGGTTGAAAACTTTTGATTTTCTGTATCATATCTGGCTTGATTCCTCCCGCTACGGCTATATTGTTTCCTCCGTGAAGATTATAAAAACGTTCCAGGTCATTTAAGGGAGTTCTCCCATCTTGAGTATCATCATGTGCTGTATGCAGGCAGCAGTAATCCATCCCCATCTTCATGAGTTCATGCCATTCTTTTTCAGGAAATGGGTGATTGATCATATCCACCATAACTTTCCTTCCATTTTTAACAGCAGTATTTTTTACACTAGTCAAAGTTTTTTTGGAAGCAAGTCCCAGCACAGAAACAATGTCTGCACCAGCATCAAAACCAATTTGTGCTTCCAATGATCCGGCATCCATGATTTTTAGGTCAGCAAGGACTGTTTGATTTGGATACTCTTTTTTGATTTTTTGTACGCTTTTGAGACCTTCTTTCAAGATCAATGGGGTGCCGATTTCAACAATATCAATCAAATCCCCATTTACCTCCACTAATTCAAGTACCTCATCAGAATGCTGAATATCAAATGCTACTTGCAATTTCATAATACCTTAACATGGTCCATGTTTAGAATACTGTTCAACGGATAATCACTTGAGGAGGAATCAAAATCTGATCCATAGGCTTCCCACCCTCAAGAACTCCATGAATGATCCCAAAAGATTTTATGGCAATTTCTCCAGCATTCTGACGCATGAAAATTGCTGATGCTAAAAGGTTTTGGCAAAATATAAATATTTTTTAAAAATTTGTCAAGAAAAAAATTAAATACCAATTTATTTTATTAAATGAAATGGGTGAAGGGATGAATTTTCAGAATCTAAATATTCTTATCAGTTAGGAATACCATACCATTATTGAGGATCCACCTTATATTTACAATTGGTGAGAAAGTCATGAATAGGCTGAAGAGAAATATCATGCCAGTCCAGAAGAGTCTGGTGCTCTAGCCGAAGCACACGTGTTAAATAACCCACAGACACTGGTAATAATTTAATCAGATCGGATTCGCTTGGCTGAACCCATGTATGGAAAAAATCACATCATAACCTGCTTTTGTTAACAGATTCAGTGCGTGATCGGAGCCGCTTTTCAGAGATCTGGGAGTAACGAGTATTTTTGTCATAACTTATTTCCTGATACTCCTAGCTAAATCAGAAAGTTTTTCAAAAGAAGGACCGCGAGTTGGAATATCCAAGTGAAATACTTCTGCTATTACCTGAATCCAACCATGAATAAAATAAACCCATCCATCATGTATGATCAGGTTTTTCTCTTTTTTCTGCGCTTCAGCCTGATCCAAAAAAATAAGTTCTCCTCTATAATTCAACTCCCAAACAATGCTGAATTGAGGAAATTGAACTCCCCACGTAAAGGGAGAGCCCGGTTTATCTTTACCAAGTCCTGTAGCGTTAATTATCAATGAATGTGGTTTTAAATTCATTGCAAGGGCATCATTAACTTCTGGTTCACAACACAGTTGAAATTCAATAGGGATATTTGTATCGATTTGTGAATGAATTTGTTTAATTGATTCCAACCGTGCTTGACTAATGTCAGTTACAACGATTCTTGAAGGATGATTCCCATTTTGCCTATGTTTAATAAGATTGTACAAAATTGCGATTGTAGCGCCACCAGCTCCAATACACATAACTTCACCACCTGTTTTCTTCCAGTAATTTTCAGGCAATAATTTATTTAGAGCGAGACCACTGGAGATGGGATCTTTAGCGTGACCGAACAATTTTTCACCTTGCTTTGAAATACAGCTAATTTCTCCCATTAGCTCTGCGTGTTCATTGAGAAAGTCAAATTGGTCGAGACAGGCCGTTAGCAGGTCAATTTTGTGATTTGTCACTAAGGCACCCTTTGATAAAGGGTCGTTTTTTATGAACTCAACACATTCCCGATATTTTGCTGGTTCATCGTGGAGCTTTAAATCGAACCCTTTGATTTCGCAGTCAGATAGTTTTAAATGCTCCGCCCATTTTGGGAACAAATTCATGATTGAAGACTTGGATGTAGTAACTCCAATAAAGTAAAGCATTGGTTTTGTTGCTGGCTCATAATAATTTTTAGTCATGAATTCAAATATTTGTAATTAATTTAATTATCTTTGAAATAAATTGGTAATAATTTTTCAGTAGTACTGACAGTAAGGTTTTTTTCAGTAAGTTCATTGTTACTATACCCATCACTAAATAATCTCTCAAGTAAACCTTTACTAATGGTATGCAACGTTTTTGATCTGGACAGTACTTATTTTTTGGGATTGCTATCTTACTCACATTACCACAACCAGTAATAATCCAAAGTTTGCTATCTTGATAATTAAATAAAATCGGTATAGTATATTTTTTGATTATTGTTCTTGGTTTTTCCATCTGGATGCTTGTAAAAAGACCGTTTGTTATCCAGTGGATCCTTAAAGATTTTTTGATAAATTATAATTTTGCTTAACTCATGAAAACAAAACTTTCTCAATTGAAGGAAAAAGGTTATTGTGTTTTCGATCAAGCTTTGGAAAAGAAAGTTTTGGAAAAAATCAAAAGAGTATCTCGTCAGGCTCTTGAAGAGTTGACAATTGAACACAGAAAGAATAATAAATCCCAAGGAAGCCTGATACTTATTGCTGATTATCCTGATTTCGGCATGCTGATTGGAAACGAAAAATTAAAAGAAATTTTTAGGATACTTGGCTTCGATGATACTCGTTTTAGTTCAGGATACATAATCAGCAAACCAAACAACAGTCCGGCTCTTTTCTGGCATCAGGACTGGTGGGGTTGGGATCACCCTCTTTCCTATACAGTCCAAATTGCCCAGGTCTTTGTGATGATCTACCTTCAGGACACTCATCCTCAGAACGGTTGCTTGCGTGTTATTCCAGGTTCTCATAGGTCGTACCATGCATTACATTTAAACCAGAAAGCGCATACTGAATCGGTCTCAAGAGTTGAAGACCCAAATGATTCGATCTACAATTCGTTATCTGAAGAGGTACCAGTTCCAGTAAAATGCGGAGATGTCATAGTAGGAGATGCTAGACTGATCCACGGTTCTTTTCCTAATCAATCTGAAGATGAAAGAACTCTGATCACACTCTGGTATCATCCTCATTACAACATGCTCCCAGGAGCCATGCAGTCTAGGATCTGTGAGATCTTTAACCGAAAAGGTGTAGATACCGACCCTGATGGAGAAGAATCCATGACCCTGTTGAAATGGCCAGAACGTTTTCGCCAACCGATCGAAGCACTTTTCCCTTCATGTCCTGAAGATTCAGAACCTTATCCATGGTGCCGCATACCTTCCTGGTCCCAGTCAATAAAATAACTGCAATATACCATATCATCTCCCGAGTAAAGGAACTGGATGTCCTGAAGAGGCTCAATTGTTGTTCCCCCCACCCCCCCTTATCCCTTTCAAAGAAGGATCTTTGCTGCGCTCCGTGACTCCGGAAGTTTGACAAAAACAGATGTGACTGTTGAGGAAGGTTCAAGCTATCTCATGGCTAGAAATACTCCTCTTACATTTGACATTGATTATTAGGATCTCTGCCTAATCATCTCCTGTGAGTGACCCCCACTAATTCTTCACAGTCAGACACACCACCACAACCTATTTATACTTTTTGCATTTGCGTGATGAGCAACTCTACTCTATATTCTCTACACCAACCCACTCGACTGATGCGGCGCCAAAATTTGGTCGATCAAGGCCATGACATCGTTGGTGAGATCCCATGACGCGGCGGCCGCATTTTGGGTGACGTGTTCAACCGTTTGTCCACCGGCGATCACCGAGGTGACCGCATCTTGATTGACGAGCCAGTTGATGGCCAACTGATTGACCGGCTGACCGATTTCGGCCGAAAGCTCGCGGATTTCGGTGGCGATGGTGAAGTAGGTGTCAAACGTGTTCCCGTTGAGTTTCGGGTTGGCGGCGCGGGCGTCGTTTTCGTCGAAGTTGTCGGCCGCTTTAAACGCTTCCGTCAGTAACCCTTGGAAGAGGGGGCTATAGGGGAAAAAGGCAAGACCGTTTTCGGCACAGAAGGGAAGAACCTCATCGGCCGTGCGATACTCCAACGGGATGTTGTGATAGTGGGTCGGGTTGTGTTCCAGCAAATTATAGAGCCCCTGGTGGCTGGTAATCGTCCCGGCCGACATACAGCGTTTTGTGCGCTCTAGTGAAAAGTTAGTTACGCCGATATGCCGAATTTTGTCTGATGCCTTGATCGCTTCAAGTGCTTCCATAGATTCTTCTTCTGGCGTATCTGGATCAGCCCAATGCATTTGATAAATGTCGATATAGCCTGTCTGGAGGCGGCTGAGACTGTCATCGATTTCTTGCATTAAAGATGCTTTTTTGAGATTGAGGGTTACATTCTTCGCCTCATCCCAGACCAAGCCGCACTTGCTGGCGATAATCACCTCATGACGCCGCCCTTTGAGTGCTTGGCCGAGTATTTCTTCAGCATGCCCTAGTCCATAGACCGGAGCCACATCGAACAGATTGATGCCGAGGTCAACGGCCGTTTGCACGGTGCGAATCGACTCTGCATCCGTGGTGCCATTCCAGACATCACCACCGCTAATTCCCCAACAACCAAAGCCAACAGCCGAAAATGATAAACCGGGCATGGCGGGTACAGTCTTGTACTTCATACGAATCTCCAAAGTTTCATGATATTGACCATATTATCGTCGATTTAGGCGGAATTGCCGATCCGGCCGGTTTGATCGGCATGATAAGAATGTTTACAATTCAAAATGAGATTAGATTCAATCAAGTCACCTGCCGAATTCCCAATTTGAATCGTTCGCCAAGGGGTTAAATATTCACTGTCAGTTCTAACTTTATCACCATTAGACCACGGAACAAGATCCACTTCAAATCGGGTATCTTCTTTGTGAGCAAGCGTCATAGAAGCAAAATCAGTCAATGCTGCTTCATGAATGCTTAAATGGGTCCCATCACTCAATCGAAATGTGACGGGTGTATGAACCGTATCCAATTAATAAAACAGTCTATTTCTTGATTCCATGCAGATTGTAGCAAAACGTCTGTTGATTTTCGGGATGCATGTACACATTGGCATCAAGGACCGTGACCTGCGGATCGATATCATGAACCAAATGAGGTACTTCATGCCTCATATTTTAACGCTGTCAACGTCTTCACCATTCTGGTGGTGACAGAAAACCGGTTTTAAATCCTACCGCAGCATTGTGTTTGAAGATCTCCCACGTACCGGCATTCAAGTTACCTTGACATCACGGCTAATATTGTAACTGACGATAAAAACGCCTTGTGGTCAACGGATGATTTCTTTCTTTTTCAAGATGGCAGCTGAATCGTTCTAGCATCGTATAAATGACTAACGGTGACAAATATTGGCGATATTTTTCGTCCACTGGAAGTTCAACGGTCCTGGTGTCAAAAACGGCGACCTCCTTCGATATTTTAATCGCAAAATTATAGACCCTATCCATCAAAGGTCTTGTGGCGTCCTCTCCGTACAGCAAAATAATGCTGGTGTCTTCTTCGGTCAATTCAATTGTACCGTGGAAATATTCTCCTGCATGGATAGACTTTGTTTTGATCCACTGCATCTCCTCGAGAATACACATGGCGTAATCATATGCTTCTCCCCAAACCGCGCCGGAACCGACAACCATGTGATAATCAGTATCCCTGTGATGTTTAGCGAGTGACTTTGCCATTTCTTCGGTTTGCTCCTTAGCCTTTACAAGATAAGGGGTAATCGAGTTAATTTGAGCGAACATTTTATCGTATCCCACAAATTCCCCACGGTTTTTTAATAAACGGAATATTACAGGGTACATTTCCAGATAAATACATTCGGCCAGATGATCATCTTCTGCGAAACTTACAAAATGGTGCTTAGAAAGTTCGCAAACGGGGGTGCCCGAGTTACAGACAAAAGACAATGTGGTGGCTCCGGCCTTGTTGCAGAATGTAATGGCCTTTACTATTTCCTTAGTGTCACCACTCCTCGAGCAGAAGACGCATAGAGAGTCTTTTGAAAAATGTTTGTTGCCCTGAAGTATGAACTCTGCCGCCTGAACCACGTGGACGGGCATTGTTGAAAGCGTTTCAGATATGTATTTCATTGGCAGAAAATGGGCGTAAGTCCCGCCCACTCCAATCAAGAATAAGTTTTCAAATCCTCTGTCGTATAAATCGTCAATTGTTTTTTCCACGTCAACGCGAAGAGACAGCGCGTCTTCGATTACCTTTACAAATCGATCCTCGTTAAAGTTAAACACTCGTTCTCCTGTTCTTAAGGATTAGTTGTAAATAATAGTGTTTCAGCCTGTTTGATCTTCTTGAAATCTTCACGCGAGTTAGCCTCTTACATTAACAGTTCTACGTTTTTCTCAGTGAAATTTAAGTTTAAAATGCGCCATTTATCAAACAAGTATTTGCTGCGTAGTTAGCGGCGAACTCTAATGTGACTTTTATTGTTTTCTCCCTTACCCATTGTGACAAAAAGGCGCCTATAAATGCGTCACCTACCCCAAGAGAATCAACCACTTTTGTGGGAATTGCCGGCTGAGTAATTATATCTCTTCCAGCAAACGAGGCACTACCCCTAGCACCCATAGTTATGACAACGACGGAGAACCCGTATCCATAAAGCTTTTCAAATTCCTCTTTTAATTCAGAGCGAGAAAGTTCTGGTCTCGAAAAAAATCCCAAATCCACACGGTTTTTTAAGGAAGTTAGGAGCTTTCTATCAAACTGTTCAGAAAAATCTACCGAAACTCTTACTTGATTTCTGTGAAGTCTTTGGATCTGATTTTCAACTTTTTCATAATATGATTCGATTCCACCAGAAACTGCAGTGGGCCAGTTAGAAAAAATTGTGTGATGAGCCCAGGCAAAATTTCTTAAGTAAACATAATCCTCTTCGAAAAGATCAAACTTGTGCTGCACACCCAAAGATTCATCAACAAAAACTCTGTTGCCTTTGTTTAGTTCTATTTTTGTCCAAGCTGTTTTTTTATTCAGCTTAGCCACTCTTGAACAATCGATGTCTTCTTTTTCAAGAGCAGCAATTACGAGTTCTCCCTCTTCATCATTTCCAATGACCCCAACATACCCAGCATCAATGCCGTTTCGTTTGAGCGCGATAGCGCTGTTAATTCCATTTCCCCCAACATATGACTCTCCTGACTTATGGTAGATGTCAACACAGTTATCCCCGATAACACAGACCTTCTGATTCAGCATATTAGAGTGTCCTCATTTAAAATTTGCTATCGCTTCATTAATCATTTTTTTATAGGTTAAAAATTCATTTTACTGCAATTTTATGTTGCAGTCCATAATAGCAAAGATTGCACTCAATTAGATATGCTGTAAATGACCTGAAGGGCAGTGAAGAATTAGTGGTGGTTTTGTGCAAGTTCTGGAGCCTCACACGCTACACGCTGGCACGCACGAGGGTAAAGCTAATTTTTTGATAATATATATATCAATTCATATACAAAGAAAGAGTTTTGTTTTTTGGTTCTACCAAAGACGATCATTTGGTGGTAAATATGGTGGTAAATTTATTATAAAATCAAATTTAAACAATGATATCAGCATAAGTGGCTGACTCTCCCGCAAATACTCTCTATGGA
>Ga0208336_1000486_pt1 | contig 15702 bp, 13 predicted proteins | sample DeeseametaMP0372_FD_184212 | JGI IMG/M metagenome (GOLD analysis project Ga0208336, IMG submission 184212) | Marine microbial communities from the Deep Atlantic Ocean - MP0372 (SPAdes) | ecosystem: Environmental > Aquatic > Marine > Oceanic | place: East of Porto Seguro, South Atlantic Ocean...
GACCAGGATGTTGTTACGCAGAATATGATCGATTCAGAGCTGCAAAAACTGGAAGAAACACTTTAACAACCTGTGGATTATGAAAAAAATATTTGAGTTGTCTACAAAAGGTTTATCATGAAAACGATATTCAGGTTACTGCTACTGTTTTTTCTGCCATTAGTGTTGGCTTCGTGTGGAGATAAAAAAGAATCTGCGCAAAGTTGTTCGATTCAACTTGACGAGCAAAAATATTCTATGGTTTCCGAAAACGAAAATTGCTCAAATTATGAAAGAGCTAGTGGTTATTTGGGACAGGCAGGAGTGTCTTTTGCTAATTTTCTAAAAAGTGGAGCTACAGATAACCTGACAAAAACACTGGGGATTTCAAAGCTAAGTTCTCCTACTGATTACACAACTGGAAATCGTGGATATGTGACCAAAGCACTTTGTTTAATTGGAGCTAATGCCTTCGTCACCTCCAGCCGATGCAACGGAAGTTCCAGGACTCGGTCGACTGGTGAACTTGAAATATCAATGTTCGCAAATATTGCTGATTTTATATACCTCAACTATGGAGTTCTTGACAATGATTCAAACGGTACCATTTCCTCATCTGAAAGTTCAGGCTTCACTAAATTGCAGACCACAGGTATCAGTGTAGATGGATTAGGAACAGGTTTAGTTGCATATAATCGTTTTGAGGTAGTTGCAGGCAGTACGTCATATATTGCAGATAGTGATTTGGATCCATGTGTTCCATACACAGACAATTATACAGTTGATCCAAGTACGACGGGTTCAACCAATTGTCTATCATTGCTTACCAGCATTACTGAGATAAGACCCATCTTCAAACTAGACAATATGAAAGATATTACGGATAACGGTACACTAAATACTTTAGTTTCAATGGTTAGTGAACTATCAACGATTTCAACAGCACTTTCATCAGACTTTGATTCGCTTGGAATAAGTTCAGAAAACAGTGTTCGAAAGCAACTTACTTCAGGACTGAGTAAATTGGATAATGGAGCAAAAGATAATAATCCAACGGCTAACGCAGCTTGTACAGCGGTGACCTTATTTGATGTAATTTTTTTACTAGTTAAAAACGCATCAGATAATAGCACCACTGAATCGGGGTTAAAAAGTGCTAACCTAATCAATACGGCTGATTTAATAAATGCAGTGGATAGCAGCTTAAGTCTTTTACCTGCAGGAGCTTCTGATGCTATGAAAGCACTCCCAATGAAATCGGCCAGAATCGTTTATGCCACCAACAGTCCTGGAACAACATATACTGACTCATATGAAAAAGCGGAGAGCTCACTTTACGAAGCTATGAAGAATACGCGCAGCCTTGGAACTGATGACAGTATAAAAGGTGACGGAAAAGTCACCTTCCGCGAATTAATCTGTGTCGCCGAAAATTAATATGCAGCGAATTGTTGCATGTACTTTCCTGTGTTTCTTGTTTTTTCCAACAGTTTCACTTGGTCAAAAATCTCTGGTAATATTTTCAGGTGACCTGCGAGGAGAAATAAAACCTTGTGGGTGTGCAGAAGAAGGTGACATGGGAGGTCTTCCCCGCAGACTCACTTTTTTCAAACAGCAACTTTCCCAAATTCCCAATCTTTTATATTTTGACCTGGGGAATAACTTTCCTGAACCTTCCGAACAAGGTGATCTGAAAATCCAGCTAATTCAGACTGCACTCAAAAAATTAGCTCCACAAGTAGTCCTGGTCGGGCCGAACGAATGGCTGAACGGCCTGCAGTCGCTTGATCCGGAAATTCCGTATCTGCTCAGTAATCAAAACCAAAATCTCCATTTTCTAGCGTCAAAGACAGTTTCTCAAGCTGGACAGCAAACTATTCTTGTTGTTGGATTTTTATCTCCGGAACTTGTTTACCAAAATCAAAATGAAGCGCCGCTCTTATTTCCAGTGGATCCGGAATTGTTAGCAAACTGGAAAAATGAGTTTGAAAAAATTAATTCTGTATTCCGGATTCTGTTATTTCGTGGAAATGAGCAGGAACTGCAAAAATTTGAAAAGTCGGCTTTGTTTGACCTGATTGTTGTGGGCAGCAACAACGATGATGAATTGAAGCAGGTTATGGTAATGAAGACAAAATCTGGAAAATTTCCCATGATTCCAACTAAAGGCCAGGGAATCTTAAGCGGAAAATTATCTGCTTCCGGAAAGTTGATTCCAAACAATAATGAAACTGTACCTGCCGGTTTGTCGCTGACGTGGTTGAGGAGCAGCTTTGAGGATGCTCCGGAATTAGCAGAAACCTTCCGGAATTATGATGCTGCGGTCAAGGAATTGTTTTTTACAAATTTGGACCGGATGGATAAACAACGCGACGAATCTCCATTTGTCGGCAACCAAGTCTGTGCCGGTTGTCATGCAGAAATTGTTTCAGTTTGGAAAAAAAGTAGACACGCTCATGCTTTTGCTACGCTGGAAAACAAGGCAAAACATTTTGATCCGGAATGTTTAGCATGTCATGTTGTTGGAATGAAACCGTGGGTGGCACCGGAAAATGCTTCTGCCGCAGATCGAAAATTTGCAGGAAAAACCGGCTTTCTGAGTATGCAAATTACCCCGCATTTGAAAAATGTGCAGTGCGAAAATTGTCATGGTCCCGCCAGGGCACATCTCGCAAATCCTAAAATCCATCCGGCGAATAATGAGCCAAAAATGGTTTGCGCAAATTGCCATCGGGGCAGCCATTCTCCGCTGTTTAATTTTGAAACATACTGGCCTAAAATCAAACACTGACTTTAGAACTAACTCATCCAGCGGTCACGTTCAGTTTTGGCCTGTGCAAGAAGTTTGATTAACTTGTCTTGATCCTTTTTCTTGATTGCATCCTCAAGCGCGGACAGAACATCTTTAAAAGTGCTAATTCGTGGCAGCAGATTTTCGCTATTTTCCAGAAAAATATCTGACCACATTTCCGGACTTGATGAAGCAATTCTGGAAAAATCTTTCAGCCCCGCTCCGGAATGTCCGAGTGCGTCAGGTGTTTCTGAATTTGCGATTGCCTGGATGCTTGCGAAAGCCAGCAGGTGAGGTAAATGACTTACTGACGCAAACATCTTATCGTGAAATTCCGCATCCATTTCGGACACATTTGCTCCCAGTGATTCCCAAAGTTCCCTGACTTTGCGGATAACATCCGGATCAGTATTTTGGCTGGGAGTGAGGATGAAACGTTTACCTGAAAACAGCTTTTCCTGTGCGGCACTCGGACCGAAATGTTCAGAGCCGGCAATTGGATGTCCGCCGACAAAGCGCATTTTCGCGTATTCCGGAGCAGACATGATTTTTAATAAAGGAGATTTGACACTGCCTGCGTCTGTGATAATTGCGGATGCGGAAAGATGGGGTCGTATTTGCGCGAGTACTTCAGTAAATGATTTGACTGGAACAGCGAGCAGGACTAATTCTGCTTCCGCCAGTTTTTCATCCGGAGTTGCGGCGAGATAATCAACTAAATTAAGGGAGCTGATTTCTTTCCGGTAAGCCGCGTTATTGTCGTATCCAATAATACGCCGTGCCAAACCCAAACGCCGCACATCTCTGGCAAATGAACCTCCAATCAAGCCGAGGCCCACAACGGCTATTGCCTCAAACGGTGCAAATCCGGAAGCAGACATTGCAAAAGCTCAGCTAGTTGCCGGTGCGGTTCCGGCAGGTGGAGCCAACTTTGTCAATAACACAGCCAACGGGCTGGCAACGTATATCGAAGAGTAGGTTCCGATCAACACACCGACGAGTAAGGCAAACGCGAAATCGTGAATGATTTCACCACCCAGTAAAAACAAGGCTAGCACCACGAGCAGCGTGGTTCCGGAAGTAATTAATGTTCTGCTCAATGTTTCCGTAATACTCAGATTGATGGTTTCCTCAAAAGATTTTTTGCGGTATTTTCCTAGATTTTCCCGGATACGGTCGAAAACGACAATCGTGTCATTCAGCGAGTAACCCACCACTGTCAGCAAAGCCGCCACGACAGTTAAGGAAAATTCTTTGTCCAAAATGGAAAACATTCCGACAACAACCAGCACATCATGCACTAAAGCCACAATCGCGCTGACTCCCTGTCTCCACTGAAAACGAATTGTGATATAAAGCAAAACCAATCCAAGTGCAATTAAGATGGCCTGCACTGCACTGATTTTCAATTCATCCCCAACTTTTGGGCCGATTGTTTCAATGCGCCGTATTTCAAGTTTTGGATGTTGCGGCAGCAGAATATTACGCAATTCCGAAGTCAGGTTTTCTCCTGTGCCAAGTGGACTGTCAATAGGAAGCCCAAGTAAAATTTCTTTATCTGCGGCATCTCCAAAAGTTTGCAGAACAACGTTCTTCATGCCCCTCTCTGCAAAAAACTGACGCAGTTGGTCCAGATTGGGCGCAGTCGAAAATTGAATTTGCACATTTGTTCCACCCCTGAAATCGATTCCGTATTTAAGGCCGTTGTGCGCTACAATCGAGACGACTCCCGCCAGAATCAGTAAGCCGGAAAAAACTGCGGCAAAGCGTTTATAACCTAGGAAATCAATAAACTGGCCTTCTTTAAAATTTAAAAATTGCATGGTCTTTCTGAAAGATGAACTGCGGTTTTAGGGTAAATCAAATACTTATTTTGTGTAATTTTGTTTTTCGCAAATAGACAAAATCAAAAAAGAATCGTGTCACAACAATTGCGGTGAACATACTGGCAATGATTCCAATTGAAAGTGTAACCGCAAAGCCCTTGATGGGTCCTGTGCCAAATTGCAGGAGCGCGAGCGCGGCAAAAAGAGTGGTAATGTTTGCGTCAAGAATAGTGCGAAATGCTTTGCCGAAACCCTCCTGAATGGCTGCGCGTGGATTTTCTGTACGTTTTAATTCTTCACGAATACGCTGGAAAATTAAGACATTCGCGTCAACGGCCATTCCGATTGTCAACACGATTCCAGCCATTCCCGGCAATGTCAGCGTTGCGCCAAATGCACCTAGAATTGCAATGATTAAAATTACATTGAAAATCAGTGCAATTGCAGCAAATACTCCCGCCAGTCGATAATAAAAAATCATAAAAACTAAAACCAGGGCGCTGCCTATCATTAACGAATTCAGTCCCTGTTCCACAGAATCTTCTCCGAGGCTCGCGCCGACTGTGCGCTCTTCACGTATTTCAATCGGAGCCGGCAAAGATCCGGAACGCAAAACAATTTTTAAGGTGTCTGCTTCTTCAACAGTAAACTGTCCGGAAATGGAAGCTTCTCCTCCAGTAATTGCTTCACGTATGACCGGCGCTGACTGCACCTTGTCATCCAGCACAATCGCCATGTTTCTGCCAATATTACGACGGGTGATTTTTGCAAAAAGGTCTGCACCAATTGAATCAAAAGAAAGTGCAACGTATGGACTATTGTCCCTGGAATCAATGCGCACCCTTGCGTCTCTGATAAACTCACCAGTCATTAGTATCTTTTTCTCCAATACAAAAGGTCGTTTGGAAATAAGTTTGTTGGTGGTCTTATCCCAGACTTCTTGATATTTGACAACCTCCGTCAACCTGTTGTAGGTGTTTGGGGTGGCGTTACTGTTGACAATTTGAAATTGCAAAACCGCTTGCGGCCCAATCAATTCAATGGCACGGTCCCGGTCTTTTAAGCCTGGAAGCTGGATTATAATGTTGTTTGAACCCTGCTTTTGCAGTGAAGGTTCACTGATACCCAAACTGTCTATCCGGTTTCGCAAAACTTCGAGTGCCTGACTAACCGCGCTTTCGCGGATACGATTTGCCTCTTCTTCTTTGAGATTTAAGAAAGTCAATGCGCCTTCCGTAATTTGTTCAAACTGGACTAGAAATCGGTCGTATGGTGCAACTTCCAAGTTCACTTTTTTCCCTTCTTCCATTTCAACAATCAGCGATCCTGCCGTTTGACGCACCTCTACAAAATCAACCTGTTCATCAATCAGCAAATCTTCCAGTTCAACTGCGGTTCTGCGAATAATTTCCGTCACCGCTTCCTCTACTTTGATTTCAATATCAAGGTACATTCCTCCCTGTAAATCAAGGCCGAGATTTACTTTGTTCTCGACGGTTTGCGGATCGACGCCCGGTTGGTATGCCTTGTAAGTTGGGAATGCGTAATAAAGGGCGGCAATCAAAACGACGAGGATGATGCCTCCTTTTAGTTTAATGTTCATGTATTTCGGTTATAGATTTACTGATTATGAGATTCTGTTTCACTATAATTTAGACAAAATAAGCCGCTTGGGTTATGCTCAAATATTATGCTGAAATTACGTATTGTTAATTTACGTCAGGTTTAGAAAGCTGATTATTCTTTCTCTTTGTCTTACTTTTTGGCTTTCTTTTTTACGACCTTTTTTTCTTCAACATCGTCATCATCTTTGTCCTCTTTACTTTGAGCAACTTTATTATCCATCCGTGCCACTTGTTGCCGCTCAAGATGGATTTGAACTTTGCTGGCGATCTCCAGGGTAACACGTTCGTCTCCCACTTTTATGATTGTTCCAAAGATACCGCCATTGGTGACGACCTTATCGCCCTTTCTCAGACTGTCCACCATGTGCACGTGTTCTTTCTGCTTTTTTCTCTGTGGACGGATGATTAGAAACCAGAAAACGCCAAGGATCAAAACCAGTGGGATAAATTGGAAAAACGGACTCTGCGATGATGCCTCTCCGGCAGATTGTGCATACGCAACTGAAACAAATGGAAACATTAGCTACTCCTCTAAAAATGAATACTTAAATAAAACATTAAAATATAGCACTCCTTTCAAAAAACTTCACGTCTAAATCAACATAATACAAAATTATTTTTCCCTCATCTAATGATGTTCCAGTAAAAAGTCATAAAAACGTGTCCTTTAAAGCGGGTTAGGCAAAAGCCGTAACCCGGCAAATTGAACAAAACCGTTGAAACGGTTTACTGTTATTAAGATCCCCTTTATCCCCCCGAATAAATTCAGGGACTGTGCCCAGCATAAACCCACCCTAATCTCATCGTAAATCCACTCTAAATGACATTGTCCCATTTCTTTTGTCATCCCGGACTTGATCCGGGATCCAGGTTTCGTATTTACAGGAAAACGACGAGCTCTGAATTTGGCTCAAGATAGATCCAACTCACTAAAAATTAAAGCTTGTATAAGTAATAGAAACGGTATAATATCTATATTATGTATAAATTTGAGTACGATCTAAACAAGAGCAAGTCGAATCAGAAGAAACATGGAATTGACTTTGAGGATGCGCAATTGCTCTGGCAGGACTCTGAAGTTGTAGAGTTGAAATCCACAATTGAGGGTGAAGATCGTTATCTTGTAATTGCTAAGATTAACTCAAAGTGTTGGACGGCAACTTATACATTTAGAGATGATAAAATTAGAATCATATCTGTTCGCAGATCAAGAACAAAGGAGGTGCTTTTTTATGAAAGCTAAAGACTTTGATAAGAAATTCGACGAAGGTAAAGAAGATGTGCTTGAGCACTTTGACCTCTCCACTGCTCGCCGATTGAATCACGAACAGAAGAGAGTGAATGTTGATTTTCCACAATGGGTGGTTGATTCGCTGGATCGTGAAGCAAATAGAATCGGCGTTACACGTCAGTCACTGATAAAGATGTGGACAGTTGAGCGTATTGAGCAACAGTTGGGCTAAGGCTCCAGCCGTAACCCGGCTACGCTAACTATGAATTTAAGGGAGAAGTTTTAAGAAAGGTGCCGGATGTTTCCTGAACCAACTTTTTAAATAAATATCCGGAAGTGGCGCCCAGTACCAGCCAAAAAAATGCAGAGGTGACCAAAGACGCAATCGCAAACTGCGCGGAAAGTTCCGCGGGAACATTGCTTTCAAACAAGAATGGATGCGGTGCTCCGATCAAGTGCGGTGCCGCAAGCAGCGCGAGAGCCACAATTTTTGGCAGGATGGATTTCGTTTCCGTGAAAAGGCCGATACCGATTGCAGTCGCGATCACGGTTCCGATCCACCATACTTGACGTGACTCCAAAGCCGCGGCAGTCATTCCAGGCAGTTCCGGAGAAAGACCTAAAGCCGGCGCTAAAGCAAAAACAGCAAATCCCGCCGCGCCCCAAAGCATTCCGGAATTAATGTCCACAGATTTTCCACGTAGCAAATAGACGGCAACGAGCATCAGACTGAAAGCAATTCCGGTAACAATATTTGAAACCGCCGTGTAAAATGTACGCTCCGCCCCATCTCCGGGAGCCCAACTTTCTGTGGCGTCAGCATGCCTAACCGTTTCGACACCATGCACGGTTTCCACTTTTTGGTGCAGATCAAGCGCGACGCCTTCCAAAAGATGTTCATGCGTAATTCCTGAACTCGCGTGAGAATGCAGAACGGCAACTTCAATTACCTCAAACTTTTCCGCCTCCAGAATCAGTGGAGTTACCCTCAACATTTGCGCACCTGTCATTAAAATTCCCGCAAAAAAACCGCTCAAAAGTACGGTAGTCAATGCTCTTGAAATCATTTGATTTTTCCGATAATGAAATTTAATGGCAGGGAAAAGTGACCGCATGTCTGGTATCATGTGCCGCATTGTGCATGAAGCTGCCTGAACCTTGTGCAAATCCTACCGCAAAAAGCAGAACCACTCCTGCCAACAGCATCATTACCGTAGTTGTCATGCGTTGCGAAAAAACTCCGCCATCACTCGTTTCCAGAGAAGCAATTGCTCCGGCGGAAATTGTTTTAGTTGTCATCTAATTCTCCTTATAAAGGGGCTTTAAGTTTGAAACAAACTGGAGAGACAAGCGGAAAAATGGGATCACAGCAAGCTGTTGATTCCTTCACTATTTGCCTCGAATAGTCTGTTTTGGAAATATCAAGGCTGGTCTCCTGACTTATGGAAGTGAACAAAAACGCCTTCCTAAAAAAACAAACATTGCGTTTATTTTCAGTGGCTTAAGTCTTTATACTTTCCAATTACAGTTACGAGGATAGTTCCCGAATCACACGGGATTCCCTGCTCTTCCGCACAAGAAAACAATAATCGCCTGCTTGCGAAGAATACCCTGAATCTTGAGAGTAAACCTTCACAAATTAATTGGCAAGTAAAATAACACCACAAAGCAATCAACTCACTGCCAGCTAAAAGTTATCAGTGTGATTCCGATCAAAGTTACCACCGCACTGACCCATGCCATTAAGGGTGGACGGTTACCGGTGCTAATCCAAAGCAAGGGCAAAATCAGCACCGGAGTGGTCGCGGAAAGTGTGGTCACAACTCCAGCGTCTCCCAACGCCAATCCGTATAAAAGGAGGGTCATGCCGATTCCCATTGCTATGAATCCACTCAGCATAATTATACCGATGAGTTTCACCGTATATTGTGTTTTCGGCCTGAAAAGAGGATTAGGAATAAAACCGACAAACAGCAGACAGAGCGCGGCAATACCAACTCTGATGGCGGATGCGGTAATCGGATCGACTCCTTCCGCCATGATTGGCCGTGCGATTATTGAACCCGCGGCCTGCCCAAATGCTGCCAGCAAACCCAGCGCGATTCCATAACGCAGCCGGCCTTGTGTTGAATCCATGCTTTGCGGCTCTTCGTTATTCCGCCGCCCCAAAATGGCAATCAATACACCCACTGTCACAATTCCACAGCCGAGCAGTGTGAGCCAGGGCAGATGTTCTTCCAAAATAAACCAGCCCATAATCACCGTCATCGGGGCGTTGAGTGCAAAAACAACTGAAGTACGGCTCGGCCCCAAACGCTGCAAAGAACCGAAAAGCGCGGTGTCTCCCAGAAAAATACCGATGAGTCCGGAAATCATCAGCGTTTGAATTGTATCCAAAGGAAAATCGCGCCATGCTCCGGTCAGCAAAGAGGCTGCGGCAAGCATCAGAAAGACAAGCGACATCCGCACCCTGTTAAAGGCCAGCGGACCTAATTGACGAATTGCGCCAATTGAGATTAGACCACTAAGCGCCCAACAAAAAGCCGCGCTCAACGCAGCCAGTTCAGCAATTAACATCGTGCAGATTTTTCCGGAAATAGTTGCAGTACTTCACGTATCAGCGAGGCGGCTTGCGGGAAATAAAGGTGAACGTAAGAGGCATGTAAGTTGGCTGTACAGTAACCCTCCCTGCGGGAAATTCCTGTTGAGTGGCGTGTGACTTCCCAAAGATTGGCCTCTTTTGTTTCTGCCGACCAGCGTGAATAATGGAATTCGTGACCGAGCACCTCGCCTGATTCAGGCAAACCTATTTTGCAGTAGCCAAAATGCTGTAGCCGTTTTGTCATTTCAATCATGCCCGGAACAACTCCTGCCATAGCCAGACTTTGTCCGGATTGCAATTTAAGGGATTCCGCCAAAATCATCAATCCACCACATTCCGCATAAGTCGGTATTCCGGATTCTACCGTTTTTTTAAGCGAATTGAGCATGCTTTTATTGGCAGAAATTTCTTCCGCAAAGACTTCCGGAAAACCTCCGCCTAAAATCAGCCCATCCACATTTTCCGGAACTTGACTATCGTGTAATGGCGAAAACGAAACGATCTCCGCGCCTTGCTGCCGGAGCCATTCCAGATTGGCGGCATAATAAAAATGGAATGCCTCATCCTGCGCTACCGCGATTCGTTTGCTGAATTTTGCTGAAATAGTGTTGGTGTTTTTTTTCGCGATTGCGGATGCAGAAAGCACAGGAAAATTTTTAACAAGCAAATCGAGGTCGAAATGTTTTTCGGCAATTTCCGCCAATTTTTTTGCATCCGCAAGTTTTTGTTCAACTCCGGGCTGCAACCCCAAATGGCGTTCCGGCCAGTCAAGCTCCGGAATTTCAGGCAGTGCGCCCAAAACAGGAATGTCCAAAACAGAACAGGCTTTGCGCAGATAGTCCGCATGGCTTTCGCTGTTTACTTGATTGAGGATAATTCCGGCAAAATGATTTGAACCGCCGGATTCCGAAACAAAGCCCTGAATTGCCGCGGTAATGGAACGTCCGGCGTTCCGGCAAGGCACCACCAACAAAATCGGCCAGCCCAACCAGCGTGCGACTTCCATCGTGCTTCCGGAATCGTTTTCAGGATCGGAACCGTCAAAAAGCCCCATCACGCCTTCCGCAATTCCAAAAGCATTTTCCGTGAATTGCGCTGCGGCCTGGACAACGTGCTCACGGCCCATGATCCACGGATCGAGATTTACAGAAGCTTTGGCAGAGAAATGGAAATGGAATCCAGGATCAATATAATCCGGACCAATTTTTAAAGGCTGTACCGAGAAATTCCGTTTACGCAACGCAGAGAGGAGTAGGCACGTAACCGCAGTTTTTCCGCCGCTGCTGTGCATTCCAGCGACAATGAGTCCTTTGTGTTTATTATTCTGTGGGGCTTGCATTTCAGTCCAATGCAATCAAACGAACTGAAGTTCCTTTCACCAATTGCGGAAGCCAAAGACGCATTCCGCGCTGTAACTGAGGATGCAGCCACGCAATTGTCCGGACTCTTTCTGAAAGACTCAAGAGTGCTTTCCGGAACCGCTTTTTACTTTCCGGAACAGTCTTTTCAGACTCAGGACTGAGCATTCCATCAGAACAAAGCAAGACACGATCTCCACTTAAAACACCTTGTTTTAGGATGGCATTACGCAATTGATTCAATGCAGAAGTTAAATGGCTTTTTCCGGATGCTTCTGTAAGTTGCGCCAAATTTTTCCGCACCGCCTGTGCGGTTCCACGTTTTATCCACCAGCTTATTTTTCCTTTTTGCAGAACCAAAACATGAAAGCGGCTGCCGAAAGTTTTTGCGCCAAGCGTCAGAATGACGTTACGTGCTTCGTTCAAAAAACGTGAGGATGGACTGCTGCCGATGACTCCGGTAGAACGGCTTGCATCAATAAACAACCAAAAATTGGGCCGCCTGGCCGGTTTGCGAAAACGGAGATGCCACGCTTTCCCCGGCGACCATCCACTCTGTAACGAAGCCTTCAGCGAAGAATTCCAACAGAGACGCGCATGAGAAACGTGAGCCGGAACAGGACGCGATGTTCCGGAAACAAAGGCATCCGGAGACTGTTTTTTTTCCGGACTCTGCCACCATGAAGCCAGTTCCGTATGAGCCATATTTTGCGAGGATTCCAGCACTATTTCATCTGTCTGTGCTGAAGTTGGAGATGCGGAAGTTTTCGGCATTTGCAAACGCTTTGATTCCGGCTTGAATGCAGGCGGTTGCGGAAGTTTAATTTCAGGTTTTGGATTTTGAATTTCCTGAGGTTGATTTTCCTGCCGATGTCCGAGGCACAAAATCCATGCTTCCTCTAAATCAGCTTTAGAAACAATAGTTTCCCCACGCCATACCGCCGCGCAGCGTACAGTTCGCAGAACTCCGAGTTCGGCGCGTACTCCCTCCAAATTTAGCGCAGTCGCTTTCTCCGCAACTTCAGTACGCAGATTTTCCGAAATTTCAACATTTTTCAACTGTTGCCGAACTTGAATAATTTTCTCTTTCAGCAGTGCCAATTTATTATTATGTTCAGCCAAAAACAATTGCGGATCATCGTCAAAATCCATCCGCACCCGTACAATTTCGCGTCGCTGCTCAACACTAAAATTGTCACGCACCATAATTCCGTGCATGAAGCGGTCAGTTAATTGCGGGCGCAAATCGCCTTCTTCTGGATTCATTGAGCCGATCAAAATATAGCGCGCGTTTACAGTTTTGGAAAGACCGTCGCGTTCAATGCGATGTTGTCCGCTGGCGGCAGAATCCAGAATGGAATCAACCAGATGATCGGGCAGCAAATTGACTTCGTCGATGTAAAGCACCCCGTTGTTTGCCTGTTGAATCAAACCGGTTTGTGCCGACCATTCTCCGTTTTCAAGTAAACGGGACGCGTCAATTGATCCCAAAAGCCGATCCTCAGTTGTGCCCAGAGGAACCTCCACAAACGGCGCATTTTCAACATTTTCCGGAGGAGGCAAAATTTCCCGAAAGGCTCGCGCCAAAGTGCTTTTCGCGCAACCCCGATGTCCCATCAGCAATAATCCGCCAAGTCGAGGATCGATTGCATGATAAAGCAGCGACCGCTTAACCAGATCCATGCCGACGATTGCGGTAAAAGGGAAAGTATAATTCATGATTAGTCTGTTTAATATTCAAAAGTCGTTGATTCTGCCAAGTAGCAAACAAACACTCAAGTCTGTTTAATCCAAATGATAAATTCCGTTTTTTTGGATTTCCTTTTTAGTATGTATTTACGCTTAAATTGGTCGATCCAGATTACGATACTGAATTGCCTCTGCAACATGAATGGTGTCAATATTCTGTTCCTCCGCCAGATCGGCAATCGTGCGGGCAACTTTGAGGATACGGTCGTAAGCTCTGGCGCTCAATCCCATTTTTGTCATGGCCTGTTCTAGAATTTTTTGTGAAGGATCCGAAAGTTGGGCATGACTTTCCAGTTCCCTGCGTTTCATTCCGGAGTTGTTTCTGGTCGTTGAATTTTGGAACCGCGCCTCCTGAATTTGACGGGCCCGGACAACACGTTTCCGAATATTTTTGGAAGATTCACCTTGCCTTGCTTCTGCCAATTTTTCATATTCAACAGCAGGCACGGTAAGGTGAATATCAATCCGATCCAGTAAAGGTCCCGAAATTTTGGCGCGATATTTTTGAATTTGCTGCGGCGGACAATTACATTCCCTGCGGTTTTCTCCTTGCCCGGAAGGGGCGCCGTGATAACCGCAGGGGCATGGATTCATTGACGCTAACAACATGAAATCGCAAGGAAATTCCAACGACATTGCTGCGCGTGAAATCGTCAGTCTGCCGTCTTCCAAAGGCTGCCGGAGCAGTTCAAGAGTGGCGCGCGGGAATTCCGGAAATTCATCAAGAAATAAAACTCCATTGTGTGATAGTGATATTTCTCCCGGCCCTGGAATACTGCCGCCGCCAACTAAACCGGCTTGCGAAATGGTGTGGTGCGGAAAGCGGAAAGGGCGCTGTGATATCAAGGCTGTTCCGGAAGGAATTAAACCGGCGATGCTGTGAATTTTTGTGCACTCAAGCGCTTCGTCAAAACTGAGGCGTGGCAGAATCGTACTCATGCGGCGGGCGAGCATTGTTTTTCCGGAACCTGGAGGACCGAGCATCAGCAAATTGTGTGATCCTGCGGCGGCAACTTCGAGGGCACGTTTGACGTGCTCCTGCCCTTTTACATCCTGAAAATCATCCTCATAAAGCTGTTCCTGAGAAAAAACAGCCTGTGGATCATAATCTGCCGCAGTGATTTCCAAATCACCTTTTAGATACCGTACCACTTCAGAGAGTGTTGAAACCGGAACTATGCTAATTCCTTCGACAACTGCCGCTTCTGCTTCGTTTGCTTTAGGCAGAATCAACTGCTCCAATTCATGATCTCTCGTTGCCACCGCAACAGGTAAGATTCCGCGTACTGGTCGGATTTCACCATCGAGTGACAACTCTCCCACCACCATGGCACGCTTCAGATTTTCCGGAGGAAACAGCCCCATTGTGCCCAGCAACGCCAGGGCAATCGGTAAATCAAAACCGGAACCAATTTTACGCAAAGTAGCAGGAGCCAGATTTACCACCACCCTGCGGACAGGAAAACTGAACCCGGAATTGTTTACCGCAGACAAAATGCGATCACGGCTTTCCTTGATCGTACCATCCGGTAAACCAACAATATTGAAAAAGCTCAGCCCATAAGAAACATCTACCTCTACCTCAATCAAATGAGCATCGATTCCTAAAACGGTGGCAGAAAATGTTTTTGCAATCATCTGGAATTTTGTTCAATGGGTAGAAATTGATTTATTCTTGAATAATTGTGGCACGCACTGTCTCAACATTATCCCCTCAAAAGGGTATTAATAAATGTAATAATTCTTTCGTATGACAGTTCAATTATTGATCGATCTTCTCTGCAGTCATTGTCAAATTTCGTTCAGAATCTCGGTTTAGTAACCACTGGCTAAGATAATGAAAAATTCTCCGTCTTTCACAATCTGTTACAGATGCCTGAATAATTCCAATTTTTTGTATTTCCATCTCTTCAAAATCACATCTCCCTCCCATTCTAAATTCACCATCCACAACTGAAAATTCAGGTGCAACCAAGGTAGAGAAATTCGTTCGAGATGACAAAATCGAATGTCCAGATTGTATCTGAGAAACTGGTATTCCCATTGCTTCCAACATGGTGGGGCCGAGGTCTGGCGAATATGAAACAGTTTCATTGATTCCAGGTTTCAAATTTGGTGAGGAAATTGCCAACAAAGTTTTGTTGTAAGATAAAAACTGTCCTTTTTCATGATCCTGCCCCGGCGTGTCTCCAACCAAGACGACGATAGTATTTTTCATCAACCCTCTTTTTTTAAGAGCTCTTAATACCATACCGACAGCATTATCAACACAATGAATGGCCTGTAAATGCTGATTATCTGAAGCATATTTTGGACAATCCGGCGCCGTGTAGAACGGAGGATGAGTGTTTATATAAAATACTCCCAGATTGAAAGGTTGTTGTGCTTCCAATTCATCAAGTTGTTTGATTACATAACGTGACAAGTCGGTATCCTGAATACCCCAAGTGTGTTTATCTTTTTTCCATTCAGGAAATTCTCTTTCAATATCTGAAAGTTCAGCAACTCTGTCATAAGAATGATTATTTAGAAACAGGGTAA
>Ga0208336_1000490_pt1 | contig 15634 bp, 12 predicted proteins | sample DeeseametaMP0372_FD_184212 | JGI IMG/M metagenome (GOLD analysis project Ga0208336, IMG submission 184212) | Marine microbial communities from the Deep Atlantic Ocean - MP0372 (SPAdes) | ecosystem: Environmental > Aquatic > Marine > Oceanic | place: East of Porto Seguro, South Atlantic Ocean...
TGGATGTGGATGTTTCATTTGATCCACCACACAGATCCTAACATTGATGTTACCAGCGGACTCCGGCATCATCCTGGGGAAAATATACTCCGGCTCTTATTTACAACGCTTGCCGTATTGGTTACGGGTGCTTCCTTTGGATTGGTCATGCTATATCAAACTATTTCAGCCTTTTTCGCAGCGCTGACACATGCCAACATTCAGTTTCCAAAAATACTGGATGAGCCCTTATCCTGGATTTTTGTCACACCCCATTTTCATAAAATACATCATCATTATGTGCTTCCCCAAACTGACGCCAATTACGGAAATATTTTCTCGATCTGGGATCATGTTTTCAGCACATCCACCCAAATGGAAATGGAAGACCTGAATTATGGCATCGATACCCACATGGATCGATCAGAACATTCTGATATTAAGAATTTACTCATGATTCCATTTCAGGATTACCGTTCTCCGGCGGGATCAAAATTCAACGAATAGAAAAACAAATAGAAAAATAATGGACGAAAAACTCTTTTGGCTCATTGCGTTTGTCGGGATCTACTGGGCTTATTGTTTATTCTGGGGAATTAAGGGCGCCCGATCAGCAAAAACCTCCACTGATTACTTCCTTGCGGGTAGATCTATTGGCGTGTGGGTCTTTGTTTTGGCTGCTACTGCTACCAGTTTCAGCGGCTGGACCTTTGTGGGCCATCCCGGTAAGATCTTTACAGACGGTTTACCCTACGCATTTGCATCATTTTATGCTTTAACGATTCCCTTAACCGGTGTATTGTTTTTACGCCGGCAATGGGTTTTGGGAAAGGTTTATGAATACATCACGCCCGGGGAAATGTACAGCGATTATTATGGCGGAAATGCCATGCGTATCCTCACCGTGTTGGTTGCTTTCCTGTTCAGTGTCCCTTATCTTGGTGTTCAACTGAGAGCATCCGGAGATCTGTTTCACATTTTGACGGATGGATTAGTGAGTGTGAATTTTGGGATGTTTGCATTATCAACTGTGGTCATGATCTATGTGGCCTCCGGTGGATTAAGATCCGTGGCTTATGTGGATTGTGCCCAGGCAATTCTCCTGGCGCTGGGAATCGCCATTCTTGGCGGCATCACGATTCATTATGCAGGCGGCTGGTCCGGATTTATCGATGGTGTTGCAAATCTGATCCAAAAAGATATAGACTCCGGGCAAAACCTGACCATGGATGGCTATTCCAAAAAGGTTGCTATTCCCGGAAGTATCCAGTTTGTTTCCGCCGGTTCAAAATCTGTTGGCGGTGTGTGGACAGGCATGATGTGTATGACCTACATGTTCGCCTTGATGGGGATTCAGTCCTCACCGGCTTTTTCCATGTGGGCATTTGCCAATAAAACACCACGGGCATTCCGGTGGCAGCAAGTGGTTGCCTCTTCAGTTGTGATCGGCATCATGTTATTCTCATTTACCATTTTCCAGGGATTCGGAGGGCATGTCTTGGAAGCTAAGGGTGTTTTATCAGCCACCAGTGATAAGAATCTTGTTCCGCAATTGATCAACTTATTATCCAGTTCTGCTCCTTGGCTGGTGGGACTTTTGGCCGTTTGCGCCTTGGCTGCTATGCAAAGTACGGGTGCCGCATATATGTCCACATTTAGTGCAATGGTAACCCGTGATATTTATGCCCAATACGTTTCACCCGGCGCATCGGATCAAGTACAGAAATTGACAGGCAGGATCTTTGTTATCATCGTGACGCTGGCAGCATTGGTTGTAGCAGCGAATTCCAGCCAGGCCATTGTGATGCTGGGCGGACTGGCTGTGGCTTATGGATTCCAAATGTACACAGCATTAATCGGGATCTGTTATTACAAAGGATTTTCCACCAAAGGGGTCGTTGCCGGTTTAATTGTTGGACTTATAGTGGTGACACTTACAGATAAAACATCCGCCTGGTTTGGTGTACCCTGGGGCGCTTATCCTTTCACGATTCACAGTGCCGGCTGGGGGATATTTTTCAACCTCATCACAACTTGGACCATCACCGTTCTTTATCCTGATTCTCAAGAAGAGAAAACTATTAAGATTCGAAAACATGAATTGCTTCAGTCAGTTACAGGGATGTCACCGGAAAGAAGGAAAAAGATCAAACTCGCCTGGGGATTAACATTATTCTGGTTCATTGTGGGCTTTGGTCCCTTTGCTACGATTGGGAATTCAATTTTCTCAGACCCCAACTCACCCTTAACCTGGGCGCCCTTTGGCTTGCCCTCACTCTGGGTTTGGCAACTCGTATTTTTAGCTTATGGTATTTTTGTTATGTGGTTTTTGGCATTCCACATGGGCATGTCGGAGCCGATAGATATGGATAAGATAGAAAAAATAGCAGAAAAGATTCATAGTTAAATTCTAAATAATTGTTATTTATATTTTCGCTGGCATTGATTGCACAAATAGGTCCCTCGGCCGGCTACACGAATTTTTTCTATTTCCTTACCGCATTTAAAGCAGGTTTCATCTTGTCGCCCGAAGATCCTGAGTTGATCAGCATAATTTCCGGATTGACCATTCAAAAAAGAAAAATTAATAATGGTTGTTCCCTTGGCTTCTATTGCATCTCTCAATAATGTCTGGATGGCTTGATGCAATTTAATTACTGCGGTTTTTGAAATAGCGTTTGAAATAGAATTCGGGTGAATGCCACTGACCCATAAGGATTCATCTGTATAAATATTCCCCAACCCTGCAATGAATGACTGATCCAACAGCAATGCTTTAATATTTCGTTTTTTCTTCTTGAGTTCTGTAAACAGCCATGTTTTTGTGAATTCAGCACTCAATGGTTCAATACCATGACGTTTATTAATAAGATCGAGGTTCTCATATAAATAAATCCGACCGAATTTTCGCGTATCCTCAAAGATAATTTTCTTGCCACTTTCCAATTCAAATATAGCCGTTGTGTGTTTTGGAATTTCTTCATTGAATATATATAACTTTCCCGTCATACGAAGATGGATCGCCAATAGGGAAGAGGGTAAATGAAAGATAATGAATTTTGCCCGCCGGGTCACATCCTTGATCTCCAGTCCATGATTTTTTTTGAACAGATCATTCGGGTCAAAGTTGTGCAGTACCTTAAGCCAGATCGGCCTGATCGCAATAATCTTTTCTCCAACAAGATCTGCCCTTAAATGATCTACGACGGTTTGGACTTCGGGTAATTCCGGCAATTTTTGTTAACCTTTTTTCTTTTGAATTATTTCATTTTCTTACAATAGGGAAAATCTAAATATGGGAAACAGCCTATCCCGAGTTTTTTTCGGGATAATTATAACTCACCTATTGCTTCTGTCATCGCGATCCGCCAGTTGCCTGCCCGTAATTTGCATTCAGGCGGGGAGGAGAAGCGATCTCGTATGTTCATGGAGTTTCTTGGCTGTTTGGCTCTGAATAGGTCAAAAGTCAAACAGCATCCAGTTTTTTGATAACCCCAAAGCCCCCTTTAATCAAGTGGGATTAAAGGTATGCTCTTTGACTTTTTCCACACCATCAAACATTCCACCAGCCTTTACTCCAAATCTCCATCACTCCAATCAACCTTTCACCCAATCACCATCAATTCAGCCATCCGTCAATCCACTAATCCAACAAGCTACATATTTGGTCGAACCATAATTTGGATCACAGGATGCGTCGCCGGTGCTGTTAGGGCATTCAACACTTCAAACTCTAAGGTAAATTTTCGCTTTTTCTCTCCAACTCTCACATCCAAAATGGCTTCGCCATGGGGTGGAATTGTAATTACATCCGTTGAATTATAAAAATCATGCAACCCCTGGTTTCGCAGCATAAAAGGCGCATCTGAATTATTTTTAATTTTCGTATGAACCACGGTTGAGTTTTTAATATAACTTGCTGATGAAACGCTCAGGCTCGCATTGATCAATGGAATGAGATGCTCTCTTTTTCCAAGTAGTTTATCATTGAACCAGACGACGGTTCGTCCTTTTTTTAATGCTCGTTTCAATGCAGGTTGTGTTTTTTCAGTTGCAAAAACCAAGGTCACGGGTCGGTGGCCACCCTCTGGAACCTTATATTGCCAGTCAATCAGTTCGTGTATGTCAGATGTTCCTAAGATAGTCAGGTTATGATCTAAGGCAACTTGGAAGGCTTCATCAGAATATGTGGTGTCGTTTACGACCTCAATTCCTTCCAACAATCCTTGTTCTATAAGATCAAGATGAAAAGGGCTTAAGGGCACGCTGGCGTCCGGTGACTGGCTGATCCAATGGGGATGATTCCAAAAAATAAATGCATCTTGTTTTCGTGCTTCTATGAAAGCATCCATAGGATCATCCACCAATAGCTTATTTGCATCCTGAATAAAAATTGCATTGGCATGTCCCGGTGGCATATTTCGGGTGATCTCAGATCCATTGATAACCATAACATCTGTATTTTTTGCAAAGTGAGTTGCATATTCATATGATCTGTTTCGATCGGGATGGGGAATATCATCTTTCCAGGGCTGGTATTCTAAATGCTCAGTGGTGGCAATGACATCCACATGATCCCTTTGTGCCTCTTGCACCCGGATATTAGGCCACACACTGCCATCAGAAAAAACGGTATGCATGTGAAGATCGCAAACCAGTGTTTTAAATCCTGGGACATCCGGGAATTCGATTGCACGATTTCCTCCATCATGAGCAATTACTGAACTGGAATGGAAAAAAATAATTAAAAAAGCGAATGGATGAAAAAAATTAAATCTCAACTATTGTGTTCTCTCCCAATGAATATCCATGGTATGGTATTGAACTTTTCTACCTTTTCTGATAGGAATGGTAAGAACATAATTTGCTGTTTGTGCCGGTTCTAATGCCGTATCAGCAACAACATTTGTATTATAAACGATGCGGGTTCCTTTCACAAAAATGGAATCTGAGCCTGAGTTGGCTGTTGTTTGATCAAAAAGGTTTCCGATTACCCTTACGAAATCAGCTCGAATTTCTCCAGTATTTTTCACACGCCCGGAGAAGATTTGCCGATCAGGATAATAATTAATAAATGGATCGCCCAGGAAAATGACTTTTGGGGCTGGTTTATCAAACTCATCCACCCGAACGACCATTTCCTTCTTCAAGACTAATGTACCGATCTGTGTTTTCAGGACTAATGTGGAATCGGATTCCTCTAAAATATCGCCTGTCACCACTGTGCCATTTTGTAGTTCGATTCGATGATGATATGCAGGAACCTGGATCAGGTCTAAAAGTTCACGATTCACATTAGGCATAGTTTGGCTTTTTTGGTATCCCTTTACCACCCTCTTTAAAGAATCAATCTCTGATTTAAGTGCTTTAAGATTGGATTTGTACTCAAAGAAAGTTTCTTCGAATTTCAGTAGAGCTTTAGGTGGTTTTTTCCGCTGTTGAGGTATTAAAACTGGGGCACTGATTTCTTCTTTTTCCTCTTCATGTGGTGCATCAGCCATTTCCTCTTCACCATCAGATTCCGGTTCGGAAGTAATGATCAGTTCTAATTCAACATCTTCATCTACAACATTGAAATTGATTTCCCCTGCTCCTTCTTTTTTATGCTCTCCATATAAGGTGTATTTGCCCGGTTCGATTTTTTTGAATTTGAATTTACCCCCACCTTTGGATTTTGTGCTTTTCACTTCTTCGCCTTCTGTATCAAAAATGGATAATTCCACTTTTTTAACACCCTCCCCGTCAGCGTTTTGAACAATACCGGTCACACCATATTTATCTTTGGCAATGAGGAGTCCGAAAAGGAATATCCACGATAAAGCCTTATTCATGTTCCCTCCGGCTGTAATGGGCTATAAATGCCTTCTTGCGGACAGACTCAGCATTTTTCCTTTCCTCGCCCAGGGTGTAAACCAGGTTGATAATATTGTCGTAATAAATATAATTCTCTTTTTTCTCCAACAGGAGGAGAAGTCTATTGATAACAGATGGATCTTTGAATGCTGCAAGATTATCGATGGCTTTTTTTCGAATATCTACAGGATAATCATCACTGTATGCGATCTCGATCACTGCCTTTTTCACTTCCGGATCATTAAACTCGCCCAAGGCAGCCAGCATAGTATTGAGTAAGCTGTAATATTGGGATTTTCCTGTGTTGTAGGTGTTAAGCAATGCAATAACGAGATTTTCTTCCTTCACGCCTCTCATGGTATTCAGGGCAAATTCTCGCACTTCAAGATTAGTATTGGGGTCGCCCAGCAATTCGGCAAAAGCGATCGCCACTTCATTGGGATTTTTCTTTCCAAGGATCTCTACAGCTTTATTCCGGATCCCGATATTTATTTTCGGGTCTTTGGCAACCATGGTCAGGATCGGAATCACCTGGTCATTGCCCAATGCACCCAGTGTTTCTGTCAATAGAAGTTCTGTCCGGGACATATTGCTTTTGGCGACTTCGTAGAGGTCCAGCAAGGCCAGGATCTGGTCCTTCGTTCGCACACGATTCAGGTTCTTGACGAGAGAAATATGAATTGTATTGGTGCGGTCTTCTAACTTGTGCATGGCTTTCACTAATGCATCTGCCGCTTTTGGATTTTCGTCAAATAGTCCCAGCATATTAATGGATTCATTCAGCAGCGTATAATCCACCGCTGTTGTGGTGCCCACCATTTTTGCAATGGAATTCAGTGCAGTGGGATGCTGGGTTTCCGCAAGAGTCCTCCCGGCAGCGATACGGGCTTTTATGTGCTGATCCGAATCTTCATAGATCTGTACCAATTCATCTAATGCCAGGATATTCCCGTCCCTATATGAGCTTTTCAAGGTTTGGATATTGTTCAAAAAATCGGGATCATTAGGATCACCAATGCCCTTTTTCCCAAACAATCCTTTGATTATGGAACATCCCTGGAGAAGGAAAAGTGAAGAAATTCCGATAAGCAATAACTTACGCATCGTGCTCCCATGGATGCAAAGTCAGGTCGTTGCCATCAAAAACGGCGTAGGATGGTCGATGAAACCAATCGCCCAAAATGGCCAGTTTCCCTTCATTCAAGCTAAACATTTCACCCAAATGATAATGCCCGCAGATCATGAAATCAAAGCCCTTATCGAAATGATTTTTGGCCACATTCTGGATCTCAATTCGTACATCTTCATTAAATCCTTCTGAGTGTGTGGGATGCCGGCCACTTTTTGAAATAGAGTTTGCGATTTTATAAGCGATGGTTGGGTGGAGCCACCGAAACAGCCAAATGAAGAATGGGGAACGGATCGTCTTTTGCAACATACGGTATCCGTGATCCCAACTCAATAAGCCATCGCCATGGGTGATGTAAAACTTTTTCCCATCTACTTCAAGAGTTGCATCGTCAAAATAAACTTTATCCATGAGTTCTTCTGTCATGAAATCCTGTACCCAATAATCGTGATTACCTAAAATATAGTGTAGTTCAATACCGTCTTTTTTCATGTCCAATGCTTTCTGGTAGAAATCAGTATAGGCTTTGGGGATCAGATGGGGATATTCAAAATAGAAATCAAAAAGGTCACCCACAAAAAAGCACGTACCACCGGTTCCCCGGACATGATCCAGTAAACGGTACAAGTTTTCCCGACGGCTTTTCTCTTCGGGGGATGTTTGTAATTTTAAATGAATATCAGAAATAAAATAGAGGGGTGTCTTCATGACGGGCAGAACTTACTTGTGACATTTTCTATGGGCAAGGATAGACCTAAGTATTAATGATTTTAATAAAAATTACAATTTTTAATTCAAAGTGAAACAATCATCCCTGATCGTTCTAAAAAGAATGATCTCGAAAACAGTTTCTCATCAATCAGGATGATTGATGGACTTAAAGACATGATACCTTTGTTGTTTCATTTTAATTTTACAAAAGAAAATTGGGTGTCCAGAATAGTTGACTTCTCTCTCATAAATGAATTAACCTCCGGGAACTCTCGTCAGAGAGAGACATAGATTTAAGACCTATGAGATACATTTTTATATTCATTTTATGCCTATCGATGACTCTGAATGCTCAATCCTTTGGGCAGAATAAGGTTCAGTACAGGGATTTTGACTGGAATTATATCCAAACGCCCCATTTTGATATTTATTATTATGGCGGTGAGCAGGATCTGGCAGAATTCACAGCCGACGTTGCGGAAGATTCCTACGAACAAATTTCGGTCCATCTTCGCTGGGATTTGAAACGGCGCGTATCCATCATGGTCTATAATTCCCATAACGATTTTCAGCAGACCAATGTGGTAGGCACCTACATGCGAGAAGGAATCGGCGGAGTTACAGAACTGTTCAAGAATCGCGTTGTCTTTCCGTTTAACGGGAACTATGAACAATTCCGCCATGTAATCCACCATGAGTTGGTTCATGCCGTCATCAATGATATGGTTTATGGCGGCAGTATGCAGCATGTGATTTCCAGCCGGACCAAGATTCGTGTCCCCATTTGGTCCAACGAAGGATTGGCAGAATATTTGAGTTCCAACTGGGATACAAAAGCGGATATGGTTATGAGAGATATTGCCATCCATGAACGGATGCCATCTGTGAAAGAATTGAACTATTTCATGGCCTATAAAGGCGGACAATCTTTATGGCGATTCATTGCAGGGAAATATGGCCGGGAAAAAATTGGCGATGTGTTCCGTTCCATGAAAATAACCCAAAATGCCGAGCGTGGGTATGAACGGGCGCTGGGGATGAATTTTACTGATCTCACCACCCAATGGCATAAATACCTTAAAAAGGAATATTGGGCGGATGTGAAAGATCGGACCCCGTTAGAAGATATGTCCAAAAAATTGACAGATCATAAAAAAGCACGGAACTTTTATAATGTGAGCCCTGCCCTTTCACCTGATGGAAGCAGGGTGGCGGTCTTATCCGACCAAACCGGTTATTTTGATATTCATATCCTGGATGCCATGACTGGGAAACGAATCAAAAGATTGGTAAGAGGCAATCGCTCCGTCGATTTTGAAGAATTGAAATGGCTCCAGCCAGGACTTTCATGGTCACCGGATAGTAAAAAGATCGTGGTAGCTGCCAAAGCAGGGAAGGGAGATGTGCTGCATATCATTGATGTAAAAACAAGAAAAAGCCAAAAAATTGAATTGGAGATGGATGGTGTTTTTTCTGCATCCTGGAGCCCCAAAGGGAATGAGATTGCCTTTGTGGGACATGTTGGCATTTCCAGCGATATTTTTATTTACGATGTTAACAAGCGTACTACCCGCAAGATCACAGATGATATTTTTACAGATTCATATCCATCCTGGAATCCAACGGGAACCCAGATTGTCTTTGTCTCTGACCGGGGTGAGCATGTTTCCGGTGAATACAATGGCATGATGGTTGATCACAATTACAGTCAGACTGATATCTATACTGTGGATGTCCATAGCAAAAAAATCGAGCGCATCACTGCCACGGACCATAACGAGTCCCATCCCATTTGGGCGAATACGAGAAATTCACTTTTTTATACTGCAGACTACAAGGGTGTTTGGAACCTTTTCATCCATCCACTTCCTAACGAATTTGATCCCGAATCTGGTGAAGTACAGGACAAGACCGAGCCCTATGCAGTAACGAATGTCCTGACCGGTCTCCAACAACCCACCTTATCCGGGAATGACGATATGCTCATTTTTGCAGGATATGCCGGTATTGGTTGGGATCTGTACAGCATTGCAAATCCATTCAGATTGCAAGAAAAAACAGTTAGCCCAACGCATTATATAACGATGAATGCTGCAGATGATGAAAAGATTGCAGATCTTCGTAAGCATAAAACGACTCAGCAGGGAAAAGGATTTTCGGAAGGGTATTCCGATTGGATTTTTGCCAGGGGATATGAACATTTTAATTCATCCTTGGAGGAACCCCAAGTGGCGGAACTGGTCTCTGTGGATTCTACAAAAATGGATGGGCATTATATTCCAAAATCCTACAAGACACGGTTTACACTGGATCTCATCAGTGGAAATCTTCAAATCAGTAATGTCTTTGGCACCAGAGGAATGACGTATTTTTCGTTTAGTGATATTTTGGGTGATCATAAGATTGCCTTTGGAACAGAAATGGTTTTGACCCTGGAAAACAGTGATTATTTTTTCTATTATGCCTATCTGAAAAACCAAATAGATTATCACTTTGTTGCCTTTCAGAATGCCGACTTTTTTAATGTGGATTATTATTCTCTGGGCCGGCTTAGACATTACGGACTGCAGGGCTTTATTTCTCTTCCCTTCAGCCGCTTCCAAAGAATGGATTACGGGTTGTCCTGGCATAACATTAATTATGCTATTTTGGAACAACGCACGGATGAATTCAGCCAAGTGCGGTACGAAATTACGTATTCATCAACTTATTCCACGATTCTTCCCACACTGAGTTGGGTTTATGATAATTCTGTTTTTGGATTCACGGGTCCCATCGATGGTTTTCGACAAAATGTCGTGGTGACTGTGAATCCGGGGTATGGGTCTGATAATTTGAAATTTCAAACACTCAAGACAGATGCCCGAAAATATTGGCGGTTCGGCAAAGATTACACGATCGCAGCCCGTGGATTTTTGGGTAAAAGTATGGGCGCAAATAAACAGAAATTCTTCCTGGGCGGCATACCCTATTTGCTCGGTGGCGGCGGTGAAACGAATGGTGTCACAGATGAAAGCCCCTTTCGCCGTGTGATCTTGGATACATCCAACGTATCTCTCATTCACGATATCTATTTCACTGAATATGCATTCCCACTCCGCGGTGCGCGATTTGCTGAACGATTTGGGTATAATGCGGCGTTATTCAACTTGGAGTTTCGATTTCCTTTTATCAATTACCTTGCACTGGGATTCCCCCTAAAAGTGATCTTCGGGAATATTCGTGGTCATGCGTTCATGGATGTGGGGGCAGCTTGGGATGACGCGAACGAATTCACCACGACACAATGGCCGGAGCGATATGGCTCAGGTGATTCCGGTGAATTTTCACCTTGGGTGACAACTGTTGGACTTGGAACAAAAATTAACTTGGGTTATTTCCTTTTAAGGATCGAAACAGCCTGGGATAAAAACGACACCGGTTATTCCAAACCTCAATGGTATTTCTCATTGGGCCCGGATTGGTAAACCTTTCTTGATTCCCCTTACTGTGGTGACCAATTTCCTGCCTCACCATGGCTAAATTAAAAACCAAAACAGCCTTTCTTTGCTCCGTATGCGGAGACGATTTTCCCAAATGGAATGGTCAATGTCCATCCTGTAAAGAATGGGGAACACTCTCCGAATTCAAGGTGTCTGCCAAGAAAAATGGTCGGAAGCATGAACCCCGGGGAACCAAATCTTTGACGGATGTTTTAACAGCTAATTCCGGCGAACGAATTTCCACGGGACTCAAAGAAGCAGACCGTGTTCTCGGCGGCGGCATATTAGCCGGATCGCTGATTCTGTTAGGGGGAAGTCCTGGCGTTGGAAAATCCACTTTAGCCCTACATATCGGTTCCGGAATTAACCGGAAAGTACTCTACATTTCTGCGGAAGAGAGTGAAGAACAAGTGGCACTTCGTGCCCGGCGACTTCATGTAAATCCCGATCAGTTATTTTTATCTGGCGAAAATGAGTTGGACGGCATCATTTCTCATATTGATCGAATCCAACCTGAACTGGTTGTCATCGATTCGATCCAAACTGTGATGAATTCCGGGTTGGAATCCTTACCCGGTTCCCCCAGCCAGATCCGGGATTGTGGTCAGCGACTCTTGGAAGTATCCAAGCAAAAGAATGTGACAATCCTGATTGTTGGTCATGTCACAAAAGATGGCACCATCGCCGGGCCTAAAATGCTGGAACACATGGTTGATACCGTTTTATACATGGAAGGCGATGACCGATATGACCACCGGATTTTAAGATCAGCCAAGAATCGATTTGGTGCAACTCACGAAGTTGGCATATTTAATATGGATGAAAATGGACTTCGTGAAGTTGCAAATCCATCTGAAATGTTTTTGGCTGAACGAAGCGTTAATATTCCCGGAACATCAATTTATCCGAGCCTGGAAGGGACGCGGCCTATTTTAGTAGAAGTTCAGGCATTGGTCTCTAATGCAAACTTTGGGACACCCCAACGGAATGTAAATGGATTCGACTATAAACGGCTGGGAATGCTCATCGCTGTTTTAGAAAAACGGTTAGGACTTGCCATGGGAACAAAAGATGTTTTTGTGAATCTCGTTGGCGGGCTTCGGGTTGATGACCCGGCCGCTGATTTGTCCATTATTTGTTCCGTAGCATCCAGTACCATGGATAAACCCATTGGGGAGGATGTTGTTCTTTTAGGGGAAGTGGGTTTGGCAGGGGAAGTCCGTTCCATCAATAGGCTTGAACAGAGATTGCTCGAAGCGGCCGCACTTGGATTTAAGAAAGCTGTGGTCCCCGCAGCCAGTGTAAATGATAAAGTGAAAAAAATTAAGATCGATCTTTATCCCGTTAAATTTGTGAAGGAAGCTTTTAAGATTTTGTTTTAAAATAATTTGATTACTGAGCTTTTCGAAGTATGAGGATATTATTGTATCCTTCGACAAGCTCAGGAAACGATAAAACATGAAATTCACTCTTCAAAATTCTGATTCCAATACTCCTGCCCGTACGGGCATTTTAAAAACGGATCATGGCACAATCCAAACACCCGTCTTTATGCCGATTGGGACGATGGGTGCTGTAAAGACAATGGCACCCCATGAGTTGGAAGGCGTTGGCTCCCAGATTATTTTAGGAAATACCTATCATCTTTATTTACGCCCCGGGACTGATGTTATACACCAAGCGGGCGGACTTCATCAATTTAATTCCTGGTCAAAATCAATTTTGACAGACAGTGGTGGTTTCCAAGTTTTTTCTCTGGCACAACTCAACAAAATCAGCGATGATGGTGTGGAATTTCAATCTCATTTGGATGGCAGCCGACACATGTTTACACCGGAATTCTCCATGGAGATCCAACGAAAACTGGGTGCAGATATTATCATGGCATTTGATGAATGTCCTCCGGGAGACTCGGAGGAAAAAACAGTAAATGATGCGGTCGAACGTACAACGCAGTGGATGAAGCGATGTGGTGATTGGTTGAATGAAAATCCCGAACTATATGATTACGAACAAACTGTTTTTCCTATTATTCAAGGATCTGTAAATCATAAATTAAGGAGAAAAAGTGCGGAAGAATTAATTCCATTTTCAAACTGTGGAATAGCGATTGGCGGATTGGCTGTGGGGGAAGAAAAAAATGCCATGCTGGATACAGTTGAATTCTGCAACACTGTTTTACCAAAGGAACAACCGCGCTATCTCATGGGAGTTGGAAAGCCATCCGATCTTATTCACGCCGTTCGCCATGGCATGGATATGTTTGATTGTGTGATACCAACCCGGAATGGTCGAAATGGACACATTTTTACATCAGAAGGTGTGATCAATATTAAGAATGAAAAATATAAACATGACTTTTCTCCCGTTGATCCTGACAATTCCCACGGTTGGGGAAGAATTTTCTCAAAATCTTATGTTCGACATTTATTCAATATTAATGAAGTTTTAGGGCTTCGCATTGCATCCACATTGAATTTGTCCTATTATCTTGATCTGATGGCAGCAATGAGACAACAGATTAATGAAGGGAATTTTGATCCATGGTCAAAATCCTTGTTGAGTGATATGGAAAATCAAAAAGGAATGTAATGGTAGATATTCTAGTAAGAATCATTGATGCCTATATTTTCCGGCAAACGGATGATGGATTGAATTTTCTGCTTTTGAAGCGAGCCGAGACTAAAATATATGAACATCTCTGGCAGGGTGTGGCCGGGAAGATCGAAGAGGGAGAAACCGCTTCGGAAGCAGCCATCCGGGAATTAAAAGAAGAAACAGGCTTTGATCCTGTGCGTATGTTTGTGGCAGATCATGTGAGCAAATTTTATGAAGTCCATGGAGACAGAATCAATCTCGTACCCGTTTTTGGAATTGAAGTGGATCGGGAAGGTGTAACTATATCAGAAGAACATTGTGAATTCAAGTGGGTGAATTTTGAAACAGCAAGAGACACTTTAATTTGGAAAGGACAGAAAGAGGGAATCACTTCTGTTTTTGATATGCTGAATTCAAACGACGACCGCATCAAATGGTCTGAGATTAAACTTTAACACCAAGCACACGAAAATCACGAAGTAATTTCTTTGAGTACTTTGTGTACGGTATGTTTAGAAAAGGAGACTTTATGTTAAAAGAAGGAACAAAAGCACCGGCATTTACACTTGATGATCAGGATGGGAATTCTGTGAGTCTAAGTGATTTTGAAGGGCAAAAAGTATTACTCTGGTTTTATCCAAAAGCCAGTACGCCCGGCTGAACAGTCGAAGGTCAGAAACTCCGGGATGAGTTTCAAAATTTTCAAAATAAAAATACAGTCATTCTTGGCATGAGTGCAGATTCGGTGAAAGCCCAAAATAACTTTTGCGAGAAACAGGGATTTCAATATCCGGTATTATCGGACCCCGAAAAGACGATCATCAAAACTTACGAAGCTTGGGGTAAAAAGAAATTTATGGGTAAGGAATATGAAGGCATTTTCCGGTACTCCTATTTGATCGATGAAAATGGGATAATTGAAAAGGCGTATGAAAAAGTGAAACCGAAAGAACACGCACAGGAAGTGTTAGCAGATATCAGCTAAACACAAAGGATACTGAGATCACAAAAATTTTCCTTGGAGTCCTTTGTGTTCTCGGTGTTTAAATATTTAAATGAAGAGCATGGTCGTAAAACCTTTTCTCATTCAGTTCATCATCCAAATATCCCATCATGACTGAATGGCCGTGAATCTCCAATCCTTTTTCTTTGACATGTAATTCTGTGAGGTGAAGCGCTTCCTGTCCCTTTATTAAAATGGCTGCATTCTCCGGGCAGATCGCTAATTCATTTTCTCCAAATTCAGACAGGTTTTCCAAGTCAATTCTTAAAATAAAATCGCCGTTGTAATCACTGATCCTTATTTCAGGATTCTCTTCATCATAAATGCATCCACAATAAATGGGAAGTATCGCTTTCAAAACAGCCCAGGCAGATGACTTTGGTTTCAGATCACAAGAAAACCGAGTTCTGCTTCGCAGATCGATAGCCTTCTGAACACTATTTGTATTGACCAATAAATTATAATGGGAGAGCCGAATTCCCACGCCTTTCTCAAAAGTGACCAACGCTTCATCATCCAAAAGTGGTTTGTATTTCGGGTTGAAGGATGTTGGGTAATCCTTGATGGCATCAAAAAGATCACTCCCTTTTTTAACCATAAGATTTGTTTCACAAATTGTTTTTACAGAATCTAAAGATTCATTTGCAGGAATAACCGCAATAGCGCCTAAATGCCAAATCCCAAAAAGCAGAACCTCCGTTTGGGGGAATTCCAATTCAGATAGAATGATTCGCTCTTTGGGTTTGAGCCCGATACTGTCTAACCAGTGAGCTGTTTGTTGAACCAGCTCATAAAAATTCAGGTTAGTGATACTGGACTTTTCAAAGATGACCTGTTCAGCGAATTTGATATTTTGTCCCTCAATGAGGGAGCGTGTGC
>Ga0208336_1000505_pt1 | contig 15412 bp, 18 predicted proteins | sample DeeseametaMP0372_FD_184212 | JGI IMG/M metagenome (GOLD analysis project Ga0208336, IMG submission 184212) | Marine microbial communities from the Deep Atlantic Ocean - MP0372 (SPAdes) | ecosystem: Environmental > Aquatic > Marine > Oceanic | place: East of Porto Seguro, South Atlantic Ocean...
GGAGCAAATCAACCATTGAATTTAATTCATATTTTATTAGATAATAACGTTCACGATTCAACTGGACAGCAATTAACAAACGCATCAACAGTTGACTTTACTTCAGTGGCTATAAGTTGTGGTTATAAAATTTCTTATTTAGTAAATAACTTAAATGGATTTGAAAGGTCTTTGAAAGAAAGTTTGAAAAAAAAAGGTCCGATATTCATAAATGTAAAAATAAAACCAGGATCTATAAACAATCTTGGGAGACCAACTGTCAGTCCTAATAAGGTCGCTAGAAGATTTCAAAATTTTTTAAAAGACTAGTTCAAACTTTAAAACTATAATCTTTATTTGGATCTCTATCTATATCTGGAGGATAATTTTTGTATTTATCTAAATAATATTTTTCTCTATGATTACCTTCGCTTAACTTATTGTATGTTAAATACAATATTCTTCTAGGTTTATTGGTTAGATTTTGCTCAGATTTATGAGGAGCATAACAATCAAAAAAAATAGCATCTCCAGGCTTTGTTACAATTGGAATAAATTTCATATTTTTCATATCTTCATCTGATAATGGTTTCCATAACTTACCAATAAGTCCTGATTGATTATGACCAGGAGCAAATTCTAAACATCCATTTTGAATAGTTGATTCATCAATACTAATAGTAGCCGTTAAATAAAATTTTGCATAATCATCCCAACCAGCTTGTGAATCTTGGTGAGGATTAAAGCCCGCTCCACCAGGCATTTTAAAGTTTATTTTATCTTTAAATAAAATTCCTTTTTCTCCAAAACAATCATTAACACATTCTATAATTCTGCTTTCAGTACATAGTTCTCTAAAACCTTTATGGTATTTACAAAAGTTTTCTATTCTTTGTAAAATCTTTTCATCTTTGTTAATTTTACTTTTTTCAAAATACTTCCATTCTTTCCCTGATACTTCAGGAAAAGTTTGTAACTCTTCTGTATATTTTAATATTAATTCTACTTCCGATTTATTAAATAACTCTGGAACAAGAACGAGTCCATCATTCTTAAATTGTTTTATTTGTTTATCAGTTAACATAAATAATATTTTTTAAAAAAAATTAAATTGATAAATATTTAATTTGCATTCCTAAAAGGGTTTTTCTTATTGCATTCAACAACATTTTTATATGTTTAGAATTTATGTTTCCAATACAACCAATTCTAAATGTCTTTTCGTTAGTTGTGCTTCCAGGATAAATTATAAATCCGCGCTTACTTAGGCTATTATAGAAAAAATTAAAACTAAATTTTGAATGTTTGGGCATTTTAAAACTTACTATTATTGGAGAATGTAAATCATTATCTAAATAACATTCAAATCCAATTTTTTCCATCCCATCAATAAGCAATTGGTAGTTCTCTTTATATCTTATATATCTATTTTTTATCCCCCCTTCTTTTTTTAATTGTTCTAAAGCAGAAGCTAAAGCAACAATTGAATGTGTTGGTGGTGTAAAACGCCATTGACCATTTTTTAAAAATCCTTTCCATTGATCAAATAAATCTAAAGATAGAGAATTTGCATTACCTTTAGACCTAGATAAAGACTTTGTTTTAATTATTGAAAATGAAAAACCTGGAATTCCTTCTAAACATTTATTTGCAGAGCTTATTAAAGCTTCAATGTTGTTTTTTTGAATATTTATATCTAATCCACCAAAAGAACTCATAGCATCAACAATTAATTTTTTTTTGTATTTTTTACAAAATGAAGATATTTCATTTAATGGATTTAAAATACCACTACTAGTTTCACAATGAACTAATGCTATGTATGAAATAGATTTATTTTTTTTTAAAGTTTTTTCAATTTTTGAAATTGAAATACTCTCGTTTTCATTAAATTTAAGTGCTAAAAAATTTTTTTTAATTTTTTTACAAATATCAATAATCCTATTTCCATAAGTACCATTTGTAAGAATTAAAATTCTAGATTTGCTGCTAAGTAATGTTGAAAGAGTTGCTTCTAAACAAAAAGTTCCGCTTCCTTGAATAGGTAAACAAATATATCCTTTTATCGCATGACCTAACTTTAATATATTAGAAAATAACGATTCATTTATTTCAATAAAATCTTTATCTCTTGATCCTAAATCTATAAGCGTAGATTTTTTTGTTAATTCTGACGTATTTAAAGGCCCTGGAGTAAATAGTAATTTTTTTTTTATTTTTTTTAACATTTTTATTTTATATAGAAGATATAAGTTCTATCGATATGATAAATAGTATTTTATTATAAATAATAAAAAAAAGGATATCTATAATTGTCTAAATTTAAATTTCTTTATCTAATTTTTGGTGTCTCCCTACTTTTCTTTATATTTAATTATGTTGATTTTAATTCTTTAATAAATGAATTGAATAAACTTAGATTTAATATCTTAATTATTTTATTTATCTATTTTTTTGGTTTTGTTTTTGATTGTTACTCATGGAAATTATGTATTGATAACTTAGTTAAAAAAAAATTAAGGTTTTACGAAGTATTTAAAATTAGAATTATTGGAGAGGCATTTAATTATATTTTTTTTCAAGTTGGAGGAGAACCTGTAAAAGCATTTTTATTAAAAAATAAATTTAATATAAAATATAAATCATCTATTGGGTCTTTGATATTAGCTAAAACTATTATCCTTTTTGCATTAATAATTTTTTGTTTTATTGGTTTAATATGTATTTTTTATACAAATAAATTTGGAGCTAATTTCGAAAAAGCTTCTTTAATTGGATTCTCATTATTTACAACTTTAATAATTTTATTTTTTATTATTCAAAGATACAAATTAACAACAAAAATACATAAAATTTTTAAACATAAACTATCACAAAAATTTAATTTATTTTTTAAACATCTACAAGAAACTGAACATAAAATTTCAGAATTTTATAAAAAAACAAAAAAAGTTTTTTTTAAAATCTTGTTCTTTAATTTATGTAATTGGTTTATAGGTGCTCTTGAATTATATGTAATTTTTATACTTTTAAATCAGAAAATATCTTTTTTTGAGGCTGTTGCTATTGAAACACTTGTGCAATTAGTTAGAGCAATGCTTTTTTTTATTCCATCAAATCTAGGTACACAAGAAGGTGTTTTTGTAATAGCTGTTAACATTTTAAAAGACTCTACCCCATTAGGTTTAGCTGTTGCAATTATTAGAAGATTAAGAGAAGTAATATGGATAAGTATAGGGGTAATATTTGGATATAATCAAAAGATAAATTTTATGAAAATTAAAAGCAAATTATAACTTTTTCATTTTATAAAGAAAAATTAAAAGAGTTATTACTAAAAAAATTAGAGTACCAATATATGAATAATATAGAAAGTCATCAATTTTATTAAAAAAAGTTATAGGTATAACAATATATATTATATCCTCATGTTCAAAACCTAGAATATTAGTCTGACGAATTGCTTCGCCTCCTTTTATTCTTTCTAAATAAAACCTAATAGTCATAATTAAAAAAATACATAACGCTGAAACATATCCGTAATTTAATCCTAAATTAAAATTCTTATCAGAATAAATACCAAGGCCAATAAATAATGCTATGTATGAAATGCAAACACCAATATGATCTAAATAATGACCAAATATACTTGTTTTATTTAATTTTCTAGCTACTTCACCATCTACATGATCAAAACAAGCAGCAAAAAAAAAAAATATAGAAGCTATTTTTGCATAAAATATATCTCCAATTGCATATAAAGTACCGGCTATTAAACCAAGTAAAATTCCAATAATTGTAACTATATTTGGATGAATATTATAAAAAATAAATGGTTTAGAAATAATCTCAGCAATTCGTTGATCCCAAGGTAAAGTAAAACTTAATTTTTTTATAATTTTATTCATTAATTTGTTTTAAAATTATCTTTTTAGCTAAAATCAAATCTTTTTTAAAATCTATTTCTACCCAAGGCAAGGAAGTAATATTTTCAAAACCAATGTGAACTTTCTTTTTTTTAATTATTTGCTGAATTACATCCTCGTACATTGCGTTTTTATTTGATTTCATAATTATCTTCGCTACTTCTAGAAGTTTTATTGATGATTTATTTGAAAACTTAAAAAAACCTACAGATTCTCCTTGAAAATCAAAATCTTGATTTACAATTTTTCCAAAATCAAAAATTTTATTATTTTTAATACAAACTTTAACTGGCTCTTCTCCTTTTTCAAATTGTCTGTCTATTAAAAGACAGTTCTTTTTTTTCGAATTAATTAATTTTTTTAAAACTTTTTTATCATAAAATACGTCGCCATCCATAAAAATTAAATCGCCTTTAGTATGAAAAAATTTACCCGCACAAACTAATGAGACAATACTTCCTAATTTATATCTTGAATTTCTGAAAATTTTTATATTTTTTTTTATATCTATCTTTTTGATAAAATTTGTTAACTGATTTGATTTATAACCAATAACAATTCCAATATTTTTAATGCCTAAGTTTAAAAGATTTTCGTAATGTCTTTCAAGTAAACTTTTATTTCCAACTTTTAACAAAATTTTGGGCACATTAGCTTTTAATCTTTTACCTACTCCAGCTGCAAGTATCAATGCTTTCATTTTTTTTAAAAATTATAAATAATTTTTATCTCACACATTTGTAATATTTTTATATTTATAATACAATTGTAACCAATGACAATAATACGTACAAAAGACATCGGTATAAGTAAATTATCTAAATCACAATTATTAAAAAAAGAACTTAATAGTAAAGAATTATCATTCTTAATGGAAGCGCATAATGGTTTGACTGCAAAAATAGTCGAGGTAAGTGGTTTCAAAGGAATATGGGCATCTGGCTTATCTATATCAACCGCTTTAGGGGTTAGAGATAGCAACGAAGCATCATGGACACAAATATTAGATGTTTTAGAGTTTATGTCAGATGCAACAACAATACCTATACTTGTTGATGGTGACACAGGGTATGGTAATTTTAACAATTTTAGAAGACTTGTTTCTAAATTATGTCAAAGAAAAATTGCCGGGGTATGTATTGAAGATAAACAATATCCTAAAACAAATTCTTTTATAAAAAAATACCAAAAATTAGCTGATATAGATGAATTCTGCGGAAAAATAAAAGCGGGTAAAGACATACAAGATGATAATGATTTTTCCATTATTGCAAGAGTAGAAGCTTTAATAGCAGGTTGGGGTATTGGAGAAGCTATCAAAAGAGCAGAAGCATATAATAAAGCTGGGGCAGATGCAATACTTATTCATTCAAGTAAAGATAATGCAAATGAAATATTAAAATTTAAAAAAGAATGGGGTAACAAATCTCCTGTAGTTATTATTCCAACTACTTATCACATGACCCCAACAAACATTTTTAAAAAAGCTGGTTTTTCCACTGTAATTTGGGCTAACCATTCTTTAAGAGCTTCAATTAAAGCAGTTCAAGATGTAACAAATCATTTAATTAAAAAAGAAACTCTTAAAGGTTTAGAAAAAAAAATATCAAGTTTAAATGAGGTTTTTGAATTAGCAGGCAATGATGAACTATATGAAGCTGAAAAAAAATATTTAATAGAAAAAAAAAATTATAACGCAGTTATTTTAGCTGCATCAAGAGGCAAACAACTTAAACACTTAACAAAAAATAAACCTAAGTGTATGCTCGATATTCAAGGAAAACCTCTTTTAGAAAGATTAGCTTCAACATTAAAAAAAGATAATATTGGTAAAATTTCAATAGTTTCTGGATACAAAAACAATGTAATTAAAAATCATAATAATTTGTCAAACCTTAATATTATTCAAAACAAAGAGCATGCTAAAACTGGGGAACTTTTCTCACTTAATAAATCAACTGATGAAATAAAAGATGATTGTATTATTACCTATGGAGATATAGTTTTTAGAAAATATATTTTAGACGCCCTATTATCTACCAAAGGAGAAATTGTAATAGTGGTTGATGCGCTACTTAGAAATAAAGGAAAAAAATCTGAAAAAGATCTAGTAATTTGCGATAGAAAATTTACTGGAAACTACCTACTTGAAGAAAAACCTGCCATATTAAAATCAATGCATAATGAATTAAAAAAAAATATTACTGGTCAATGGATTGGTTTATTAAAAACAAATTCAAAAGGATCGGAAATAATAAAAGAAGAAATTTATAAATTAAATAAAAACAAAAACTTTAAAAGTTTAGGAATGCCTGATTTATTTAATAATTTAATAAAAAATAAAATTAAAATTAATGTTCTTTATATAGCCGGACAATGGTTAAATGTAAATGATGCTTTTGATTTAGCAGAAGCTAGAAAAGTTTCATGGGCAAAAAGCTTTACTTAGTACTCTTCACAAATCTTTTGATATTATAAATAACAAAAACAACAGAACCAATTGAAGCTATTAGAAAAAAGAAATTAATAAAACCAATCCAAGTAATTGGTCCAATTAAATAAACACCATCTTCTAAAGCAACTTTATTTGTTTCTGGAAACCCATAAAAATCTTTACTAGTTTTATATTTATGAATAATACCTAAGAATGTGTTTAATATTGAAGCACTAATAGCAGAAAATAATAAATAATTTTGTAAGTCGAAATTAATTATACTAAAAAATTTTATTTCAAAGGTTCCAGGTGGTATTCCAGCAGAAATACCAACAAACATTAATATATATGTAGCAGTGTCAACAAAACTATCATAATACCATCCAAATTTAGTTTCTTTTTTTAACTCTCTTGCTAGTTGTCCATCTACATGATCTAGAAATTTAGCAAAAATAAATAATAATGATCCAATTACAGAAAAAAAGTAAATACCAAAACTAAAAAAAACTGCCGCAAAAGCTGCTAATAAAAGACTAAATGTAGTTACTTGATTTGGAGTTATTGACGTTGTTACTAAATATTTAACAACTTTTGATGCAATTTTTTCATCTATTTTTTTTCTATATTTAAACATATAAAAATTTTAAAAAAAAATTTTTCATTTCTTGCAAATTGCATTATAATCATTTATATATTTTTTTATAAACATTATTATTTAAATATGACTAATAAATTCACATCTAGAAAAGCTAAAGATATTGCAACGGCAAGTTCTTATGCATTTTCAAAAAAAAAAATAGCTGGGAGTTCAGCTACATCAAACATCTATACATCGGAAAGATCTGCAAAAAGTACCGCTACTAAGAATTCATAAGAATTATTTAGTATGAAATCTTTCCCAGAAAAGAAATCCTTAATTAAATTAAGGAATGGGAATAGAATTGGCTATGCTATTTATGGTAATAAAAAGAATTTTCCTATTTTTTATTTTCATGGATGGCCAGGTTCCAGATTTGAATTAAAAAATATACCGTTAAAAAAAAAAAAATGCTTCATAATAGCATTAGAAAGACCTGGCTATGGAATATCTGACCCAATTTCAAAGTTTAAGATCTTAGATTGGCCTAAAATTGTTTTAGAAGTTGCAAATAAACTCAAAATTAAAAAATTTTCTATAATTGGCGTTTCAGGCGGCGCCCCTTTTGCTCTTGCTTGTGCAAACACAATTAAAAATAAAAGACTTAAATCAATTGCTATAGTTTGTGCGTTGGCACCTAGTAAAGCTAAAGGAATGAATAAAGGTAGGGTTGGAATGTTATTAAATTTAGGAAGAAAACCTTTTATATCCTGGCTGATATTTAATTTCTTAAGGGTGAGATTGTTAAACGGTAATCTTGAAAAAAGTTTTAATAAATGGAAAAATAAAATTTCTCTGCCTGAGATAGATTTAAAATTATTTACAATAGATAGAGGAAAAAGATTAATGGAAAATTTTAAAGAAGCTGTGAAACATGGAACCAAAGGTGTTCATAGAGATGCAAATTTATATTCTAATTATTGGGGTTTTAAATTGAAAAATATAAAAAAAAAAATTTTTGTATGGCATGGAGATAAAGATTTAACTGTACCAATTATTACAAATAAATATTACAAAAAAAAATTAAAAAATAAGGAAATATTTATAAAACCAAATGAAGGACATTTTTCAATCTGTTATAATTTTATGAATGATATTATTCAACAAGTAAGTGAGTAAATATTTACACTTTCCGATAAAAACAAAAAAATTACCTAAAGGTATACCGTATATTATTTCAAATGAGGCTGCTGAGCGTTTTAGCTTTTATGGAATGAAAGGAATACTTGTTATTTACATGACACAGTATCTCTTTCTAACTTCTGGCGAAACAAATATTTCAGAGGAGAGCGCTAAAGGATATTTTCATTTATTTACAGCGGCTGTTTATTTTTTTCCTATATTTGGAGCTTTAATTTCAGATATTTTATTTGGAAAATATAAAACAATTATTTCATTATCTTTGGCATATTGTTTAGGACATTTAATACTTGCTATTGATCCATCAAAATTAGGACTATCTCTTGGTCTAGCATGTATTGCAATAGGATCAGGTGGAATTAAACCTTGCGTATCAGCACATCTAGGTGATCAATTTAGTAAAACTAATAGCTTTTTAATTAGTAAATCATATAGCTGGTTTTACATTGCTATTAATTTAGGGGCATTTACATCCATATTAATTACACCTTATTTATTAAAACATTATTCACCAAATATTGCTTTTGGAATTCCAGGAATTTTTATGTTGTTAGCTACATTGTTTTTTTGGGCAGGTAGATATAAATTTGTTCATATAAAACCTAAAGGAAAAGAAACTTTACTAGAATTATATAAAAGTGAAAACATAAAAATTATATTAAAACTTTTTACAATTTTTATATTTGTATCTTTTTTTTGGTGTTTATTTGACCAAACAGGTTCTTCTTGGATATTACAAGCTGAAAAAATGGATCGTAAAATTTTTGGAATTGAAGTACTAAGCGCCCAAATTTTATCAGCTAATCCAATTATGATATTAATTTTTACACCTATTTTCTTCAAATACTTATACCCAAAATTAAATAATTACATTGAACTTAACTCGGCAAATAAAATCATAATAGGGTTTTTTCTCACATTTTTATCTTTTTTAATAATAACAATTATTCAATATTGGATTGATTTAGGTAAAGAAGTAAATGTTAGCTGGCAATTATTGGCTTATGCAATTTTAACTAGTGGAGAAATTTTTGTATCTATAACCTGTTTAGAAATTTCATACACACTTGCACCAAGAAAACTAAAAACAATTACTGTATCTATTTTTCTTCTAAGTATTGCAATTGGAAATATCTTTACAAGTGTTATAAACTTTATTAATGAAAGAGACGATGGAAGTGTTATATTGGCAGGCGCAAACTATTTCTTGTTTTTTTCTATATTAATGCTTGTTGTTACAATTTTATTTATTCCATTTGCAAAGAAATATTCAAAAGAAAAAATTTTATTACAAGGTTAATTTAAATAAAATTTGTTAACGGCTTAGTTTAAGATTAGAGTTTTTTAATTTTTTTTTAAGATCTTTTTCAAGGGTTTTATTAAAATCATACATTTCAGATGGAAGTTTCATATCTGCTACGTTATTTTTACTTATAATTTTTCCTCTGTTATAAATGCTATATTTGTGAGATCTTTGATCAATTTCAATACATATAGGTTTTTTAGTTATAATTCTGCTAAGTCTACAATCTTTTCTTATAGCGGCAGATAAAACATGGTCATTTATTGTTTTTCCTGTTATTGAATATGAAGCAGCATCGCTAACACCTTTAACTATTCCTAGATATTTAAATGCAATTTCTGTACCTGATGGAGCTAAAATACTGCAGCCTGATAGAGTAATAATTGACGAAAAAATAATTATTTTTTTTTTAATATTTATTTTCCCTCTATTGATTAACATATTTTTAACAATTTTTTTTTCTTGACAAATAAAATACTTGTAATGTATGTGCTATTTTATATATACTACATATTGTATTATGGTATTTTATTACAAGTAAAAAATGTTAAAAAAAAATAAAGAATTATGTCCAATTTGTAACGAATCAATTAAAAAAAAAAGTATTAAGGATTTTAACCTTAACGACACCATTGTAACAGATTCGCGTGCTACAAAAAAAGGATCAATGATACGAAGACGTAGAGTGTGCAATTGTGGAAGCGGTGGTAGATTTACTACATATGAAAGAATACACAGACCAGAATTAACAGTTGTTAAAAGAAATGGGCAAATTACTACTTTTAATAAAGAAAGAATATTTCAATCTGTAAAAATTGCATTGAATGGTTGTATAGATCAAGATATAAAAACTGAGCAAATATCAAATGAAGTAAATGAAAAAATTAAAGACATAGGAAAAGATAGCGTTCCAACTAAAACAATAGGAGAATTTATACTAAAAGCACTTAAAGAAAGAGATAAAATTGGATATGTTAGATTTTATGGTGTTTTTAAAAAATTTAATGATCCAAAAGAGTATAAGAGAATAGTTGATACCCTTCATTAAAATTAAATAGCTGATTTCAAAAATTTAGTAAATTTAATAAAATCATTAGATCTCGGTGAGGAAATTCTCCAACATAAAACTATTTCTCTAAAATTTTTATTATCTTCGTAGTCTAAAATTTTAATTTTACTGTTTTTTAATAATCCTGAATTAATAACTATGTCTGGAAGTAGAGTTATTCCACTACTGTTAGCAACCATCTGAACTAGAGTTAATAAACTTGTTGCTTTAAAGGCATCTATTTTTTGTATAGTTTCTTTACTACATGCTTGTAAAGCATGATCCCTTAAACAATGGCCTTCATCTAATAAAAGCATATTTGAATCACTAATATCTTTATTAGTTAATGATTTTTTTGATTTCTTTAAAAGAGGACTATCTGTTGGTAGTGCAACGTGAAAAAAATCTTTTTTTATTAATTCAACATTTAAGTTTTCTGTTTTATAAGGTTTTGCAATTACTGCTAAATCTAAGTTTCCGGAATAAAGCATATTTAAAATATTTGCTGTTTGATCTTCTACTAGCTTTAAATCTATGTATGGATATTTTTTTCTAATTTTTGGCATTAATTTTGGTAATAAATATGGTGCAATTGTTGGTATAACGCCTAACCTTGTTTCGCCATACATATGTTGTTGTGCAGATTTAGCTAGGTCTATAAGATCATTCATTTCAATATTTATAGACTGAGCTTTTTTTGAAATTGTTTTTCCTAAAGGAGTTAAAAAAACAGTTCTTTTAGTTCTCTCAACTAATTTAATGTCTAACAATTTTTCTATTTCCTGTATTCCCGAACTAAGAGTTGATTGACTAACAAAACATTCTCTAGCAGCTTTACCAAAATGTAAATTTTTTGAAACAGAAACTAAATATTTTAATTGTCTAAAAGTTGGATGAAACATATTAATTATTATTAATAATCCTTAATCGATTATATCGATTATATTATACAAAGAAAACCATTTGATCAATTATAAAAATTAATTTAAATTTATAACAACTTTAAAGGGAGGTCAATATGACTTGGTATACACCTAAAGTTGCAGAAGTAGCTATTGGGCTTGAAATTAATAGCTATGCGTGCGCTGAAGTTTAATTATTAGACTTTTGCTTTATTAAAACGGTTCTTGATATCTTGTTAAGAGCCGTTTTTTTATTTATAATCAAAAAAATTGTCACTTAATAACTGGAAAAACTTAAATCAAGAAATAATTGCTTGCAGAAAATGCAAAAGGCTTGTTAATTTTCGAGAAAAAATAGCTCATTATAAAACAAAAAGATTTAAAAAATGGAAATATTGGGGTAAGCCCGTTACTGGATATGGTAATAAAAATGGAAAATTAATAATTTTAGGTCTAGCTCCTGCAGCACATGGCGGTAATAGAACCGGTAGAGTTTTCACTGGTGATAAATCTGCTGATTTTTTAATTCATTGCTTACATAAAGTTAAACTTGTAAATCAATCAACCTCAGAAAATAAAAATGATGGTTTAAAAATGTATAATGCATATATGACTCCTGTTTTAAAATGTGTTCCACCTAATGATAAACCAACGTCAAAAGAACTAACTACATGTTTTTCTTTTTTTAAAAAAGAAATAAAACTATTAAAACGAAGTAAAATTTTTTTAGCATTGGGAAAAATAGCTTTTGATGCATGTGTAAAATTTTTTAAGCAAATAAACTATATCGGTAAAAATGATAAAATGAAATTTGCCCATGGTGTAACATATAAAATAAATAATAAATTAACTTTAATTGGTTCATATCATCCTAGTCCTAGAAATGTTAATACAGGAAGATTGAATTCAAAAAAAATGATTGCGCTATTAAAAAAAATAAAAAAAAAAATTAATTAAAAAAAAATAATGAAAATACAAAAAACTATTTTTGCTGCTGGTTGTTTTTGGCACATAGAAGATTATTTCTTAAAAATCAAAGGAGTAATTAAAACAACAGTTGGCTATACAGGTGGTAATACTTTAAACCCAACATATAATGATGTGTGTACTGGTGATACGGGTCATGCAGAGTCAGTTAAAATTGAATTTGATAGTGCAGTTATTACCTTTAGTGAATTATTAGAACATTTTTGGAAAATTCATGATCCTTGTTCTTTAAATAAACAAGGTCCAGATATTGGTGACCAATATAGGTCTGCTATATTTGTTATTAATCTGTTTCAAAAAAAAGAAGCTCTAAGACAATTAAACTCTTATAATAAAAACAAATATAATAACAAGATTGTTACAAAAATAGAAAATCTATCAAAATTTTATCCCGCAGAAGAGTATCATCAAAAATATTTACAAAAAAAAACATAATTTTTATTAAAAAAAGCAAAAAAAATAGTTTTTTTTTACATTTTTGGCACATTTTGTGCTGTATTAATAATAGAATGAAGAAAATTGAAGCAATTATTAAGCCTTTTAAACTTGATGATGTGAAAGAAGCATTGAATAAAATTGGTATTAGTGGGATGACAGTGTTAGACAGTAAAGGTTTTGGAAGACAAAAAGGTCATACGGAATTATATAGAGGAGCTGAATATATAGTTGATTTTATACCTAAAATAAAAATTGAAATAGTTATAGATGATAAATTATTAACAAAGGTTATTGATACAATACAAAAAACAGCTAATACAGGAAAAATAGGTGATGGTAAAATCTTTGTATCAAATATTGAAGAAGCAATAAGAATTAGAACAGGAGAAAAAGGAAACAGTGCTATTTAAAATATTATTTTTTAATTTTATTAATTATAAAAATTCACGATACTTTTTTTGGAGGTTTATATCATGGATTTAAAATGTAATACACCAGCTGATGTGTTAAAAGCAGCAAAAGACCATAAAGTCAAAATGGTAGATGTAAAGTTTGTTGACATGCCTGGTATGTGGCAACACTTTAGCGTTCCTCCTCACGAACTTGAATTAAGTTCATTTACAGATGGATTTGGTTTTGATGGTTCATCTATTAGAGGATATCAAAATATTGATCAAAGTGATATGTTAGTGGTGCCAGATGCAACTACTGCAATGCTTGATCCATTTACAGCTGTCCCAACTTTGTCATTAATTTGCAATATTGTGGATCCTATAACCAAAAAACGATACGAAAAAGACCCGCGATACATTGTTCACAAAGCTGAAGAATATGTCAAAAAAGAAGGTTTTGGTGACACAGTATATTTTGGACCAGAGGCTGAATTTTTTATTTTTGATAATATTCGTTATGACTCTGGGGTTAATTTTAGTTTTTTTGAAATAGACTCAGTTGAAGGTAACTGGAATACAGGAACAGAAGAAGAACCTGGTAATTTAGGGCATAAACCTAGACCTAAAGAAGGTTACTTTCCAACTCCGCCAGTTGATTCTTTGCAAGATGTAAGAACTGAAATGGTTAATGTTATGGAAGATTGTGGCGTGGTTGTTGAATGTCATCATCATGAAGTCTCTACTGCTGGTCAAGCTGAAATTGATATGAAATTTCAACCTATAGCAAAAATGGCTGATCAGATGATGTTATACAAATATATTGTCAAAAATGTTGCAAAAAATTACGGTATGACTGCAACATTTATGCCCAAACCACTATGGAATGATAATGGATCTGGAATGCACTGTCATTCAAGTATTTGGAAAGGTGGCAGCCCTCTATTCGCTGGAAACGAACATTTGAAGTTAAGTCAAACTGCTCTTTATTACATTGGTGGAATTTTAAAGCATAGCCCTTCACTTCTTGCGCTAACTAATCCGACAACTAATTCATTTAAAAGATTAGTTCCAGGTTTTGAAGCGCCAGTGAATTTGGTTTATTCAGCTAGGAATAGATCAGCTGCATGTAGAATACCTGTTTATTCGGATAATCCAAAAGCTAGAAGAGTTGAATATAGATGTCCAGATCCAGCATGTAATCCTTATTTAGCTTTTACAGCTATTCTTATGGCAGGTTTGGATGGTATCAAAAACAAGATTGATCCTGGCAAACCAACTGAAGGTGATTTGTATAGTATGACAGAAAGACAATTATCCAGAATAAAAACGATACCTGGATCATTAGAAGATGTGTTAAATATACTTGAAAAAGATCACAAGTACCTTCTTGAAGGCGATGTCTTTACTAAAGAAGTAATTGATACTTGGATTGCGTACAAAAGAGAAACTGAAGTGGATGAAATTAGACAAAGACCTCATCCGCATGAGTACTTTTTGTATTACGATATTTAAATTATTTTATAAGTTGTGAGATGGCTTTAAATTCTTCGGTGCGTGATTTTCTTAGCCACTCAAATATAACCATTTCACAACTTACTATTTCAATATTAGAATATTTATCCAATCTACTAAGAGCAGATAAATAATCTTTTTCATATCTTGAAGAAATTGCATCTTGGACAATATAAACTTTTTTTTTATCACTTTCTGCTAAATCAGTCGCTGTTTGTAAAACACAAACATGTGATTCGATGCCGCATATAATTATATGTTGTCCTTCGAAAAAAAATCCTTCTCTGATAATAGAAAAATTTGTTTTCTCAATTATAGTTTTATATTTATGCGCTTTTATTTCGTCAATTGTTTTTCCTAAACCCTTAGGATATTGTTCTGAAATAGTAACAGGTATTTTAAAAATATTAGCAGCTTTTTGTAACTTTATTATGTTATCAATAAATGTGTGGGGTTTTGGCATAATAGATACCAATTTTTCTTGAACATCAATAATTAGTAAAGATGATTTATCTTTTTCTATTAACATTTTAAAAGTAAAATATTATTTTCTAAACTTTTATGATTTATGCAAGGATAATGGAATTAACTTGCTTGTTTTTGTTTCTTTTGTTCTTCAATTATTAATCGGCAGTGAAAAGCGCAGTATTCACGACCTGGCTGAGCTGTCATATTACAAGAAGTATGTGAACATATTTTTGGCTGATATAATTC
>Ga0208336_1000523_pt1 | contig 15098 bp, 6 predicted proteins | sample DeeseametaMP0372_FD_184212 | JGI IMG/M metagenome (GOLD analysis project Ga0208336, IMG submission 184212) | Marine microbial communities from the Deep Atlantic Ocean - MP0372 (SPAdes) | ecosystem: Environmental > Aquatic > Marine > Oceanic | place: East of Porto Seguro, South Atlantic Ocean...
GTCAGCGTTAACGTGCGTATAGTTCGACACGATACCCATGTTTTCGAACAGTCCTGGTAAGAAACTTAGCGGCTGCTGATAAATTAACTCATAACCGCTTACACTTCTGTCTTCAGCGTTAATTGGACTGCTATGCTCGTATGGAATAGTGCGAGGGTCTAGCGCAATTACAGGGTCAAACTGTGCATCGTTGTCGATAAAGTCGTAGTAAGCACTGTCGACTAAACGCTCTTCTGATGCGCGAACAATCCAGTTATCAATGTCTTTGTAGAACACTGTTGCTGCTAGTAGCGCTTCGTCATCGAAGTACCATTCAACACCAAAGTCAACGTTGTTCGACGTAAACGGATCAAGGAATGGGTTCCCCACGCTCACCGAGCCGTTAATATAATCAAAGCTTGGGTTACCAGGGTTTAATGAGTTCAGGCTTGGGCGAGTCATAGACTGTGTTAAGCCAAGGCGAACAACTACGTCATCAGTTGCTTCAAGTGCTAAGTTAACTGCTGGCAAAAAGTTATTGTACTCGTTTTCGATTTGTACCGTTTCGCCTTGAATAAAGCCTTCAGAGGTTGTGGTTGTTTTCACATAACGCACACCGTAATTAGCGCGAAGTAACATGTCGGCAATCTCATAGCTCGTATCAAGCTCAAGGTACATAGCTGATGTTTCTTCGCCTACTTGCCAGCTTTGTGCAGAACGCGGTGTCCAAACAACATCTAACAATTGGCTATTAATAGCGTCAAAGTCGGCTACAAGGAACGGGTCAAGAGGGCCATCAAAACCACTTCCGAAATCGTCTACCGGCATAATTTCAGCAAAACCTACTGCCGAGTCTTGATCTGGGAAGCCATTTATTTGCTCTTCACTGTAGGTTACAACACGGTCATTGTAGGCAAAGCCAGCCTTAATAGTGACTTCATCACCTAAGTATGTCGCATCAAATTTGACCGTGTCGTTTTCACGCAATACATCAGTAGCACGTAATCGGCCATCGCTTAGGTTATAGTTGCTTGCATCGTTAACATCGTAACCGTAAGTCACTTCTGGCGCGTTGCTGTTATTGCTAAAGTCAAAGCCGTAGCTGGTTTCTTCCAGCAGCGTCATATTGTAACGATATTGCTCTGAACGAGCGTCAGACTCTGCAGTGCCTGCCATCATATCAAGTTTAAGGTTTTCACCAATAAACCACTCGCCAGAAATTACAAATTGGCTAAAGTCAGTGGTTGATTCTTGTAAACGGCTTTCAATACGCGATTTAATACCGTCGTACGTACCAGCCAGCACCTGTTGACCATTAGGATGAACAGTAATAGAGGTAGGCGTAATTTCTTCGAATGTACTTCTGAACATGTGGAAGAAGTTATACATGGTACGGGTGTTATCAAGTTTGGACACTAAACCGTCTAGCGTTAGTGTGAAATTATCTGTTGCAGCCCACTGAATTGAACCGGTGAAGCCTACACGCTCTTGATCATTACCAAAGTAGTCAGGTCTAGGTAAACGAGGAGTCCATAAACAATTAATCGGGTCTACCGACTCACCTTCATACTGGCAATCATCTACGTCAGGTGTGCCGTTAACAACCGTGTTTGATGTATCGCCAAAGATGCCACCACCATCGCGAACTGGAGTAGTCCAACGAACTGTACCAAAACCTTCCTGTCTTACTGTGCGCTCTGAGAACGCGGCCGAGAAAAGCACACCGACTTTGTCGTCAGCGAAACGGTTGCTGATCATGAAAGCGGCGCGAGGATCGGTCTCTTCTGTAATGCTGTTATAGCCGCCTTGAAGAGATGAAACGAATTTAAAACCGTCGTAATCAAACGGCTTTGCCGAGTACAGATCAACCGTACCTGCAATGCCGCCTTCTTCCATAGAGGCGGTAGGAGATTTTTGAATATCTACGCGGTTGAACAATTCAGAAGCGAAAATGTTAAAGTCAAAGCCACGTCCACCGTTTACACCGCCACCTGAGTCAGTGCCATCTGTACTTGCTGGCACTTCCATGCCATTAAGTGTTGTGCGGGTAAATGAAGGGCTCAAACCACGCAAAGTAATTTGGCGCCCTTCTCCACCTTCACGAGAAATGGCTACGCCGGGTACACGTTGAATTGACTCAGCAATATTTAAGTCCGGGAATTTACCAATGTCTTGCGCAACAATTGATTCTTTACTGTTAACTGATGTTCGCTTTTCCATCAGTGATTTATTAAGTGATCCACGAAAGCCTGATACTTCAATGACTTCCATATTTTGCGCTTCGGTTTCACTGGCTTGTTCGTCTGTGGCTTCTTGCGCATGAATATGTGCGCCTGACAACGCTAGCGTAACAAGAACAGCGAGTTGCTTTTTCTTTGGTAACATTGTTGTTTCTCCGGTTTTTATATTTATAAGAGACGCGCATACTGACAAAAGGTGAAGATGCTTTTGAAACGTGTGTGAACTATTCAAATTTACACAAATTCAACATTTATCGTATTTAACCATTTCACTTCCCTTTATGCCACCGGATAACATTTTGGTGATTAATACCGTCAATGCTTTACATTTATCCGATAGCACGTCTTGGCTGTTAAGGAAGCGAAAACGCGTCAATTCTAATTCATTCTCTATAGTGGTCTCGTAAACCACCAAAACCTTGAATGAGAAGAGTTGCAGGGTACAGCTATGTTTTCTAATTAACGCAAAACTTCTCTTCGGCAATAATGTAAACCTCGAAAACAACACTCAAGCTTTACATTTGATTTACATCCTAAACAGTTATGCTACCGGTGGCAACAATTTTGTTGAAAAAATTTACAATAAGTAGAAATTTGATATGCAATGATGAAAGAAGAAGAGACTATAGAAACTAACCAAAGCAGGATGAGCAATTTAATTAAAACATTTAAATACAGTCATTTACGTCATATCGACCACTTTTTCAACGCGTAAAATAAAAGTTAAAAAATGTAAATAATTCCGTTGACATATGAGCAAATAAAAACCATTATGCTACCGGTAGCACAGAGTGTATTTACAATGTTATAAAAATAAGGGTTTGTTATGCTAAAAGGTATTCTACGCGCAGCTTCCGTTGTAGCTTGCACGGCGTTTGTTTCTTCCGCTGCTAATGCAAATGATTGGGTACAAATGCCTCTCGACAACACACAATCATGGTCTATGAGAATGATAGAGTCTGAGATGGTGCGTTTCCCAGAAGCTTGGCAAATCGATTGGGATGAGAAGCCACAATGGGATTACGTTCACGGTCTCAACCTCCTTGCCATAACAGAAGTCTATCAAGAGACTAAAGATCCCCGTCTCCTGTCTTATGTAAAAGGTTACTACGACATGTTGGTTCAACAAGACGGAAGTATCAAAACCTATGATATCAATAAGTTTAATATTGATATGGTTAACCCTGGTAAAGTGCTGTTTTTCCTCTATGAAGAAACCGGCAACCCTAAATACAAAAAAGCCGCTGACCTACTTAGAACGCAGCTTACTACTCACCCACGTACCGAGCAAGGTGGCTTTTGGCACAAGAAACGCTATCCAGACCAAATGTGGCTTGATGGCCTATACATGGGGGCCCCCTTCTACGCTGAATACATTGTTAAGTACGGCGATATGAAAGAGCTAGACGACGTATTTTTGCAATTTGAACTCATTGAAGAGCACCTTTACGACGAAAAAACAGGCCTCCCCTTACATGGCTGGGACGCATCTAAAAAGCAAAAGTGGGCTGATAAAGAAACAGGTCTTTCTCAACATCACTGGTCACGTTCGCTAGGTTGGTATGCTATGGCAATGGTAGATGTGCTAGAAGTTGTTCCTGCCGAACACCCAAAAACACCGTGGCTACAAGGGCGCTTTAAAGCGTTTATCGACGCTACGCTTACCTATCAACATAATTCAGGCACCTGGTATCAGGTTACTGACTTGGGAAGCCGTGAAGGAAACTACCTTGAAGCATCAGGTACAGCAATGTTGACCTACGCTATGGCTAAAGGTGCAAGCCTTAAGTTTCTTCCTGAGGAATACAAAGCTCATGCAGAAAAAGGGTTTGCTGGACTTCTTGATCAAATGATTTCGGTTAATCCAGAAACTAACGTTATCAGCCTTGAGCAAGTTTGCGCTGTTGCTGGTCTTGGTGGAAATCCATATAGAGATGGTTCATTCGACTACTACATGAGTGAGCCAATCAGAGCAAACGACGCGAAAGGTGTAGGCCCATTCATTCTGGCTGCACATTATTTGAATAAGTAAAAAGCGCTAAATTGTAAATAAAAGGGGTATATGATGGTCCGACCTAACTCACCGAATGCCAGACGTCACTTCTTAAAGTCTGGTCTCGCCACCACTGTTGCAGCTTCTGGGATGGCTGTAGGTGTTCCTACATTCCTATCCGGATGTGCAAATGTGACCGAAACGGGAAGGACTCAACGCCAGTGGGACGCCGAAGCAAACCTTATTAAAGGGATGATAAAGCGCCCCACCTTTGCAAAGCGCGAAGCTAATGTTACCGACTTTTTAAATGAAAATGGCAGTGACTTTAAGCAAGCGTTACATGCAGCTATCGACCAAGTCGCACGCCAAGGTGGTGGCAAAGTGGTTGTGCCAAAAGGCGACTGGCTATGCACCGGCCCAATTCACTTACAGTCGAATATAAACTTGCATATTGAGGCAGGCGCAACAATTCGATTTTCTACCAATCCTGATGATTACAAACCATATGTTTTTACTCGCTGGGAAGGTATGGAGTTAATGGGTTACTCCCCTCTTATTTATGCTTTTGAGCAAAGTAATATCGCAATCACCGGCAAAGGTACGCTTGACGGTAGCGCGGCGAAAGACAACTGGTGGCCATGGAAAGGTAAGTGGAAGGCTTCAACATGGGGTGACGATCCGGTTGAGAACCAAAAATATACCAGAGACACGCTGCAAGAAATGGTAGAAAACGGGACACCCGTTAGTGACCGCGTTTTTGAAAATAATTACCTGCGCCCTCCGTTTATACAACCTTACCGCTGTGAAAATGTACTTATCGAGGGTGTTACCATCCTGCGCTCTCCATTTTGGTTAGTTAACCCTGTGCTTTGCAAGAACGTCACCGTTAACGACGTGTACTGTAAAAGTTTCGGCCCAAATTCGGACGGGTGCGACCCTGAAAGCTGCACGAACGTTCTTATCTCTAACTGTACATTTGATACAGGGGACGATTGCATTGCCATTAAATCTGGACGCAATGCAGACGGCAGAAGGGTCAATGTTCCCTGCAGTAATATCGTCATAGAACATTGCGAGATGAAGGCTGGCCATGGCGGTGTTGTAATCGGCAGTGAAATATCCGGCGGTGTAGAGAATCTCTATGCTCAGCATTGCACCATGAGTAGCCCTGATTTAGACCGCGGCATTAGAATTAAAACCAACAGTATTCGGGGTGGTCACCTAAAAAATCTAAACTATCGCAATATCGATATTGGGACGGTGAAAGACGCTGTTGTCGTGAATTTCTTCTACGAAGAAGGTGATGCCGGTAACTTCCCTCCACTACTGGAAGATATCACTATAGAGAACTTGAACGTTGCGTCAGCTAACCGGGCCTTTGTGCTTCGCGGGTATGACCATACGCCTATTTCTGGGTTGACGTTGAATAACATAACGATAAAACGTGCGCTTAAAGATGCCGTTATCGAAAACGTAGCGCATCTTTCAATAAACAATGTGTTTATTAATAGCCAACCATTTAACAAGCACGGGCTGTAGAAGAATAAATACTATGGAATTTAATAAAGCACGTGTCAGTCTTAGTTTAGCCTTTGTGTTGCTGGCAGGTATACTTTTCAGTGGATTAAGCGCGGCAATGCCAGCAACGACGGATGTAGTGGTAGCTAAATCACATGACAGTGACGATGACAGTGACGTAAGTAAGGACGCTTTACCTCATTTTAACTCTGTGTCCCAAGCTGTTGCTTATATCGCGTCTCACAAGCCACAAAAAGATAAAGTATGGACCGTCTTTATTAACGAAGGCATTTATCGAGAGCGTGTCGTCATAAACGTTGATAATGTTCACTTTGTGGGCCAGTCGCAAGAAACAACGACTATCGTTTTCAATCGATATGCAGGTCAACAAGTCGCAGAGAATTCTCAAGAAAAATGGGGAACTCGTCGCACTGCCACTGTGGAGATTTTAGGTGATAATATCACTCTGGAAAATATCACTATCACCAATGATTTTGATTATCCCGGTAACGAGGTCAAAGCAAAAGACGACCCTACTCGATTATCAGGTACGCAGGCAGTAGCGCTTAAAACCGATGTGAACTCAGATCGCACTTACCTTAAAAATGTCGCACTCTGGGGTTACCAAGATACCCTCTATTTAAAAGGTGACCGCGCTCTGATTGAAGGCGGAACAATAGCAGGACATATTGACTTTATTTTTGGTGAGGGCACCGCGTTTTTTGAAAGCGTTTCAATTGTTTCCCGTACACGTTATTCTGGCGGTGATAGCGAAGGACTAACAGGCTACATTACCGCCCCAAGCACTCATTTACAGCGTCCTTATGGGTTAACGTTCAATAACTGTAGGCTTGAAAGAGAACAAGGCGTTCCAGATGAAAGCGTGGCACTGGGAAGGCCTTGGCATCCTACAACCACCTTTTCAGATGGCCGATATGCAAACCCTTACGCTGTAGGTAAAACCACGTTTATCAACACCTATATGGCAGGTCATATCATCCAAAAGCGCTGGACTACTATGGGTGGAACTACGCCATCAGGTACAAAGAGACCATTTAATCCCCACACAGAAGCAAGATTTTCCGAGTACCAATCTCATGGAGAAGGTGCACCTAAAGCAGTCTCCTCACCAGCAATAAACTCTCATTTTCTGAATGATAAAAACGCGGCTTTTTACACTAAAGAGGCGGTATTGCGAGGCTGGGTGCCTAATAACATCCCGAACGATATTAAATAGAGCAACATAAGCGTAAGTAATTTTCTCGGCACATTGCGTAACCACTTGGTATCTATTATCTTTTAGTTATCACTGTGCCACTACTACCCTTATGTCTATACGTGTTCGTTATATCGTTGCGTTATTGCTAACCGCTACACTCGTCACTCTTTCTTTTATTGTTCTGTACGAATTAATCAGTGATCAGAAGAAAGATGCTGAAATTATCAATATCGCGGGTCAGCAACGCATGCTTTCACAGCGTATTGCGTTGCTCACCTCTACACCAAACATTTGCGAAGACAGTGAAGAGCAAAGGTATTTGGCGCAATCGTTAGCACGTTTCAAACAAAATCATCAACAGCTTGTGTCACTCGATAACCTTCCCGCCTCTATCTCTAATACTTACTTTAACGAAGGCCAGCTCGACAACAAAGTAAACCGATACATAAAAAGCGCCGATCAAATTTTAGATGCAGCACAGTGTCAGCCCACTACGCTTTTAGATATTCAAGCGCTGACATCGCTATTACAACAGCTTGATTATGTCGTCGCGCGGTTCGAGCAAGACGCCACTGCTAGAGTAGATGTGGTTCTTTCGATTGAAGTTTACTTATGGCTAGCCACACTCGCTCTATTATGTATCGAGGCAGCATTCATCTTTTCCCCTATGGAGCGCACCGTTAAACGGTCATTTGCCAAACTAACGAGCTTGAAAGAGCAAGCGGAAAGTTCGGCTGATGAGGCTCGTAGAGCAAGCAAAGCAAAATCAGAGTTTCTTTCAAGCATGAGTCACGAACTTCGCACACCAATGAACGGCCTGTTTGGCATGATCGAGTTGGCCATAGACAACCCTGACAAAAGCAACATCTACCTTAAAAAAGCCAAAACTGCTGGTAGGCAACTCCTTGTGTTAATCAACGATATTCTCGATATATCAAAAATTGAAGCAGGCAAAATCAAAATTGAACAGGCGCCAGTCGACCTATTACAAGTCTTGGACGATGTGGTGTCGTTACAGCGGGTTTACTGCCAAAGAAAAGGTCTTGAATTTCATTACTTAAAAGACCCTGACTTACCTCACGTCATTAAAGGCGATATCACTCGTATTTCGCAAATTCTGCACAACTTGTTAAGTAATGCAATTAAGTTTACTGAACAAGGTTCTGTCACGTTAAAGGTCACCTATACCAAACGCCCAAATGGCAATTATTTAAGCTTCGATGTTATTGATACCGGCATTGGTATCGAGTCATCAAAGCTTGATAATATCTTTAAGAAATTTGAGCAAGCCGACCAATCCACCACCCGTGAGTACGGAGGTACAGGGCTAGGGTTAAGTATTGCGAAGCAGTTGGCGAAACTCATGCTCGGCGACATCAATGTAACCTCATTTGTAGGCCAAGGAAGCACCTTCAGTTTTACCATGGCAGCGGAAGAATCTCAGCTGCCCGACATTAACGTTGAACCCAGTGCTAATTTGCGCTGTGCGATAGTTGATGATTTACAAACCAGCCGCGAATATTTTGAGCATGTCGTTACCTCCATGTCGATTGTGCCCCAAAGTTATGATAGTGCAAAAGCCTACCTATCAGACAGCCCACTGGCTTTCGACGTTATTATTCTTGATTTGTCTATGCCAGAGATGAGTGGGGTCGATTTGCTAGAACAGTTGAAGGCGATGAACCCAGATAAATTTCCTAAAATCATTCTTATCTCTGCTGAACTGGAACGACTAGAAGATGAAAATGATGTGTCTGAACTTATCTGGCGTACGCATGCTAAGCCCATTAATCGTCGAGAACTTGAGCATGATTTAGGAAGGTTAATTGAGACAAAACCCGTATCTCATAATGATGTTAAAGAAGGCAATAAGAAGAAACGCATACTGCTAGCTGAAGACAACGAAATCAATGCCGAAATCGTGAAGACTATATTGCAGTCAGAAGGCTATAAGTTCCTGCATGTTAAGAACGGAAAAGATGCCGTAGACGTGGGCAAGCGACATCAATTCGACCTTATTTTGATGGACTGCAATATGCCCGTCATGGGAGGTATTGAGGCATCAACAATATTACGCAAAGCATTGGAGGTTGACACTCCAATTGTTGCGCTCACTGCAAACGCCTTCGCAGAAGACAAAGAAGAGTGCTTGGCTGCCGGCATGACTGACTTTTTAGCCAAGCCTTTAGACAAAGACACACTACTGGTTTGTATCAAGAAATATATCGGTTAGCTGCATGTACTAACACTCAACAAGGAGCTGTTTGGCAGGCCACTTCCACATTTTATACGGTATAGGGTTCTTGCTCTGCAATGTACCCTGGCGCGATGGCTAAATTGTCGGTATTCGCAAGGCTCTGCTGATTCCTAAGCCAAAGTTGATACTCTCCGGTACGTAAGCTTGCATGTTTTGTACAATCAACATTCCAACGTCTAAGCAGATACCCCGCCATGGCAGCCCGCACTTCCAATATAAGCACGCCTTCTTCCATGGCGTAATCAAGCTCTATTGCGGTAGCATACTTAATATTCTTAGGATGCGGCACAATTTCAAGTGAGATAAGTCTTCCCCACTCTTCATCACAATCTATGCATTCATGGGTTTCAGGTTCTGCTTTAACCGTTACCTTACTAATTCGAGTTAGCACAAAATCTCTGAAACTTTGTGATTTTCTGTCGAATGCGCGAACATGCCAGCGTTGACCATTATCAACAATACTATGAGGCACTAACTCTCTTGCACCACTGCCGCTTGAAAGCGACGTATAGATTACGCTCATCGCCTTTTTGTTCACGATGGCTTGTACCACTTTCGCCACCACAAAGATATCAGGAACATTAAGTGAAGATGCACTTTCAACAGGGAAATGTATGTCACCGATCGCATCGAATCCATCTGATATGTCGTTGGCAAGTTTCACAAGGGTTCGCTTTGCATCGTGTTCAAAAACTGGAATAAAGTTTTCTGTTTGAAAGTAACGTTTTTCCCTTGGATCGTAGACTAAGTTATCAGGGGCGAGCTCTTTGTATAGCGTAAAGTCACGAGAACCAGCCGATAGCCCCACTTCAAAACGATTTATTAAGTCTTGGCGATGAATAGCCCCTTTAAACAAAAGGCAGAAATCGATATACGCCAGTCGTTGGCGTTGAGAAAAAGAAATGGTTTCTAACATGGTGCACACTTATTGTATTTTTATTCAGTGTGGTTTATTTAAAGCCGTATGTAAATAGCAATAGAAATAAAAAAGCCCAGCACGTGGCTGGGCTTAAACTTTTAGCCATTAAGGTTTATGACTTCACACGTTTGCGAGCGAAAAACATACCACCTAAAGCCAGAAGCGAAAGCGCGAAGGTACCTGGTGCAGGTACTTCTGCAATACTGAAACTTGCGCTACTCACTTGTATAGGCGTCAGCTGCCCCCCTTGAGAGCCTTGAAAAATGTAAGAACCTGACAACCCATCAATTGTAATGTCACCAACAGACTGTGCGATAAATTGCACGGTGTATAAACCAATCACTGGTGTCTGCAGTTGATAGAACAAATCAATTTGTTCCAAGTAAGCTAGTGAACCTATCTCTAAAATTCCCCCCGGTAGAAAAGGAGGTAGAAACATCTCTAACACTGGGTTCCCCAAGCTGCTAACTGAGCCAAAAGGATTTAACGTAGAAGCGCCAATAAAACTCAAGAGCGAATCGTTAAAACCAATTGTCGTGTTATATACATCAAACGGTTGAGGAAACGGTACGATACCTAAAAAAGCATCTTCATTAGAAAAGCTTACCGTCGCCGTGATAGTTTCTCCTACTTGATAAATTGATTTATCCGTAGAGATTTCAATTATTGCGGCATTTGCATTAAAAGTAGCAATTGCCAATACCATTAAAATAATTTTTTTCATTTTCTTTCCAACTACTGAACTGCACATGCGGTACGTGTACACATAGACATTAACGCGTATAAATCGTAGATATTTAATCTGCCGTCATTGTTAAAGTCGTGCTCTTCAACCGTCGCTTGACGTTGCAGAAGCAAGGTGTAGAACGCCACAATATCGGTGTTGTCTATGTCACTATCGCCATCAAAATCACCAATTACTGGCTCCGGCTCACTCGTTTCAGGGAAATCCAGCACAACAATTACTGGATCGTGATCTGATGAACGATAAGCATCAGCCCCGTAATAGCTAGAAAGCTGTGTTTCTGACTTATATTCAACGTTGTAGTCGAAGACACGAGGCTCATCAGCATTGATATGCCAAACCGTTGCGTCTGCCACATACTCAGTCAAAGTTGAGCTTGATAGCGCGTGGTCTAAGTAACCCATTTCGCCGCCGAAGCTATAAGAATAAGCACTTTCGCCGTGGAAGAGGTTCACCAAGTTGCTGTAACCGGCGTCTTCGAGAGCAAGAATTGGATCTTCTTTCGCATAAGCATTTAGGTCACCCATTACGATAACTCGGTCAGACAAACCTTCACTGTTTTGCACAAGCGCTGTCAGCCCTAACGCAGCTTGGGTACGTAGCTCGTTCCAGCAGCCTTGTCCATCACCCAAATCAGCATCATTACCTGTTGCACTGCCACAGCTTCCTTTTGATTTGAAATGATTTACCGCGAGCGTAAACGCTTCGCTGTTACTATTTACGCTAAAGGTTTGTAACAGCGGCTGGCGGTTACCGTAGTCAAAAGGAGCATCAGAGGAAGTAACCGCTGCGCCTTGTGGTGTAACCGTTGCAGGCTTATAAATAATACCTACCGCAATTTCATCACCACCAAGTAATGATTCAAGTGCTACATAGCTATACACGTCACTACCAAGTTCAGCATTTACGCTATTTACAAGAGAAGCAATGGCAGAATCACTCCCGTATCCATCGTTTTCGATTTCTACTAAGCCAAGTACATCTGCGTCCATCGCAACGATGGCTGCTACTGTCTTCGCTTGCTGGCGGGCAAATTCATCTTCTGAGTCTGCACCACGAGAGGTAGGGAAGTTCGGACCATTAAAGTAGTTAAGCACGTTAAAGCTAGCCACTTTGACATCGCCTTGTACGTCTAACTGGGGCACATCTGTTCTTGGGTTTGTGCGTACAGTTTGAAGAGCGCCAACTGGAATTAAGTTATAAGCACCAAATGCGTAGTGCATTACACCTTCCAGGCCTTCTACACTGTCGCCTAAACGCAGAGGATTCGCATGAGATAAACCTCCAACTGGGAAAGGAATATCGTCAGCATTTTGTGCGCTTGAGCCATCATCAACCAACAATGTGTTGCGTGCATTCGCTTCAGCCAAGGCAATAGCTTCACTTGAACCCGCGGCATATTGGTTTGTAGGAATCATCAGGCGGCCTGATGACACGTTGAATTGCCCATATCGACCAAGATTGTAAACGTCTGTCACGTTCAAAGTTTGCTGGAATTGAACCTGCATACCTTCAAGTGACTCTAGGTTAACGCTCTCGTCAAATGGCATTTCAATGCTTGTCGTTAGTATATCACCACCTGCACCTAGCGTTTCAGCATTGGCGCTTAGTACAATTTCTGTAATGCCATTGTATTCAGCCACTGCACCGCTAACACGCACAGCATCACCAACAGATGGGTATTCAGTGAAGGTTGTCGAATAGGCAAATACACCTTCAGACGTCGCAGCATTGCCATCAGAGTCGGCGGCTTCTTCTTGAATAAAGAATCCGTTCATTTCCGGCACAACTTTAGTCACTACTGCCTCAATAACAACGTCATTGCCTGTAAGTGGCGAGGTATCGCCTTCGCCTTGGATAGCGCTAATTAAGACTACTTCACCAACTGGGTCAGTTGGGTCTGTAGGATCAGTTGGGTCGGTCGGGTCAGTTGGATCCGTAGGCTCGCTAACAGATCCATTGTGCGAACCAAAATTGTTAAGCGTATCTTTTGGTAGGCTATCCCATTCTTCAAGGGTAAACGCTGGGTTGCGGTTAGGATTGCCTGCTGTTACTGAACTCTTGCGTACCAAAGTAACGTCTTTACCCCAGTTAGTTTTAACGCCGTACGTACCTAGAGCATCAACAACCTGACCGTTAGCGACGAGCTCAATGTAGTCATCGCCATTGAAATTAATCACGAAGCTGCTAATCGTTGAGCCGGCAGTTAACAGTGCATCTGCACTTCCGTGAGCGAATGTTGCTACGCCACCTGCTGGGATTGTGCCTTCAAGTGCTAACACTTTACGGTCAGCATCTGCGGTCTCACCATTGGAGAGTAAAACTAACTCATAACCCGCTAGACTTACCGGTTGTGTCGAGCTATTGAAAAGCTCTATACCTTTATTGAAACCGCCACCTTCGATGTATTCTGAAATGTAAATACTGCTGGTAGAAGGTGTTGTGTCACCGCCGGTATCACCACCTGTGTCGCCGCCGGTATCACCACCCGTGTCACCGCCAGTATCACCACCTGTACCATCACAACTCTCGTTGAAGATAAGTGAAGCAAGTTCAGGTTTGTCAATAAACGGATTTCGGTTTCCTTGGAATTCATAAACGCGCTCGTTACGACGACGTTCGAAATCATCCACTGGATCACTTTCATGCCATTGAAGCAATACGCAAAGCTTACCAAACGCGGCTTCGCTAGTAGAGGTAAGGCGATTTACTAACACTAAGTCGTCTTCGGTATCACCAGCTGTATTGCCATCGTAACGCACGTCCATGTATAGCATTGAGCGTGCTACATCACCTTTTACTGCGTCACGAGGCTCAAAAGAGTCACCATCAACTCGGTTTAACGGAGCTTCAGAAAGCACGCTATCACTAAAATCAAAATCTAAGTTGCCGCGCGAGCTATTTACAGAAATATCGGTAGGACGCAGGTGCAGAATATCGCTGTATGCCGTTAGGCTTGAGCTAGGAAAACCATGGCTCTTAGCCCAAACATGTTCGCGATTCCAATTGTCTGGGTTGGTGCTTTGACTACCGCTACCGTTGGTAAACTTGCCTTGTGATATGCCTTTGTAGAACAAGATAACGTTATCGGTGTTAGCAGGATCTTCATCAGTGTAAGTGAGTGCTGTCCACACTTCTGAGTAAGAAAGCGTACGATGACCATTTTCAATGATGTTATGCGCCGTGTCTTTTAACGTTTGCGCACTTTCACCGTTTGCAATAGCTGTGTCGAGAGCTGCGTAATAGTCAGATGCAACAAAGTCGCTGGCTAGGTTAACTGCTTCCAAATCAGGGCAGTTAAAACAAGTACCACTTAAGAAAAGAAGTTCATTTGAAGGTTCACCGCCGTTGTCAGGGTCACCGCCAGTATCCCCACCATCGGTAGTTCCATTTCCACTTACTGAAATACTGTCTAAATTGAGATATTCGGTACCCGAGTTGTTAGCCATGGCTACTTTCAGTTCTAAAGTGCTTCCGCTACCTATCGTTTCGGTCAGTGTTGCAGAACCAAAGTCTTCCTGTACCGTATTCGTTGCCCCTTCTGAAAGCGTAATAAGCTCGAATGCGCCACCATCTAATGAGTAAAATACATCGATGTAGTCTGTCGACTCAAAATTTCCACTTTGAGAAAGCACGGCATTTATGGTGATATCACCGGCACCAGATATATCGATAGACTCGCTCAACCAGACTACTTCACCGTCAGTATCACGTGCTTGCATTGCGCCGCTTTCAACACGGAACCAGTCTGAAGTGGCACTTAGCTCACTCGCTGACACGTCTACTGACCAACGATCAACACCTTCAAGATCAACAATTGCTCCCGCTGGGTCTGAGCCAGTTGCGCCCTTGCCTTGCAGTTCATTTGCTTCGAAGTCCTCTTGCCATACTGTATCTGCAGAGGCATTAATAGAAACAACGCCTAACGACAATGCGCCCGCCAACAACGCGTTGACTACTTTAGCTGATTTCCTCAGCTTATACTTTTGTGTGTTACCCTCATGAATCATTTTGCTTTCCGCTTTTTTGTATAAGGAAGGTATAAATTCTTATACATACGTATATACAGCAAGCACTTAATAAAAATAATAATATAAACGTCACAAACGTTAAAAATCAGAAACTTAGACGTTTAAAATAAACTTACTTATTGATTAACTCTGCTGAACTTTGGTACAGGGAAAGTTGATTTGTCACAATGCGTAAATGTTTCAGCTTTGAAATATTT
>Ga0208336_1000535_pt1 | contig 14915 bp, 10 predicted proteins | sample DeeseametaMP0372_FD_184212 | JGI IMG/M metagenome (GOLD analysis project Ga0208336, IMG submission 184212) | Marine microbial communities from the Deep Atlantic Ocean - MP0372 (SPAdes) | ecosystem: Environmental > Aquatic > Marine > Oceanic | place: East of Porto Seguro, South Atlantic Ocean...
ACCCCACTTTTTCGCGGAAGTGGTGGAATTGGTAGACACGCTGGATTTAGGTTCCAGTGCTTCACGGCGTGAGAGTTCAAGTCTCTCCTTCCGCACCATATTTAAAGCTCTCGCAGGGCTTTTCAAAAAGATATATCTGTCGGTGAGTGGCGCAGCTTGGTAGCGCACTTGTTTTGGGTACAAGGGGTCGCAGGTTCAAATCCTGTCTCACCGACCATTATCTTTCTCTCCTCTTTATTCATTGCTCAATAAATTCGCATAAATTCCGTCTTTTTCGCTATTTAGGCTATTAGTTTCGCTATTTGGTCAAAATGCGTTCAAATGGTTGTTACAAACTTGTGTTTGCCTCTCGACTCTTGTGGTATGCGGCTGTATACTACCGCGTCTTTTTTTAACCAGTACGTTTGTTTCAGGTTGGCTTTTTGACACAATTTCGTGTCCTAACTTTGATTTTATAAACGTCGAATAACGACCTCTACCCCGGAGTGATATGCAACTCTTGCATGACGGGAGAGGGGATTGAGAACAAAACGCCTGTAAAGGCGTATAGTTGAGGTAACATAATGCAAGTTTCAGTCGAGACGACCCAGGGTTTAGAACGCCGTCTTACTATCACCGTTCCAGCTGACACGGTTGATTCAGCAGTTAAGTCACGTCTACAGCAATTGGCGAAAACACAACGCATCAACGGCTTCCGTCCAGGTAAAGTTCCTGTAAACGTAATCAAAAAGCGTTTCGGCCAAGCTGTTCGCCAAGAAGTTGCTGGCGATGTTATGCAGCAAAACTTCTACCAAGCAGTGATTCAAGAAAAAATTCAGCCTGCTGGTATGCCGAAGTTTGAACTGACTAAAGACGAAGACGGTCAGGACCTAGAATTCACAGCATCTTTCGAAGTTTACCCAGAAGTAGAAGTGAAAGGTGTTAGCGATATCGAAATCGAAAAGCCAGTAGTAGAAATTACTGACGAAGATCTAGATAACATGATGGAAACACTTCAGAAGCAGCACGCAACTTGGAAAGAAGTTAAGCGTAAAGCGAAGAAAGACGACAAAGTTATCATCGACTTCGTTGGTTCTATCGACGGTGAAGAGTTTGAAGGTGGTAAAGCAGAAGACTTCGCTCTTGAGCTAGGTAAAGATCGCATGATCCCTGGTTTCGAAAAGCCACTTGTTGGCGCGAAAGCGGGTGAAGAAGTGACTATCGAAGTAACTTTCCCTGAAGACTACCACGCAGAAAACCTAAAAGGTAAAGATGCAGTTTTCCAAACTACCGTTAAGAAAGTAGAAGGCCTAAACCTTCCAAAAGTTGACGAAGAGTTTGCTAAACTATTCGGTGTTGAAGAAGGCGGTGTTGACGCACTTAAAGCAGAAGTTCGTAAGAACATGCAGCGTGAACTAAACCAGACGCTAAAAGCGCAAGTTAAAGAAGACGTTATTGCTAAGCTAGTTGAAGCTAACGAGATTGATATTCCTCAAGCGCTTATCGATCAAGAAGTGAATGCACTTCGCGAGCAAGCTAAGCAACGTTTCAGCCAGCAAGGCGGTGGTCAGAACCTTCCAGACCTACCAGCTGAATTGTTTACTGACAACGCTAAACGTCGCGTATCTATTGGTCTTCTTCTAGGTGAAGTGATCAAGCAGAACGAACTTAAAGCAGACGAAGCTAAAGTTAACGAGATGATCGAAACTGCTGCTTCAGCGTATGAAGATCCGCAAGAAGTTGTTGATTACTACAACAACAACCAAGAGCTTATGCAACAAATGCAGAACGTTGCACTAGAAGAACAAGCTATTGAGTGGGTTCTTGAGCAAGCAAAAGTTACCGAAGTAACTAAAGCTTTTGACGAGGTTATGAACAAACAGGCGTAATTTTTTACTGTCTGATTGACATTACTTGTCAGCAACTGCTTAAATGCTCGGAGCCTTCCGAGCATTTTTGTTTTTAACGCTAGATAATCAAGGTAGCTATGACTAATACCCCGTTTGACCCAATGAATGCACTTGTTCCTATGGTTGTTGAGCAAACCTCTAAAGGTGAGCGCTCATACGACATTTATTCTCGCCTATTGAAAGAAAACGTAATTTTCTTGGTAGGACAAGTTGAAGATCACATGGCCAACCTCATCGTTGCTCAAATGTTGTTCTTAGAAGCTGAAAACCCAGAGAAAGATATTTTCTTATACATTAACTCACCAGGCGGTTCGGTAACTGCTGGCATGGCAATTTACGATACGATGAAGTTTATCAAGCCAGACGTGAGTACAGTATGTATGGGCCAAGCTGCAAGCATGGGCGCATTTCTACTATCTGCAGGAGCAAAAGGTAAGCGCTACTGTCTACCTAACTCGCGCGTAATGATTCACCAACCGCTTGGTGGCTTCCAAGGTCAGGCATCTGATTTTGAAATACACGCGAAAGAAATTCTGTCTATTAAAGAGAAATTGAATCGCCTTATGGCGGACCATACTGGTCAAGACTATGAAAAAGTCGCGCGTGACACAGACCGTGATAACTTCTTGAGTGCAACTGAGGCAAAAGAATATGGCCTTGTTGACCAAGTTTTAGCAAATCGATCTGACGTAGCCGCAACTAAGTAGTATAGTTATAGTAGACCTGAGCCAGTGCATAGCACGTTTTGGTTTTCGGCTCAGGCAAGGCAGAGGCAAAAGTAATGAGTGATAAGCAAAGCGGTGACGGTGATAATAAGCTACTGTACTGTTCGTTTTGTGGCAAAAGCCAACACGAAGTAAGAAAGTTAATAGCAGGCCCGTCGGTATTCATTTGCGACGAGTGTGTTGAGTTATGTAACGATATCATTCGCGAAGAAATTAAGGAAATCGCGCCTAAGCAAAAGCAGGACGCTTTACCTAAACCAAGTGAAATTCATGCTCACCTAGACGATTACGTTATCGGGCAAGAACATGCAAAGAAGGTATTATCAGTAGCGGTATATAACCACTACAAGCGCTTGCGCAATGGCGACGTTCACGAAGGCCTAGAACTTGGCAAAAGTAATATTTTGCTAATAGGACCTACCGGTAGTGGTAAAACGCTGCTAGCGGAAACCCTAGCGCGCCTGCTTGATGTTCCGTTCACCATGGCTGACGCAACCACGCTAACTGAAGCTGGCTACGTGGGCGAAGACGTTGAGAACATCATCCAGAAGTTACTGCAGAAGTGCGACTACGACGTAGAGAAAGCGCAGCGCGGAATTGTTTACATCGATGAAATTGATAAGATTTCTCGTAAGTCAGACAACCCATCTATCACTCGTGACGTTTCGGGTGAAGGTGTACAGCAGGCGCTTCTAAAGCTGATTGAGGGTACGGTTGCGTCTGTTCCTCCGCAAGGTGGACGTAAGCACCCACAGCAGGAATTCCTGCAGGTTGATACCTCTAAGATATTGTTCATCTGTGGTGGTGCGTTTGCTGGTCTTGATAAAGTTATTGAGCAACGCGCACAAAAAGACACGGGTATTGGATTTGGTGCTACGGTTAAGTCGAAAGACAACAGCAAACAAATCAGTGAACTGTTTAAGCAAGTTGAGCCTGAAGACTTAGTGAAATATGGGTTGATTCCAGAGTTCATTGGACGTCTACCGGTAGTAACAAGCCTTGAAGAGTTGAATGAAGAAGCACTAATTCAAATTCTACGCGAGCCTAAGAATGCAATCACCAAGCAATATGGTGCATTGTTCTCGATGGAAGATGTAGAGCTAGAGTTCCGTGACGATGCACTTAATGCTATTGCTAAAAAGGCAATGGATCGTAAGACAGGCGCACGTGGTCTTCGCTCAATCGTTGAAGCGGTTTTGCTTGATACTATGTACGACCTTCCTTCAATGGAAGACGTGAGCAAAGTTGTTATTGATGAAACCGTTATTCGCGGTGAATCAAAACCTATCTTGATTTACGACAGCAACGAAAAGAAAGCCGCCTCTGAATAGATGCTGGTTTTGTGAAAAAAGGCCCTTCAGGGCCTTTTTTTGTTTTTAACAGCCAAGGTTTCAGATCTCGCTGTCTAATCTGATCTACGTTTAACCAAAGGGTATACCTTGAAAGTGGGTGATATTTGAGCGGTTAAAACAAATCTCGCTATCCTTTCTACTAGATTTTTGCGTTTAGTATTGCCATTCGAGGCAAAATCGATAATGGTTATACTAAGGTCAACAGGCCCTAGAGCAGGGAAGGTAAGGTTAAGGAATTAACGCACTTTAATAAGTTTCGATTGAACTTTGCTCTTGCATCCCCATATAAAAATGACATTTCAAACTAATTGAGAACAAGTATGACAGTTGAGCGTGAAAATCGCATTGAAATTCCTGTGCTTGCCTTGCGGGACGTGGTTGTTTACCCGCATATGGTCATACCCCTATTTGTTGGGCGTGAGAAATCAATTCGTTGTCTAGAAGCGGCAATGGATAATGACAAACAAATTTTTCTAGTAGCACAAAAAGACGCTGGCGTAGATGAGCCTGAAGCGGACGACATCTATACCGTCGGTACTATTGCTACTATCCTACAACTTCTAAAGCTACCCGACGGTACGGTTAAAGTGCTGGTAGAAGGTAGTGTACGCGGTGAAATTGAAAGCTATAAGCAATCAGAGCCGTTCTTTGTTGCTAATGTAGACAAACTAACTGATGAAGAGATTGATGAGAGCGAACAAGAAGTGCTTATTCGCTCTGCGGTTTCTCAGTTTGAAGGCTACGTAAAGCTAAACAAAAAAATTCCACCAGAAGTACTGACATCACTAAATGGCATTGAAGATGCGCCTCGTTTAGCCGACACCATGGCTGCACATATGCCTCTTAAGCTTACTGAAAAGCAAAAAGTGTTAGAGATGCAGGGCGTCAATGAGCGTCTTGAATATCTGATGGCGCTGATGGAAGGCGAAATTGATTTGCTGCAGGTCGAAAAGAAAATTCGTACCCGCGTTAAAAAGCAAATGGAAAAGAGCCAGCGCGAGTACTACTTGAATGAGCAGATGAAGGCTATTCAGAAAGAGTTGGGTGAACTGGATGACGCACCTGACGAATTTGAAGCGTTATCTAAAAAGATAGCCGACGCTAAAATGCCTAAAGAAGCGGAAGATAAAGCGAAAGCTGAACTTCAAAAGCTTAAGATGATGTCACCAATGTCTGCAGAAGCTACCGTGCTTCGAAGCTACATTGAATGGTTGACTAACGTGCCGTGGAACAAGCGCTCGCCGGTTAAGAAAGATCTTTCCCGCGCAGAAGGTGTGCTTAACGAAGACCACTACGGCCTTGAGAAAGTGAAAGAGCGCATTCTTGAGTATTTAGCCGTTCAGCAGCGTGTTAAGAAGCTAAAAGGCCCAATTCTGTGTCTTGTTGGTCCTCCAGGTGTAGGTAAAACCTCATTAGGCCAGTCGATAGCTAAAGCGACAGGTCGCAAATATGTACGTATGGCACTAGGTGGCGTGCGTGACGAAGCTGAAATCCGTGGTCACCGTCGTACTTACATTGGTTCATTGCCAGGTAAGCTAGTTCAAAAAATGGCGAAAGTAGGGGTTAAAAACCCGCTCTTCTTACTTGATGAAATCGATAAGATGTCATCAGATATGCGAGGCGACCCTGCGTCAGCGCTGCTTGAAGTACTAGATCCAGAGCAAAACAATAGCTTTAGTGATCATTATCTGGAAGTCGACTACGACCTGTCAGACGTTATGTTCGTAGCCACCTCTAATAGCATGAATATTCCAGGCCCATTACTTGACCGTATGGAAGTGATTCGTCTATCTGGCTACACAGAAGATGAAAAACTCAACATTGCAAAGAACCATTTAATTGGTAAGCAAATGGAACGCAATGGGCTTAAAGCGAAGGAGTTGGAAATTACCGATTCTGCCGTTATCGGTATGATTCGATACTATACCCGTGAAGCCGGGGTTCGTAGCTTAGAGCGCGAAGTGTCGAAAGTATGCCGTAAAGCCGTGAAAGATATTTTGCTTAAGAAAAGCAAAGACAAAGTAGTAGTAACACAGGATAACCTTAAGGACTATCTTGGCGTTCAACGCTTTGACTACGGTAAAGCGGACAAAGACAATCAAATTGGCCAAGTTACAGGACTTGCTTGGACGCAGGTAGGTGGTGACTTACTGACCATTGAAACAACGTCGGTTCCGGGCAAAGGCAAAATGACATCAACGGGTTCGTTAGGTGATGTCATGCAAGAGTCTATTAAGGCTGCTATGACGGTGGTAAGAAGTCGTGCAGAAAAGCTTCGCATAAACGATGACTTCTACGAGAAACGTGATATTCACGTGCACGTACCTGAAGGTGCTACGCCGAAAGATGGCCCTAGCGCAGGTATTGCTATGTGCACTGCACTTGTCTCGTCACTTACGGGTAACCCTGTGAAGTGCGATGTAGCCATGACCGGTGAAATCACCCTACGTGGTGAGGTGCTTGCTATTGGTGGACTTAAAGAAAAACTATTAGCTGCGCATCGAGGCGGCATTAAAACTGTCGTTATTCCAAAAGATAACGAGCGTGATTTGGAAGAAATTCCAGACAACGTGAAGAAAGATTTATCAATCCATCCGGTTAAGTGGATTGATGAAGTTCTTGATATTGCACTGCAGGAACCTGTAGAAAGCGTCAAGGTGGTTAAAAAATAACTTAATCGACTGGCTACAATCCTTTGTTTTTAAAGGCGTGTAGCCGTTTTTTTGCTATAAAATTGCAATAATTGAACAAAAAATGTGCATTGAGCGAAAGAAAACCTGATTTTTTTAAAATTAGGGCTTTCAAGTCGCAAAAGTTGTGTTACCTTTAAGTGGTATTCGCTTGAAGCCTTGCCACAAAAGGGATTGCAGCGATTCATTAATAAAGTTAATTATTTGTGACTGAAGCTTGATGTTAACAATCAAGCTTGCTATAACGTTCAAGCAAAATCGTTTTGGACAAACAGTATAATAACAATCGAAGGGGATCATAATTGTGAACAAGTCTCAACTTATCGACCAAATCGCTGCTGGTGCAGACATTTCTAAAGCAGCTGCTGGCCGCGCTCTTGACGCATTCACTGACTCAGTAACTGCGGCGCTTAAAGACGGCGACCAAGTTGCACTAGTAGGCTTTGGTACTTTCTCAGTTCGCGAACGTTCAGCTCGCAGTGGCCGCAACCCACAAACTGGTGAGACTATTCAGATTTCAGCAGCGAAAGTTCCATCTTTCAAAGCTGGTAAAGCACTGAAAGACGCTTGTAACTAAGCACAAAAATTATAGAAAAAGGCGATGGCTAGTCCATCGCCTTTTTTATTTCTAAAACAAAGAATTCAATATTGGGGTCAGAGTAATGACTCTGACCCCAATATTTTAAGAGTAGAAATAACCCTACGAGGCTTGATGAGTTTTATACATGTCCTCGCAACGTTCGAACTTAACGAAAGACAGTACAAATAGTGTGTTTTGGTCGTTTATATTCGGCAGCATTGGGTTATAATCAGCGCTTATTTTATCTCGCACTCACGGATTTGTGATGGTTTGAGGTAACTGTAGTAAGCAACGGAGTTGAAGAACAATCATGCTAGAAAGAATCAGAGAAGGTTCTCAAGGCCCATGGGCGATGGCGATTATCGCGCTTATCGTTTTAAGTTTCGTATTCGCAGGTGTAGGTAGCTACCTAACATCATCAGGTACTACTGCAGTAGCTACTGTTAATGGCGAAGAAATTTCGGCACAAGAACTAGAGCGTGCATATCAGAATCAGCGTGCACAAATGGAGTCACAATACGGCGAAAGCATCGCACAGCTTTTCTCTAGTGAGCAATACCTCGCAGATTTCAGAAGAAATGTACTGGACAGACTTATTGCTGAAAAATTAATTCAGCAACAAGCGACGGACATGGGATTGCGCGTAAGTGATAAACAAATTCGCGAAACCATAACACAAATGCCTGAATTCCAGTTTGGTGGTCAGTTCGATAACGAACGTTTCCAAGCCATTCTTCGTCAAAACGGTTTTCAAGTAGCCGATTTCCGTGATTATCTGCGCGTTCAAATGACACAAAACCAGTTGGCTGCAGCGCTAACGAATTCTTCATTTGCGTTGGACGGTGAAGTACAGCAAGCGAATGCGCTACAGCGCCAAACTCGTGATGCGAAATACGTGCTAGTGAGCTCTGATGAATTTGCCGGCTCAATTGAAGTGACAGATGCGGATGTTGAAGCTTTTTATAATAACAACATCGCCTCTTTCGATACTGACGAGCAGGTTAAACTTGCTTACGTTAAGTTAAGTGTCGATGACTTGAAAGATCGCGTTTCGGTTGATGAAGAAGCGGTTCGCACGTACTACGAAAATAACCTGGGAAGCTACGGCAAAGAAGAAGAGCGCCGTGTTTCTCATATTCTTATCGAAGCGGGCGATGATGCCGATGCAGCGAAAGCAAAAGCAGAATCATTAAAAGCAGAACTCGACAACGGTGCAGACTTTGCGGCTCTTGCAGAAGCAAACTCTGATGACACATTCTCTGCCGAAAACGGTGGTGACCTAGACTTCATTACGCCAGAAATGATGGACCCAGCGTTTGATGAAGCAGCTTTTGCTTTACAAAATGTTGGCGATGTATCCGACGTAGTTGAAACCGAGTTTGGTTTTCACATCATCAAGTTAACAGACTTAAAAGAAGCACAAGTTAAATCTTTCGATGAAGTAGCGGGTGAGATTCGCGATACGCTTCTTTATGACGCGGCTATGGAAAAGTACTTTGAGCTTCAAAATACGTTAGCTGAAATTGCGTTTGAAGTACCTGATACGCTAGAAGATGCAGCGAACGCGGTTGATTTGCCTGTGCAAGAGTCAGTGGTATTTAGTCGCAACACCGCACCTGCTGATCTAAGCTTCCCTGGTTTACTGGACGTTGCTTTCTCTTCTGAACTTATTGATGAAGGGCTTAATAGCGATATTATAGAACTAGACGACGAAACCGTTGTTGTTGCGCGTGTTATTGAGCATCAGCCTCAGCGTACTCAATCTCTTGAAGAAGTACGCGAAGGCATCGAAGCCTCTGTTAAGGCTGAAAAGTCAAAAGAAGCTGCAGAAGCTTGGGCGTTTGATATCGCACAAAAAGTGCGTGCTGGAGAAAGCGTTGAAAGCGAGCTAGCTGAAAAGTCTGTGTCTTGGGAGACAGCAGCTGCTGTTCCGAGAGCGGGCGGTACACTTGCACGTGCACTCGTTGACACGCTTTTCTCTCTTGCCCTTGAAGGCGAAGATAAAGTTGATGTTGCAACAACGGTAAACGGTGACGTTGCTGTTGTTATGCTTGAAAACGTTAACGCAGCACCAGAGCTTGAGAATGAGTTGGGTGAAAGCCTGAAGCAGCGCCTTGCTCAGGTACAAGGCCAGCGCGTTTATCAACAATATATTGATGCGCTTCGCGCAAATGCAGAAGTGACTATCTCACAGACGCTATAAGCACTGCTGCGTAAAAGCTGTCGCTGCGACTAACAGTGACACCGGTAAATACTAAAAAGCCAGCCTCTTTCATAGATGCTGGCTTTTTTTTACAACACAGTGATTGGCTATTTATTTGAAGTGCGTTAGTTCGTTAAGAACAGCATCAGTGTATAAAATGCCGCAATAACACCAGATAACACGAATATGTACAGAAACCCTTGCTTGCCTTGCTCCAGAGTGTATTTGTTGGCTTGTAAATAGCCAAACCAGAGTAGTGACAAAATAAGGGGTATTAAAACAATGATTTTTAACACAGTAATGCCTTTCTTTAAGTTATGTTCTAGTTATAACAACGCGCGTTGATTTAGACAAATCTTAACGAGCCAGTCCTAGTCGCCAACTCACCCATTGTCGCCTTCCTTGTTATCACCCTTTATTATTTTTAGCTTCAGGTTACTTTGTCCGCTGTCATGGCATTGTCGTAAATCTGTTATTGCCGTGTCACTTTACATTTGTGTAATAGACTCACGTTTCATAAAGGTTTCTTATGCATGTCAATTCAGCCTTTACCTTCCATAGCGCCAGCTCGCAGTATTTATTTTGCCGAAGTGCTTATGGCAAGAGCGTCGATTACCCCACAGGACGCTGGTTGCCAAAGTTACCTGATATACAAGCTCGAAAAGCTCGGTTTCTTTTGTGAAAAATACACAATTAATGGCGTGAGCAACCTCGTCGCCAGGTGGGGGCAGGGCCCGAATCACTTTGCATTTAGCGGCCATACTGATGTAGTGCCCCCAGGTCCTCTTGATAAGTGGAAGTCACCGCCTTTTAGTCCCGTAATTAGCAAAAATAAATTATATGGACGTGGTGCTGCCGATATGAAAACAGGCATCGCAGCCATGCTAGCGGCCACAGAGCGAACCATTGCCTCGTTAGATAAGGAAAAGGTCTCTTTCTGGTGGCTAATCACCAGTGATGAAGAAGGGGAGGCGGAGTGGGGCTCTAAATGGATAGCTGAGTATTTGGCATCTAAAAATGTCCAGCTTGATATGTGCCTAGTCGGTGAACCTTCTGCATCTGCATCAACCGGCGATACGATTAAGATTGGACGCAGAGGCTCACTTTCCGGCACTATCCATATTGCAGGAAAGCAAGGTCACGTGGCTTATCCAAAGACAGCGGTAAATGCTATCCACAAAGCGAGTAACGTGATTAATGCGCTAACACAGTACCCATTTGACGAGGGGAGTGATGATTTCCCTGGTACTTCGCTTCAAATAACACATATGGACACGGGAAGCTTCACTGATAACATAGTGCCTAGTGCTGTTCGTATAGAGTTTAATGTCAGATATTCGTGGCAGTTTAATCAAAACAGTTTAGCGGTATTGCTGCGCAGTATTATCAATAGCATTGATACAGAAGCCGAAGTTAGCTTTTCAAGACCCTGTGAAGCTTACTTGAGCAAGCCTAACAGTAATGCGGAGCATTGCTTAATTGCCTGCGTAGAAAAAGCGATAAAGGGCGCTACAGGGCGTTACCCTGTTATCAGTACATCTGGTGGTACTTCTGACGGGCGTTTTTTTGCTAGTGAGCACACACAAGTGGTTGAAGTGGGTGTGCCAAACACCACCATTCATCAAATAAACGAACACATTCACGTGTCTGATTTGCTCACTCTTGAAGATATTTATACCGACATTCTTAAGTATGTTGGCGAGCGATAACGACTTCTGAAATTTTCAGTAAAGCGGAAGGCCGTAGAATGAGAAAGGGAGCGTTTGTCAGAAGCTCCCTCTTCGCTTAGGCTGTGGCTTTAAGCTGAATATCGGTTAGATAGCGTTTGCGCTTTTTCTCAGTAAGTGTTTGCATGTCAACCACCACCAGTCCGTCGATACAGTCGTTAAAATCTGGGTCGACATTAAAGCCTAAAAATGCCACCCCGCCGTCTTTAGCCACTTCAGAATACTGCTTATACAGCGTTGGTACGTTTACGCCCATGTTAGCCAGTAAATGCTTTAGCTGCGTAAATTCTGCCTTGTAATCGTTACCTGTAAATTGATGTAACGCGTCGTTCGCCATTTGATAAGGTCGCTTGCAGGTCGCTTCGCCAAACTTGGCAGGGAAGTACGTGGAATAGAATTGTACCAATAAATCTTTAGCGGGTTCAGGGTAGGCATTACTGAGTGACACCGCACCAAACAGATAGCGATACTTTGGGTAGCGGCTTAAAAATGCCCCGATACCAAACCACAAATAATCTAAACTACGCTTTCCCCAATAGCGAGGCTGGACAAAGCTTCGCCCTAGCTCTAAGCCTTCTTTGAAGAGTTTATCGTTGTCCTTACCGTAATTAAATAAGGTGGCAGAGTAGAGCCCGGTAGGGTGGTCTGGCGCTGTCAAAAGCTCAGCATCGCCAAAGCGGTAGGCACCCACAATTTCTAAATCGTTGTCATCCCAAAGTACAAGGTGATAATAGTGGGAGTCGTATTGATCGATGTCTCTACGCTTGTTGGTACCTTCGCCCACGGCTCGAAACGCCACTTCGCGCAGGCGGCCAATCTCTCGCATAATCGGTGAACAGCTTTTGTGTTGGTATAGGTAAATAGATTTTCCGTCGCCAGTTTCACCTAAATGTTCGCAGTCTCGCATAGCGCGGGCCAGTTCTTTTCTGTCTTCTGGCATGGCAATAGAAGCCTGGGTTTCAAATACGCCTTTCTTGTTACTGCCAATGCGATACAAGTGGCGCTTAAACAGCTTTACCTGCTCTTTTAACGGTATATTGGTTTGCTGGTACGCTTCAAATGGAATAAGTTCGCCAATGCGCATAGGTAAATGCTTCTTACGCTGTTTGAACATCTCTTTGACGAGCAGCGCGGTGGCTAATGGCTTGTACACCATGGACACGCCGTAAAAAAGCGGGCTATTTTTCGCGTCTATATAAACCGGCAATATCGGTGCTTTTGCTTGCTTTGCAATGCGTAAAAAACCTGTGTGCCATCTGGTGTCGCGAACACCTTGTGGGCGTAATCGAGAAACTTCACCGGCAGGAAAAATCAGTATGGCGCCGTCGCTGTTAAGGTGTTTTTGAATTGCCGATAAATGCTGTTTTGGTGTGCCTCCCTGCATATTGTTTACAGGTAACAGCATATCGTGAAGCGGTTCAATGGCCATAAGCATTTCATTGGCGACCACTTTCAAGTCGTGACGTACTTCACTAACCAGCTTTATAAGCGCAAGTGCGTCGAGTGAGCCAATCGGATGGTTAGCAATAATCACCACTCTACCTTCACTTGGAATGCGTTCTTTTTCTACATCGCGGGTGGAGTAGCTGATATTAAAATATTCCAGCACTTGCTCTACGAAATCGATATCTTCGTAATGCGGATAGGCTTCACCAAATTCAGTAATTTCACGTTCGTGAAGAAGGTGCCTTAAGACGAATGACAGCGACTTAAATAGAATGGGGTTATTTGCTACTTGAGGGTAATGCTTGTTCAGTACGTCGTTTACAGTAAACATAGAACCTGTTTCTCTTCCGGTTTTGGCGAACAATAGCAGGGCAATGTGACGCTTTTCACACAGTTTCATGGCAGTTATTTGACAGTGTTAAAAAGTTGTAACTATGACCTGTTAACCTATGATGTGGGGCACAGGTCAGCAGGCCCTAACCTTGATGGATGGGTTTGGAATTCACCTGTTGCTTGGTGAGTAGTAAAAGTCAGGGGCCGTTACAGCCCCATTTGTGTAATGCCAGCTATGCTGCTTCTGAGCGAGAGGTTTTGGTTGTAATTGGTGTTACGGTAGCTGACTCTAATGAATCAAGGTAATGAATAAGAGATAAATTACCGTTCACGTCTTCTGACAGTGCACTGCAGTTTTCTATCCAGTCCCCATCATTAATGTAGTGAATGCCGTTTTCAAAGCTGCTTTCAGGGTGATGAATATGGCCACACACAACACCGTCGAGCCCCATTTCATCGGCGCGCCTGCAGCATGCTTCTCGATAACGGGCGATGGCTTCATTCGCTCCTTTAATGTGTTTTTTAATATAGCCCGCAAGTGACCAGTATTCTCGCTTGCGCCACGCGCGTAGGCGATTAAACTCTCTATTTAGAAAAAGCAAAAGGTCGTAACCTTTATCGCCAATCCACGCATGGAATTTGCCCATAGTTACATCGCCATCGAACTGATCGCCATGTAAGACTAAATAACGCTTCCCTTGTGCTGTGGTGTGAACCAACTCTCGCTCTATTTCTATATCACCGAAGGCCATACCAGAATAAGACTGAATTGGTTCATCGTGGTTGCCGGGTAAGTACACCACACGCGTGCCGTCTTGGCTCATTTGCATGAATTTGTGCATGACTTGATTGTGCGCCTGTGGCCAGCGAAATTGCTTGGTCATTTGCCACATGTCAACGATATCTCCCACCAAATAGAGGGTGTCTACAGTGATGCTATTAAGAAAGGAAAGTAAGTATTCAGCTTTGCAGTCGCGATTACCCAAATGGATATCTGAAAGCCAAAGTGTTCGATAGTGTGTCTTTTTCATAGCGGTTTCCCAAAGCGATGCCTTGGATCGTCACTATAGGTTTGCAAATTGACACTACCGTGACGCTTGCTTGACCATTGTGTTACAGCAACACAAATACGCGCTATAACCCCAACTTACTCGCCACGTCTAAAAGCCTATCTCGCATCCATACATTCACTAAGTCTTCATCGGCGTGTTTGTGCCAGTACATGTGTACGGGGAGTGGGGGGACGTCAAATGGAAGGGGCAGAATTTCGATATCGAATTTATTACTGAATTGTTGGGCGAATCGCGTTGGCATGGTCAGCAAAAGATCGCATTGGCTAACTACGTTAACGGCGGCAAAGTAGTGTTCACACTGCAATGCGATGTTGCGATGTAAATTGTGCTGAGCAAGGGCTAGATCTACCGTATCTAATTTAGAGTCTTTTAAAGATACAAGCGCATGCTGTGCAACTGAGTAGCTCTTGATACACGGGTTATCTACGTAGCTATTGCTAGGCGCGCATACCACGACAAACGTTTCTTCGCAGATAAACTGTGAACGAATGTCACGGCTGGTGGGAACTAACGCGTCAATTACGATATCAAGCTCTTTAGCGGCTAACGCGGGAGCAAGCTCGGGCCAGGTAACCTGTCTACTATTCACCGTGATATTGGGAGTATGTTTAACAAGCTGAGGAATAAGCACGGGAAAAAATATAGATTCTAAAATATCTCTCAAGCCAAGGTTCACCTGACGGGGTTTATCACTTATATCAAAGCCCACTTTACCTTTTAACGTACTTTCAAGGGTTTCTATTGATTTCACAACCGATGCAATAATGCCTTGGCAAAATGGGGTAGGCACGACTTGTCGTCCATGACGAATAAACAGCGGATCATCAAATTTCTCTCGCAGACGACCTAAGGCGTGACTCACCGCAGGCTGAGTAATATGCAGTGCGTTGGCGGCTT
>Ga0208336_1000552_pt1 | contig 14495 bp, 9 predicted proteins | sample DeeseametaMP0372_FD_184212 | JGI IMG/M metagenome (GOLD analysis project Ga0208336, IMG submission 184212) | Marine microbial communities from the Deep Atlantic Ocean - MP0372 (SPAdes) | ecosystem: Environmental > Aquatic > Marine > Oceanic | place: East of Porto Seguro, South Atlantic Ocean...
GTGACCTTCTCCTTCTTGATAGTGATTTGAACAACCCTATCTTGGCTCATTTGAAGCCTTTATGGGAGGAGAGGGTCCATACCATTAATCCGCATAGATAATTGCCCACTCAGAAGCCGCTGCAAAAACGTACAGCTTAGCTCAATATACACAAGCGAATATGATCGAAGAACACAGCAGAGCAGTATCTTGATTAAAAAGGAAATTTACCTATGAATTTAAAAACCGTTATTGGCGCAATAACTCTAGCTTGTGTAGGTGTTAGTTCTACTCCTGCTTTTGCACAACAAGCTGGCGCTCAACAGCCTCAGGGTTGGATGTGGGGTTTTGGCGTCGCAGCATCGCAAGATGTATATACCGACTTTGATAATCGCGTTGTTCCTATTCCTATTATCGGCTACACCGGTGAAAAGTTACGCGTTTACGGACCATTTATTGGCTATGAACTTTTTCGCGAAAGTGGCTTTACTCTTGACGCTCAGCTTGTCCCGATATTTGCAGGTTATGAAGAAGATGACAGTGCCGTATTTACAGGTATGGACGACAGAGATTTTAGCTACGCGGCCGGAGTTGGGCTTAACTACAACACGGGTAGCTGGGTTTATTCATTGTCAACCAATGCCGATATTCTTGGTAAGTTTGATGGCTACCAAGCGTCCGCCCGTATCGGGAAAAGGTTTAGAATAAATAACTTCATGATCGAGCCGTCTATAGGCGTAAACTACCAAGACAGCAATTACGTCGACTATTACTACGGCGTACGCCCTGAAGAAGCCACAGCATTTCGAAGTGCATATAACGGCGATAGCGCGCTCAATACGGAAGTACGCGTTGCCATCTCGACCCGACAGTTTCTGGGCGGCATGACCCGTTTAGAAGTTGGCGCCACCTTCTTTGACGATAGCATCAGCGATAGCCCGCTGACAGACGATGATACCGCGCTTAACGCCATGCTGGTTTATACACGCTTTTTCTAGACTATTGCTAATAGCCTACTCTACAACCGCGTGGATAGATTAAATACAAGGTGCTAGCATCAAAAAGCCCTCATGTAAGAGGGCTTTTTAATATTGAGTTGATGCGTTTCGCTACGCGGGCTTTTTAAACGCTAGCGTTTCCCACAGTGGTACCGTAGACAAACTATGTTTGTAACTACCAGACGTCTCTTTGGTACTGTAAGACAAATAAATCAGCGTTTTTGAGTCGGCATCGTAAATTCTTCGAAGCTTCATGTTTTTGAAAAACACGCTCTTAGATTTTTTAAAAATTACTTCACCTGAATCTGACTTATCAATGGCGTTTAACATCTCAGCCGTAATAGGGCCGGTTTGTCTGCACGCGATTGAACTGTCTGATGGGTCCGACAAATCAAGGTTCGCTTCAATACTTGAAATATGGCAGGTTACACCTGTCACGATGGGGTCTTGAAGCGCATCAATTTTAATGTCTTTTGTGGTAAAAAGACCAAGAGACACATCGCCCACTTCGCTGTCGCTACAGCCTGCCAACGTAAACACCGACGCGGCGAGTAAACCCAACACAGTGCTTTTCGCAAAAGAGCCGCTCTTAAAAGTGCCTTTCATAGAAGTACGAGCCTCGTTTGAACTTAACCAACGTCCATTTGTTTTCATATCATTCCCACCTCTACTCTATTTATGATCTTTAATTGTTTACTCGAAATACCGAGCCAGTGATCATTTTAGCCTAACAGGTTTAACTGTGTCTTATCCATAAGGTCGTGCTGCTTAATAAGTTGCTTTGCCTTTTCAATGTCTGGCGCAAAATAACGGTCTTTGTCGTAAAACGGCACTTGGTCTCTTAGTAGCTGCATCAACACTTGGAGCTTTTCGCTGGTTTTAAACGGCTTCCTAAAATCTAACCCTTGGCAGGCCGCTAACCACTCAATGGCCAATATACCTGCCACGTTATCGAAAATATCTCGTAAACGCCTCGCGGCGAAGGTAGCCATAGACACGTGGTCTTCTTGGTTCGCAGACGTAGGCAACGAATCGATAGATGCGGGGTGCGCCAGGGTTTTGTTTTCACTAGCAAGCGCCGCACAGGTAACCTGCGCAATCATGAAGCCCGAGTTTACCCCACCATTTTCAACCAGGAACGGTGGCAAACCACTTAAATGCGTATCAATCATTAACGACATTCTGCGCTCCGACAGTGCGCCAATTTCAGATAGTGCAATAGCCAGCATATCTGCCGCCATTGCCACGGTTTCCGCATGAAAGTTTCCGCCAGATAGAATATCGCCAGTTGGCGTATCAGCGTCATCATTATTTTCAACAAAAACCAACGGGTTGTCGCTTACTCCATTAGCTTCAACCACCAAAATCTCTTGGGCATAGCGCATTTGCTGTAAACACGCTCCCATCACCTGTGGCTGGCAACGCAGAGAGTACGGGTCTTGTACTTTTTCACATCGTTGATGTGAATGACCAATCTCTGAGGTGTCTAGCAATGTTCTAAACGCAGTCGCCACATCGCTCTGGCTTTTGTGGCCACGCACTTCGTGGATCCGCGCGTCGAACGGCACGCGGGAACCTAACGCGGCCTCAACAGTAAGCGCACCAATACCAATAGCACTATGAAGCGCATTTTCAGTATAAAACAACCCCTGAAGTGCAAACGCTGTCGAGGCTTGCGTGCCGTTTAACAGTGCTAAGCCTTCTTTGGGTGCCAGCGCAATTGGCTGCATACCCGCAATTTCAAGGGCTTGGGCTGCACTAATTCTCTCTCCTTTATAAAAAGCTTCCCCTTCCCCTAACAGCACCACACTCATGTGTGCTAAAGGCGCTAAGTCGCCGCTGGCGCCTACCGAGCCTTTTTCAGGAATGGCGGGATAAACCTGTGCATTAAACAAGGTAATGAGCGCTTCTATTACGCTGAGGCGAATGCCAGAATAACCACGGGCCAAGGAGTTAATTTTTAACAGCATGAGCAGGCGCACAGTATCTTCTTGCATAAAGTCGCCCGTACCGGCCGCGTGCGATAACACAATACTGCGCTGTAATAGCTCTAACTCATCAACATTAATACGGGTATTAGCCAACAAACCAAAGCCGGTATTGATGCCATAGACAGTCCGGTTTTCTTTAATGACATTAAGCACTACTTGCTCGGCGGCGTTTATAGCGGGTACTGCGCTTTCATCTAACGATAAATGAACGTGGCTTCGATGTACTTCCCGTAACTGATCTAACGTCAATGTACCTGGCACAAGATTAAGTTGCTTAACACCACCGTTTTCAGTAAAAAAAGACGAATGCGACATGACTATTTCTCCCCGCCAAAGCTTTTGTTCGAGCTTGAATGTGTGCCTGTTCCATCGGGGATTTGGTTATTAGCCGCGCTATTGACCATGGGAAGATCCAAGTTGTGCTTGGCAGCACAGTCTTTTGCAATGTCGTAGCCTGCATCTGCATGACGCATTACGCCCGTGGCAGGGTCGTTATGAAGAACCCGAGCAATACGCTCAGCCGCTTCGTCCGTACCGTCACAAACAATCACTACACCCGAGTGTTGGCTAAAACCCATTCCTACACCGCCACCATGATGAAGGCTTACCCAGGTTGCACCACCCGCTGTATTTAATAGGGCGTTCAGCAGCGGCCAGTCCGAAACGGCATCTGAACCATCGAGCATGGCCTCTGTTTCTCTATTGGGTGAAGCTACCGAACCAGAGTCGAGATGATCCCGCCCAATCACAACTGGCGCGCTTAGCTCGCCACTGCGAACCATTTCATTAAAGGCAAGCCCCAGCTTTTGTCTTTCACCCAGCCCCACCCAGCAAATACGCGCGGGCAGGCCTTGGAATTGAATGCGTTCTTTGGCCATATCTAGCCAGTTATGTAGATGGGGGTTGTCGGGTATAAGCTCTTTAACTTTAGCGTCCGTTTTATAGATATCTTCCGGATCGCCTGACAGCGCAGCCCATCTGAAAGGCCCTATGCCCTGACAAAAAAGCGGTCGTATATAGGCAGGAACGAAACCTGGGAAATCGAACGCATGCTCAATACCCTCTTCTAGCGCCATTTGTCTAATGTTGTTGCCATAATCAAGAGTAGCAGCGCCAGCTTGTTGGAAACCAAGCATTGCTTTAACTTGCAGCGCCATCGACTGTTTAGCACTTTTCACAACACCCGCTTCGTCTTTTTTACGCTGCGCCTCAGCTTGATCTAGCGTCCACCCCACTGGTAGATAGCCATTCAACGGATCGTGCGCACTGGTTTGGTCGGTCACAACGTCGGGAATAATCCCTTTCGCTAGCATATCGGGAAATACTTCAGCAGCATTGCCGAGCAATCCTATTGATACAGGCTTCCCAGCTTCTTTGGCTTCCTCAAGTAGTTGCATGGCTTCTTCTAACGAATGCGCTTTTTTGTCCAAATAGCCCGTGCGAATTCTGAAATCTATGCGAGTTTCATCTACCTCCACAGCTACCATTGAAAAGCCAGCCATGGTTGCAGCTAAAGGCTGTGCTCCGCCCATACCGCCCAAGCCACCAGTCAAAATCCAGCGTCCTTCAGCGCTTCCTTCAAAATGCGTTTTGGCCACACTAACAAACGTTTCATAAGTACCCTGGACAATGCCTTGCGAGCCTATGTATATCCATGACCCTGCGGTCATTTGCCCGTACATCATCAAACCTTCTTTATCCAGAGCGTTAAAGTGCTCCCAGTTTGCCCAATGCGGTACAAGGTTAGAGTTAGCAATTAACACACGAGGTGCATTTTCGTGAGTGGGAAATACCCCAACAGGTTTGCCTGATTGAACCAGCAACGTCTCATCAGTATTTAAACGCTTGAGTACTTCTACAATTTTGTCGTAAGACGCCCAGTCACGGGCCGCACGCCCAATACCGCCGTAAACCACCAGATTTTGCGGATGCTCCGCAACGTCTGGATCCAGGTTATTCATTAACATGCGAAGCGGCGCTTCCGTTTGCCAGCTCTTCGCATTTAGCGTACTGCCTCTTGGGGCACGTATTTCTCTTGTAGGGTCGAGGCGTTTCATAAACTTCTCCTAGGCATATTCTTACGTTTGCTGATTTGTTTTTTATTAGGAAGTGTCATCTTTTTAGAAAGTAATGAGTTGCTAGCGCCTTTGGCGCAATGACACTTAGAACTCCAAGTGTCCTCCCAAGCGGTATCGACTACCTGGGTGATACAGCACCGCGTGGCTAACCACTGCGCTTGAACTCGCTTTTGGACTATTATTCACGGATGTATCTAACGTAGCCTTTAAGCCGTTCCCTAACTGGGCATTCGCCGTTGACGACTCGCCAATATTGCTCTCGTCGCTGGTTATTGCGCTGGGCACTCGAGAGAAGGTTCGTCGCGTAATCTTCAGGCACGGCTCTTTAGGCTTAATCAATAGTGCTTGTGCAATATCTTTTTCAACAACCACAGCTTCTACGCTGTGATCGGCTTGTGAAAGGGGCGCGACCTGATTCAAATAAAAGTTTGCAGTTTGAGCTTTAAAATCTTTATCTAAATAGTCGTTAATCCACGCTGGGTTAACCCACCTATCTTCATACTGCACGGGTAGATTGTTCTCGCAGTGTACGATAATGCTATGAAATACTGGCTCTCCCACATCGATACCCAGTCGTTGAGCAATAGCATCACTGGCTGGCGAGGTTTCCAACACTAATATCTCGTTAGTGTATCTATGCCCCCGCTGCTCTATTTCATCGCGAATGCTTTTGATCTCAAGCATTGAGCTCATAGGGCGACTATCTGACACAAAGGTGCCTATCCCCTGGCTGCGCATTAAAATGCCCTCGTCCACCATTTCACTTAGCGCTCTTCGCGCAGTCATTCGGCTTACACCGTTCTGCTGGGCAAGTTGGTTTTCTGAAGGCACTTGGCTACCCGGCTTCATCTCACCACTTTCGATGGCATCCAAAATTGCTGTCTTAATTACTCTGTACCGAGGTTGCATATCGTGGCCATTCACAACTAAATTGTTAATAATATGCTAACAGCATACTTGTATATACAAGTATGCACAAGTACACTGAACTCAAAATTTACACTGCGTTTCAGTAAAGATTCTGGTCAAAGCCAGACAAAGAACAAGACGACCAGTTAGACGAAAAACCAGACAAGAGGTGGCTTAGAGTGGAGCACGTTATGGGTTATCAGTACGACACGCTTATTTACAATGTTCGCATTGCGTCTATGCAAGACAACAAGTTGCCCTATGGCGAATTACCGCCACACGCCATTGCCATAAAAGACGGCAAAATTGCTGCGTTACTTCCTTGCGATGACTCACTAGACGACGTGTTTGAGCAGGCCAAAAGCGTAATAGATGCCACTACCCTAATTCCCCAAAATGAAGGTTCAACGCCCAAACACCCGTGGCTATTGCCTGGCTTCATCGATTGTCATACGCATCTGGTGTATGGCGGCAATCGCGCCGAAGAATTCGAAATGCGATTGCAAGGCGCAAGTTATGTAGACATTGCGCAGCGCGGCGGTGGTATTAAAGGGACGGTTGAAAAAACTCGATGCTCTGACGAAAACACCCTGCTTCACACTGCGATAAAACGCGCAAAGCGACTGTGCGAAGAAGGTGTTACCACCATTGAAGTCAAATCAGGTTACGGGCTGGATTTAGACACTGAAGTGCGCATGTTACGCGTGGCTAAATCCCTTGAGCAGCATCTTCCTGTGAGTATTAAAACTACCTATTTAGGCGCTCACGCCCTGCCCAATGAATTTGCTGACGACTCAGAAGGATATATCGATTTCATTTGCAACGAGGCACTTCCTCACATTGCTTCGCAAAACTTGGCTGACGCCGTTGATGTATTTTGTGAAACTATCGGTTTTTCAACTTCACAAACAGAACGGGTGTTTAGCTGCGCACAGCAGCACGGCTTACCCATTAAAGCTCATGTAGAACAGCTTAGCGACAGCAAAGGCGCAGTGCTAGCAGCTAAGTACGGCGCACTATCGGTAGACCACATCGAATATTTAGCTGACAGCGATATTCCCTTACTTGCCCAAAGTGGCACCGTTGCCGTGCTTTTACCAGGCGCTTTTTATTACTTGAGTGAAGTTCAAAAGCCGCCGGTAGACGCCCTAAGGGCGCACAATGTGCCCATGGCATTAGCCACTGACTTTAATCCAGGTAGTTCGCCGTTAGCCTCAATCCTTACCGCGATAAATATGGGGTGTGTGCTGTTTCAACTTACGCCAGAAGAAGCGCTACGCGGCGCCACTGCACACGCGGCTAGCGCACTTGGGCTGCACGACCGAGGTGTTATTGAAGCAGGTAAGCTTGCTGACTTAACACTGTGGGATATCGAAACGCCGGCAGAGCTTGCCTATTGTATTAATGGCCACCGCCCCATTGCGGTGTTTAAGGAAGGTAAACATGTTTAAGTGGCAAGGCAGAATAGACAGTGAAGACGGTGTTGAGGGCCTACGTTGGCATCAAAAAGTTAACGAACTTGAAGTGGGCGAAGATAATTCATTGGCCAACTCCGTTACCCTTGTTGGTTTTGAAAGTGATTTAGGTGTGGCATTTAACAAAGGCCGCGTAGGTGCAGCTGCTGGACCAAACGCTATTCGCCAGGCACTTGCAAACTTGCCTTGGCACTGGCCAAACGCATCATTAGCTGATTTAGGGAATGTTACCGCTAAAGAGAACTTAGCCCAGGCACAAACCCAATATGCCGACGCCATTTGTTATGCGCTCAAGCAAAATGATGGATTGGTCATTGGGCTGGGAGGGGGACATGAAATTGCATGGGGGAGCTATCAAGGGGTTTTCAATGCTAAGCCCGAAAGCGCCCGCATTGGAATTATTAATTTCGACGCCCATTTTGATTTAAGAAAGCCTTCACCAAACACCAGTTCAGGTACGCCGTTCAGGCAAGTGTATGATCACTGCCAGCTACACGATACACCGTTTCATTACGCTTGTTTGGGCGTATCGAAAGCAGCCAATACACCAGCGCTGTTTAACTTTGCCAATACGTCCAACACGCGCTATTTAACCGATGTGGCGTTAAATGATGAATCACTGTGTATGCAGCGAATAGATGAGCTACTATCTCCGATGCTAAAAGACATCGATGAGCTTTACGTCACTGTATGTTTAGATGCATTTCCAGCAGCACAAGCACCTGGCGTTAGCGCACCCAGTGCGTTGGGGATTTCCCCCACACTTGTTATTAACACGCTACACTTTTTAGCACAGCACCAAAGTACTTATGGGTATCAATGGAGATTGTGTGACGTTGCGGAAATGAACCCCAATTATGATATTGATAGCCGCACAGCAAAGCTGGCTGCACGGCTAATTTTTGAAGCGGTAGATGCAGTAAGTTCGCCCACTTAAACTGTTTAACGCTTTAACGTTTGACGCTTTTATGTTTACTGGCCGCCTGCCCTTTCACACGCAGCGGCGGTAAACAAGACATCGGTGGAGCTATTTAATGCTGTTTCGGCAGAGTCTTGCAGTACGCCAACAATAAAGCCCACCGCAACTACCTGCATAGCCACTTCATTGGGTATATTAAACAGGCTACAGGCCAGCGGAATAAGCAGTAGCGAACCGCCTGCAACACCTGAACTTCCACATGCTGATACCGCAGCGATAACGCTTAACAATACAGCAGTAGGGAAATCTACAGAAATTCCCAAGGTATTAACCGCAGCTAGCGTCAACACGGTTATTGTGATTGCAGCCCCAGCCATATTAATCGTGGCGCCTAACGGAATAGATACCGAATAGGTGTCTTCATCAAGCTTTAAGCGTTTACACAGCGCCATGTTTACCGGAATATTCGCCGCCGAACTACGGGTGAAAAACGCCGTAATACCGCTTTCTTTCAGGCATTTGAACACCAAAGGATAAGGGTTCTTTTTGGTTGCCAGAAATACTAACAAGGGATTGGTCACAAGTGCGATAAATAGCATCGCGCCAATCAGTACCGTTAGTAAATGAGAGTAGCCAAGCAATGCTTCAAAGCCCGTTGTAGCAATGGTATTAGCTACCAAGCCGAAAATACCGAAGGGCGCGAGTTTAATAACAAAACCCACCACGGTTGTTACGCTATCTGCCATATTTTGAAGTAGCGCTTTCGTTGCCTCGCTAGCATGACGTAGACCTAAACCTAGGCCTACAGCCCACGTGAGAATACCAATGTAATTTCCATTTACTAATGCATTTACCGGATTATCTACCATGTTATAAAGCAAAGTAGTAAGGACTTCCGATACACCTTTCGGCGCAGCTTGGCTAACTTCTGAAGTCACTAAGCTTAAGCTTGTAGGAAAAGCAAAGCTTGCCAACACGGCGGTGAGCGCGGCCAGTAGTGTGCCCATCAAATAAAGCACAAGCACGGGTTTGATAAAGGTTTGCTCGTTTTGCTTATGGTTGGCGATGGACGCCATGACCAAAACAAAAACCAATAAAGGAGCTATTGCTTTTAAGGCTTTTACAAATAAGTTACCCAATAGCCCTGCTGATTGAGCAGCTGAAGGTGAAAAACTCGCTATCGCAATACCGCATACGATACCAATGATAATTTGCAGTACCAAACTGCCATTCATGTAGCGCTGAAACAGGCTGGGGCGTGACGTTGAAGCCATAAATGTTGGTCCATTATTATTTTGACGACGCACCATAAAGGATAACGTTACACAAATGAACCTGTTTGGTCTTAGTTACTCGCAAATAACCGTATGCTTGCCGTTTATAAGGGTTTACATGCCTTCAAGTATCTTTTGCGTATAAGACGTCCACTGGTAAAGAGGAAGTTCTCCATCAATATAATAGTCTGGCTGAATGCCTACCCCATCAATGGCCATATGCGGAATGCGTAAACTTTTAGTCAGGCTGTAATACAAAGTAAAAGTACCGCTCGGCGAATCAGTTTGATACATGTTAGAAATATCGAGTACACCTGCGGTAGTTTGCCCAAACAGCTTTACTTTTTTGCTTTGTTTAGCCGCCAGTAAGAACTGCTCAGCGGTGCTGCCATTACTTGAATCAACAAGTACGCCAATACTCTTCGGCAAGGGTTCAATTTTGTCGAATGTCTCCACCGTTACGTCTTCATCAATATTGATGTAGCTGCCGATGTGTTGATTAAGAATGTCGTACCCGTCTTTTGCCCATTGCTTTTCTTCTTCACTAAAATGAGGGTTTTGCAAAAAGCCAAGCATTCTAGAATTGTTAAGCTCGGTAGATAAGTATTCCATGCCTACAGTGCGAATAGGGTTAGTGTATAAAATAGGGAGTAAAGACGCATAGCTTACGTCACTACCACCACCGTTTCCTCGGATGTCGATAATGAGGTTTTCAGTTTTTAAAATCGTGTCTAGGTGCTTAGCGATAACCGCGTCGATGTCTTTTTTGAAGGCATGATCGAAAGCCGGTATGCGAACTAACACAGTGTTCTCTGAAACTTTCTCGAATAGCGGAGCCTTTGTACTTAGTAGGCGAACATAGCGTGTTATTTCAGGCGACGATTCTTGTCGCGGTTCCTCTCGCGACATAACGATAAAGCTATTGCCCAACACCACTTCATTGTTACCCAAGAGTGTCATGGTATCGATTTGTCGGGCGGAGTGATCGCCCATAAAAAACGTCACTTTTGCAGTATTGTTGTCTTCAGGGTCATTAACGATGAACTTTACTTGTCCCGCCTTCCATGAAGGGTTGGTACTTTCAACGATATAAGCTTTATGGACATTGCCCTCTTTTTTTAAGGCAACCGTATAGCTTGAGAATTGCCAAATCCCCTCAAGAGTTTCGTCACGTTGGCTTTTCAAATGTTGTTTAAATGCCGATAAGTCGAAATCATGCACTACCGATTCGCGTACCGCTTCCTCTGAGCCATTCGTATTTAACGCAAGACCAATGTGCCCCTTGCGAAAAAATGTAAGCCAGTCGCTAAGCACTGTGTGGCATTGCGCTTCGCTTTTCGCGCTTTGTACTCGCGCCAAAATCGCACTATTGTGGGCCGAATAAAGGTCCTGCCCTTTTTTCTCGACGCTATATTGAAAACCGGCATCGTTGTTTTCAAACGTGCTTTTTAGCCATGCAAACTCACTTTCACACTGAAAGGTACTACCAAACGTACAGAAAGAGGCAAAAAGAGGGAATATCGCAAATCGTTTCACTAAATATGATGTCCATATCTACTTTTAATAACGATAAAGTATCATAAAACCATGATCTTGCGAGCATTTACCAAGCACATACTTGTAAGCAAACGTTTTAGCTACTAATTCCTAAGCGGTGAGTTCACCCCACCGCATAAGGTTTTTCTAGTGCACTTAACCCTACACCGTTGCGTTTAATCACTTTAAGCTGAGTAGGAATACGCTCTTTCATGGCTTCAATATGGCTTATCACTCCAATCATTTTTCCGCTGGCATTTAAGTTGTCTAGTGCATCAAGCGCCACATCCAAAGTTTCAGCATCTAGGGTGCCAAAGCCTTCATCCAAAAACAGCGAATCAATACTGGTCTTGTGACTGACCAAGTCAGATAAAGCTAATGCCAGTGCAAGGCTCACTAAGAAACTTTCTCCACCAGACAGGGTTTTGGTGTCTCGCACTACGTCACCATGCCAGGTGTCTAATACACTTAAACCCAACCCTTCGTTTTCTTTTCGAATTAGCTGATAGCGACCGTGTAATTTATCAAGCTGCTGATTTGCAAGCTGCACTAAGTTGTCCAAGGTAAGTCCTTGGGCAAAACGTCTGAATTTGTCGCCGCTGGCCGAACCAATTAACGAGTGCAGGTAAGTAATATCGTCGTAATAGGCCTCAAACGCGGCCATCTCATCCACAAGCTGCTGCTGCCTTTCGCGGGCTTGATTGTTAGCGCTTAGCTGCTGTTCAATTTGCCCTAAAGACGATAACAGCGTGTCACGCTGCTGAGCTTGCTGGGTAATTTTCGTATCGAGCCACTGTGCACCGTGCTCTTCTAACTCGCTCTGCCACTGTGCTGCGTTAGCATGGGCTTTTAGCGATTGTTGGGTAGCTAGCGCGTTTTCTAGCTTTAAGTCCGCTTGTTGTTTTTGCTGAGCTAATCGCTTTTGCAGTTCAAGCAAGGTGTTGCGGGTATCTTCGTCTAAAAGCGCATTACTAAACGCTTGCTCATCGTCAAATGGGCTGCTCGCCAACTGACGGCTAAAGTGCTCTGTTGCCTCTGTAAGTGCCTGCTCTTTTTCGCGCATTTGCTCATTAAGCTGGGCAATTTCGGCCTCTAAACGAGACAAAATAGTGTCCGTTTGTTGTAGGCGAGATTTGCATTCATTTACATTTCGCTCAGCCATTTCTTGGGCGGCGTTTGCCTTATTCCTTGTTTCAGCAATATCACCTTCAGGGAATACGGTTGTGCGCGAGTCTCGCAGCGCCTTTAGGCTTTTATCTAGCTGCACAAGCTCTTCGCATACGCCCTTAAGCTGATTCTCGGCGCTCTCGATATCACGATTAACCACAAGCAAGGTGCTACTTACCCCTTGCAACTCATCTTTAAGTTTGGCGTGTAGCTGATGATTGTGTTTATAAGCTTTTAGCGCTTCGGCTTTTTCATTTAACCACGTGGCAATTCCATCAATAGACAGGTTGTGAATATCAGCACCGTGCGCCGTCATAGTCTCGCTGAGCGCTAAAATACCATCGTTAACCCTTTTTGTTTTGTTCTCTAGCTCTACATTGCGTTCGTTAAATTGCTTTTCAAAGGTTTCGCGCTGCTGCAGAGAAACTGCAAGTTCTGACTGTTTGGCTTGTAGCAACTGTTGCGCTTCATTTTTAGCCTGCAATGCAGCATTTAGAGCTTGCTCGCACTCCTCTAAACGGGTTAATTGGGCACTAATATCATCGAGACGAGTTTTAAACTGCTCCGTAAATTGAGCGACGCTTTGCGAAGTATTAATGTCGACCTTTTCAAAGCTCGGTATATCAGCGCTAAGTACGCTTGAAATCTGCTGCCACTTTTCTAGCAGCGTATCTCGTTGCCCGCTTGCCTGTTCTAGCTGCTTATTAACCTGAGCAAGAGTGAATTCAGTTTGTGTAACACTTTCTTTTGCCCGCGCCCCTTGCTGCTCAATATCATCTAACTGCTGCTTTAAGCTATCTCGCTTTTGGATAGTTTCAGGTACATCAATAACCACGCTAGACGTGGTGTGCTCGTTTGCCCCACAAACAGGGCATGGCTCGCCACTTTTTAACTGTGCGCGCAGGTGCGCCACTTCAGCATCCAAGGCGATAAGCGCCTCTATGTCTTTTAAATTACTACGAGTTTGCTTGTAAGCATCAACCAAGGCTTGGCGGTCAGATTGCTGCTGAGCTAGTTTCTTCGCTAAGTCTTCCTTTTGCGCACCCAGCGATACTTTCTCTTGTTCTAGTGCCAAATATTGCTGTTGAATATGCCCTATCTGTAATACGTTATCCCAATGATGAAGCTTGGTATCACGCTCTTGCTGAAGACTTGCTTTACTGGTTGCATTAGCACTATTAGTATCACTTGGTTTGTCAGATAGCGCGGCCTGAAGTGCCTTTTCGCACTTGGCTACTTGCGCGTTTTTGTCATCGAAGGTCTGCGTTAACGCGCTTAACGACTCATTTGTTTTTGCGATAGCGTCATCTAGGGATGAAAGCGCCTGACGATGATTATTTACGCTTTGTGTCAGTGTTTCTAACTGCTTTTTATCATGTTCAATATGGCGCGCCGTTTCACTCCAGCCACTTATAAATTCCGCTATGCCGCTAAGTGATTGATGTTCACGTAAGTAGGTTTCCAGTTCACCAAGCTTGGTCTTGTTATCTGCCGAAGCGTTTTCGATTTCTGTGCGCTTTAGCGTTAACGCGTTTATTGACTGCCTTAAACGTGCCGCGTTTTCGTTTGCTTTTTGCTGTTCAGTAGTGAGCTGCGCTATTTGGTTATCTAGCGGAACTACCTGCTCATTTATGCGCTTTTCAAGCTCACTGCTTTGTTGCTTTGTAAGCGCTAGCGCTTGTTCAGCGTTGGTCACTTCCAAACTGAGCTGCGCCTTTTGCGTTTTTAAGTCGGGCAACTGGGCTGCTTTCTCTTCAAGCCTTTCTTTATAACGGGTTACGTCTTGCTGAAGCCCGTTTCTTTGCAAAAATGGCAGGCGAAGCTTTTCAGCTGGCTCACTTTGGGCGAGAAGATCAAGTTGTTGTTTCGCCTCATTGATGGCGTTATTCGCGCTCTGCTGCGCTTCACTGGCTTCTTTTATGGTTAGCTCATTGGCATTAAACGCTTGTTGCCACTGCTGTTGTTTTTGTAGCTCAACGAGTGTTTGGTTAAACGCGGCGACTTGGCTCTTGGTTTGTGCTTGCTCTTCTTCAAGCTGGGTGATTTGCTCGTCGCTAAGCAAGGTTACGCCTTCTAATTTTATCGCGAATTCTTTTTTCTTTTGTTTAGCGTCACTAAATTGCTGATGCACTGTCTGTGATATCTGCCCGTAAATTTCAGTGCCAGTTA
>Ga0208336_1000553_pt1 | contig 14492 bp, 10 predicted proteins | sample DeeseametaMP0372_FD_184212 | JGI IMG/M metagenome (GOLD analysis project Ga0208336, IMG submission 184212) | Marine microbial communities from the Deep Atlantic Ocean - MP0372 (SPAdes) | ecosystem: Environmental > Aquatic > Marine > Oceanic | place: East of Porto Seguro, South Atlantic Ocean...
GGAGCAATAATTGTATCTTCAATTATATTATTGATTTTATCGAAGTCAGCGTTTGGAAAATTGGCGTTGAATTCTCGCAAATCAGTGGACATACCATTGATAACATCAGAGTTATTGATACCTACTCGTTGCAAATAAGCTTGTTTTAACCACCATTGCAGTAAAAAAAGATGGAATTCGAATTCATGAAAATTATTTTTTGCCATCCTACTGTAATTTTGATTGAACGAACGCCAGTTTTCTATGTGTTCTTCCGTTACCAGATTTCTCAACGTTTTCACCAATTCCAAAATATTATTCTTACCAAAATCTGTCAATGCAAGCGCCCGGCGCATATCACCATCAGCTATATTGGCAGCGAATTGCGCTAAATAATCTTCAACACCCGATGACAATAGATAAGCAACGACGTCATCTCTTTTTAATGCGGGAAAATCCAGGCATTGACAACGGGATAAAATTGTCGGTAATAAATCAGCTTTATAATCGGTAACCAAAATAAAAGTTGTATTATTAGGCGGCTCTTCGAGGATTTTTAATATTGCATTGGCAGATGATGCATCGCCTGTACACAACATATGAGCATCATAAATCAAAACTATCTTGCGGCCAGATTCTATCGATCTAAGGTACAAGTCTCTCTTTAGTCTCCTAATATGACTGATTGGAATCGTCTTGGCTTTTGACAAGTTGATTTTATAAAATGGATTTTTTGCCTTAATCTTGATTGCATCTAATAGTGCTGCTACATCTGCATTACCGGATGACTTTACCTCGCGTGGCATGGGAACGATCAATATTAAATGTTCGTGTTGTAATGATCTAAATCGACGGCAGGAAGCACATTCTCCACATGGACCTTCATCAATAACAGTACAGTTAACATACGCAGCGAATTTGAGTGCTATCGCCTCCTTACCGGATCCCCTGGATCCTGAGAAAAGATACGCATTGGCAATGCGATGGTTGCTTTTTAACTGACTTAACTTACTCCAAATAGACTGCTGAACATTAAGATTGATAAATGTCATCTTTTCATCAACCATTTTTCAGGATTTAATTTTTGTCCATGGCCCCAGATCTCAAAATGTAATTTTGAACCATCGATGGACCCTACATCACCCATGTATGCGATAATATCACCAGCCCGAACCTCACTTTCCTCGTTAGTTTCCACATTTGTCACATGGCTGTATACTGTATAGAAACCTCCACCGTGATCAATAATTATTGTGGTACCATATCCCCGAATGTAGGTTATAATTGTAATGATACCACCTATGACTGATCGGATCGGAGAACCTGGTTTTCCTTTTATATCAATCCCAGGATTATCGGTTGTTGTTTTCCGCTCTGAATTCCAAGAGCGACCGAACCTTTTAACAACGCGACCAGTTGCCGGCCATGGCAGCTGTCCTTTAAGTTTGCCAAATGTTTGCGTTTTTAATGCCGCCTGTTGTTTACGTATACGATCTGCCCGATCATAGCTAGATTTATCCCGACGGACTTTTTTTAGCAAACTCTCCAACTCTTGCATCCCAGCTTGTTTTTCCTCAAGATATTTTGTCAGTTCAGACTGATTTTTACGAATTTTATCCAACTCCTGTTGGCGTTTCTTCCGACTTGCTCGAAGCGTTACTTTGCTCTCTTCCTGGTCCTTTTTTAACCGAACTTTGTTGCGATAAGAAGATTCCAAACCAATTCTCTGTTTTCCTATATCAATTAGTAACGATTTTATCTTGTTCTGTGTTTTTTGATCAATGTCAGATATTATCCCCATGTATTTAGCACGATATACAGCCTGTCGCCATGATGTGGAGCTCAAAAGCTTTTCAATATCGGACAAAGTCCCCTTTTTATACATTTGCACAACTCTTGCGGTATACCTATCACGTAAAATTTCAAGTTTACGTTCATTTGCCCGAATCACTTTTGATAATTTGTCTATCTTTGTTTCAGTCTTACCAAGTTCCTGTTTCAGTTGAGTATACAGTTTATCTGTCAGGGACATTTCTTTATCAATATTTGACAATCGTCGTGCAGTTGATTTTTCCTTTTGCTTTTCTGACTTGATCCTGCGCCGGGTTTCCTCTATTTCCTTCCTAACCTTATCAATGGCTTCTGATTGATAATCCAACTCAACATCAAAATCACGGCGACTTTCTTGGGTAAAAATAAAAGAAGTAAAAGTGAGGGTATTTATTAACAAAAACCGTAAAACCATACCACACAAAACTACCCAGCAGAATAAAGTCCATCCAAAAGGTTTTAATTTTGTATTAAAGAGTTTTCTTGACAAGCCTTAAGAACCTTGTCTATTTTACCTAATCATATTGAGGAGGTGAGGATTTTGAAAAACGCATACTGGGCCAATCTGTTTAAAAATTGGGACAAAACTGAAAGCGAAACAGTTACAATAATAAAAAAATTACCGATCTTTGCCGACCTCAATAACAAAGAATTAAATGAAGTTAGCAAGTTGCTGCATGATCGAACCTATAAGCCAGAAGAATATGTTTTTAAACGTCATGCACCTGGTGAAGGAATGTTTATTATTCAGTCCGGAGCAGTAAAAATTATTGTTGGTGAAGCAAGTGGTAATTCACAGGTTTTGGCCGAATTATCCAATGGTGATTTTTTCGGGGAAATGGCCTTGTTGGAAGATGAAGTACGTTCTGCAGCCGCCATCGCAACTGATCATTCTAGACTATTAGGATTTTTTCGATCAGACCTTCAAATTCTAATTGAAAGAAAACCCGCACTAGGTAATAAAATTCTGCAAAACTTATCCAAAGTAGTTTGTACCCGTCTCCGAAAGACAAATGAATTATTGATGCAAGCACAATCAGATAAATGATAGGATAATCTTGAGCCAGGAAAAAAATTATCTACAGTTAATTTACCGTTTAATCTTAACCGTTATTGCGTTTGGATTTTTAACAATAATATGGCCGTACATCTCTTCAGTAATCACTATGTTGATATTTGCTTTTCTTTTTTCAACTATATTATTGCCATTAGTAGACCACCTAGAAAGTCAAATAAAGTCCAGAGCATTGAGTGTATTAATTGTAACAATTAGTCTGATTAGTGCTATCATTATTTTTCTGAAAAGTTTTGCATCGGGAATGCTAGGACAAGCCCGTGAATTTTCTAGTCAGATAGAAACTAAAGGGTATGCAGAGAATCTAAATGCATTAGCTGTTCGACTGGAATTGGCCTTGAAAAAACATGTAAATATTCCTGATATAGATTCATCTAACATCGTATCAAAGATCAACGATATGGTAGGTGATATAATTCAAAATGTAGTCTCACTAGCAGGCACTATTGGGGGATTTATCTTTACGGCAATCATGGTCTTAATATTTACCATAATTCTTTTAGCAAACTATCACGAGTTCAAAAAATCTTTGGTGCAGTTCATCCCAAATAAATATTTCGAAATGGGGTTAAGGCTTGTATTTAACGTTGAACGTCAGGTATCGAATTATCTGCAAGGTCAGCTGTTGGCAGCTTCGAGCGTTGCAATAATGTCTATTATTGGTCTTTACATACTAAATGCAACGGGTGCAAATCTTACCTTAGTCGTATTTATAGGCATTATCGCTGGCTTGGCAAATTTAATTCCACTTGTGGGCCCCTTTGCAGGAATGTTACCTGCAATACTTGTCGCAGTGATGAATAACATTGGTTCAGAAGCTGCTCTGAGTCACCAACTTTTTAGCACCATACCCTCACCTTTTTACATTTTGGACATAATTCTAATGTTCCTCATAGTCCAACAAATAGATAATAACCTGGTAACGCCTATTCTGGTTGGAGAAAGTGTTGGTATTCATCCATTAGTAGTTATGATTGCATTACTTATTGGTGGAACACTTATCGGCCCCCTTGGAATGCTTTTAGCTGTACCTACAGCGGGAATACTTAAAGTTGTCGGTAGGGAAATCATGTTCCTGACCAGGAACGCACACCTGTTGTAGTTTATTCTATTTTAAATAATCTATAATCAAAGAAAGACAGTTCAAGATTTCGATCGTTATGCATTGGATACAACCAAAGCTGAGTATCTTTTCCTTTCAAACTTTGTTTGTGGATAATCTCTACTGGTTCTCCAATAATATCCATTACCTGCGGTATGGTCATACCAATTCTGATTGTAGCACCTTTCAACCTGGCACGACGCATTCTTTCTTCCTCCATCCGCTTATCAATCCCATAGCGAATGGTTAACTGTTCTAGTATGCCCAATCTATTCTTAAGCGCCTGATATATTTTTTCATTAGCAGGACCTATTCCACCGCTCAATTTTTTAGCTTCTTCTAAGCCAATCACTGCCAGCCTGATTTCACTTGCATCACGTATTTGATCAATATCCTCTACCATCATTGCTGCAATCTGGTAACGGTATGCATTTATTTCTCTTTTCAATGGCGGATATTTCAATAATGCATCACTAAATAACTGTAGTGCTTTGTCGTAAAATCGATATTTCATTGCTGTTTTTCCATTAGCCATACTCTGCAAAGCTTCAAATCTAGGTATTTCCTTTCTAGCCCTATCAGAAAAAAGAACTGTTTTTCGAACCAAAGCTAATGCTTCATCATGCCGGCCCCGACTCATCAGTAACTCAGCATCCTGTAAGCGCAAACTGGCGATACGGTAAAGATGCGCGTTGACTTCAATTGCAAGAGTAGAATCAGCATTAGGTAATGAAGCTACATATCTCTCTACAGCTTTATCACTCATGCCATTATTTTCAAACTGCATACCTTCCTTAAACAATTGATATGGTATTTTCTCATTACATAGCTCTAGATATGACTGTGCCCGATAAAGGTTACTATGTGTGGGATTTTGCTCAACAAATTTTTCAAATATTTTCTTTGCCTCTATAAAATCCCCCCTATAATAATATTCTTTTGCATTGTCACCCGCAGTCGATTTCCCACCATAAAAAGCAGCAATAGTAAGATAGATTCCATAATCCTGTATATGGAAACTCGCGATCGGCGTAATATCATCTGGATCATCAACATGCTTGATTTTGACATATGAATGTTTAAGATCCAATCCAACGGCGAACCGATATTGTTTCTCAGAATCAAAAATATATCTTACTCCAAATGCATACGAGGTCGATGGGCCCCATCCTACCGGCGTTTCATCCCACGTTTCAGAATTGGATGAATAATAAAAATTTGTTTGTGCTAACCCCCATGTGTAACGTGCATTGAAATAGAACTTTTCGAACCATTGAAATACCAGCGCTTGACTTAAACTAAATTCAGAAATCTTCGGCGAAAATTTCCGGTTGATATTCCAATTAGGGTTAACAGCGCCCCAATTACTCATTGGAATTGTATCCGGAAAAAACAAGTTGGAGGAACGATAATTAAGTCCAGTTTGCATATCCAGCCAGCTAGTCTTTAATATAAAGTCGGAAAGGTTTACTTTTATGAAATCAATATCAAGCTGGTGTCCAAACTTGGCTATTTTTTCGCCTGCCTCATAGTGACCTTCGACCCCTTCATCATATTTGACCCAGCCAGAGGACATTTTTTCACCATCCTTACCTCCACCTCCATTGTAACTTAATCCATAGCGTAATTCTAAAGGAATAAATGAAATCGGATCATGAAATTCGCGGGGGTGTAAAATTCTATCTTTCCAATAGCCAGGTTCATAATGGATCTTTGGTTCAGGATATATTTTAATTAAACCCCAAAGATAAGTTTTGATAGAATCTTCAGCAGCTGAACCAGTGGAGGCCAATGATATGTGGCTGCAAATTAGAATAACCGAGAAAATTCTTAATTGCATGCAATGGTAAAGTAATGGCTAGATGCATTTCATTGCAAGTGTAAGCTATAAACCAAAGTTTCACCACTAATCGCATTTTACACTAACTTCAACATAATGATTCTCTATCGGAACATAATTTATTTATCACCATTGAAAAATGGATAAGAGTTGTTAGGTTACTATGATGAAATCTTTTATTACAATAGCAGCCATTTTATTAGTGACAAATATTATTTTAGGCCAAGAATTTTCGATTGCTCGCGTTAATTATGGCGGAGGCGGGGACTGGTATTGTGACCCATCCAGCATACCAAACTTACTTAACTATTTGACAAAGAATACGTTGATCAAGGCCGCCCATAGTGAATATAGGATAAAACTTACCGCAAAAGAATTGCGAGGTCATCCATATCTTTACATGACTGGGCATGGAAATGTTCGATTCAAAGATGAGGAAATCATTCAGCTACGTGAATATCTTATGGGAGGAGGATTTCTCCATACAGATGATAATTATGGATTCAATACATCCTTTCGACGAGAAATGAAACGGGTATTCCCCGACCGCGATTTTGTGGAGTTACCACATGATCATACAGTTTTTCATTCATATTTTGATATGCCTAATGGATTGCCAAAAATTCATGAACACGATGGCAAACCGCCGCAACTATTTGCACTCTATGATAGAGATCGTATTATGGTAATTTATTCCTATGAATCAGATCTAGGCGATGGTTGGGAAGACGAAGAGGTCCATAATGATCCACCAGAATTAAGAGCAGCTGCTCTACAAATGGGTGTCAATATTATTTATTTTGCACTTACGCAATAAAATGCCTTCAATTGCCAACCACCTGAAACGTATCCGCAGAGAAGCAGTGCAAAATGATCTCATTACACTGGCCTGGGCAGCATATGCTTTCATTCTATTAATTTTATTCATAACAATAGGAGTCGAAGCTGTCTTCTACCTTTCCAGTGCGATTCGACTGATAACATTAAAAATAATCGCCGGGGTAATTGTTGCAGGTATCGTTAGTCTATTTATAGTTAACGCACTTATCGAGCAGAATAAGATTAAACGCTATTCTTGGTCAAAACTTGCCCGAGCGGCTGGTAAATTGGCTTTTCCAAAAAGTGACGTTGTAATCAATGCCTACCAACTGGAACAATCAGAAAACAGCTATACATCAAATTCATTAAGCAAGAGCTATATCCAGCGAATATCAAATAAATTAAAAAGAATAAATCTTAGAAAGTTATTTCCCGCTAAACGCGCTGAAAATTGGAAAGTATTTTCCCTGAGCATACTCTTCTTGGGTAGCCTAATGGTAATAATATTTTGGGATTCAAGCAGCAATGCCCTAACTCGCTGGGGCCATCCAAAAAACGAGTTTGAGGTACCAAAACCATTTTCTATAACAGGTATTACGCGCAATATTCATTTATTAGGTGGTGATTCCACTCCACTTAGTTTCGAAATAAGTGGCCTTTTACCTGATTCAATATTCTTGGAATTGATTCCAAGTACAAAGGATACAGCGCTTCTTTTGACAGTGAAACCAGACACTAATGGCAGATATACGCACTTAATGGAAGAAGTCTACCAGGATTATCGTTATAGGGCATTTTCCCCAGCAAATCATTTTTGGCAGGCCTGGAAAAAAGTTGTTTCACCTGATTATTACATATCTGTAACAGATCGACCAATTATGGAAGAATTTTCCATTACGATGATCCCTCCAGACTACTCTGGTTTGCCGGCAAATATCCAGAAGGGAAATCAAGCTGATGTAAAAGGGTTAAAAGGATCTACTGTCAGAATTGATTTAAAAAGTAACCGACCATTAAATAAGGGGTTTCTGAAACTTGACAATGAAAAGATCCCCTTAACCATTCGTGGGAAGCGCGCAGCTGGAGGTTTTATTCTCAATAGGGATGCCTTGCTAAAAATAGAATTGGAGGATAATCGTGGAATAACCAACCAAAATCCTATTCCTTTCCACTTACAGATCCTGCCAGATCTAAACCCGGAAATGGACGTAATTCAGCCTGCACCAATTGTGGAACTTGGAACTGATCAGTTAATACCGATTCACTTAAAAATCGAGGATGATTTTGGGTTTAGCACCCTTCAAGTCGTATATGAAATTCAAAGGCCCAGTTACATTGAAGATGAGTCCTTAATTTCAATTTTTCCAATATCCCTTGAAAACTCAAATGATCTTTCGCAGGAGGTCAAAACAATTTGGAACCTGGTTGAACTTGGACTAATGCCAGAGGATGAAGTGCACTATCATTTTGAGGTTTATGATAACGATGAAGTTTCAGGTCCAAAAAAATCAATCTCCAGTACATTCATTGCCAGGGTACCATCATTAGGTGATTTATTTACTGCCATGGAAGAACAAGAAGATCAAATGATCGATGAATTAATAATGCGTTCAGAGGAAATTGAAGGTATTCAAGAACAACTGGAAAATATGCAACTGGAAATGCTGAAGTCAGATCGTTTAGACTGGGACCAGCAACAACAAATGGAAGAAACCTTGGCACAAGTTCAACAAGAAGCTGAAGCACTGAAAAAACTAGCAGAATCAATGGAAGCAATAAATCAATCTGCTGAAAAGCACAGCCTTTTCTCGGACGACCTTATGCGGAAATTCAAAGAACTCCAGGAATTGATAAATGAAATATTAAACCCGGAGTTAATGACTGATTTAAATGCCTTTCAAGATGCGTTAGAAAAAATGGATATGAAAGATATTATGGATGCAATGGAAAAACTTTCATCTAATCTAGATCAAGTAGAACAACAGCTTGATCGGTTCCTTGATATATTTCGCCGCATCAAAGCTGAGCAAAAACTGGATGAAACAATACAAAGAATGAATCAATTGGTAGAACAACAAAGAATTGTAAATGAGAATATCCAAACTCTAGATGAACAAACAGATCCTGCTACTATTGCTCGACTTAGCCATAAAGAACAGCGCAATAGCGAAGAGTTTTCAAATATTCGGGATGTAATGGAAGAAGCAGCTGAAGCAATGCAGGAGTTTGATCTCGAGTCTGCTACTGCCTTGGAAAATCTTGAAAAGGACCACCTTACTAATCAGACAGAATCTAGTTTAAGCCAAACTGCTCGACAGTTACAAAAACAACGAATACAGCGAGCACAACAAAAAAGTGCTGAATCCCTGGAAAACTTGGAGAATCTTCAATCCATGGTTGCAGATATTCAAAGCCAGTTTCAAGATCAAACCACAAAAGAAATGGCGGGAAAATTTCAAACAGTAATGCGCGATTTACTTGAACTATCAAAACTGCAGGAATCCTTAGAACAAAGCACCAGAACAATACCGAAAAATTCCCAAAGACTTGCTGCTATGGCAGGGCAACAGCAGTTTGCTCAAGACCAATTGATGAAAATCGTGTCATCATTAATGGATTTATCAAAAGAAACATTCGCGGTCACACCGCAGATGGGAAAAGGAATTGGTATGGCCAATGCCCAGATGGAAGAAGCCAAGAAAAAACTGACAGAACGTAATGGACGCGGAGCCGCAAATAGCCAGCAATCCGCGATGAAATCCTTAAACGAGGCTGTTTTAGCAGTATTTCAAGCTATGAACCAAATGCAAGCATCCGGGTCAGCAAGCGGATATGAGCAGTTCCTGCAGCGCATGCAAGAATTGTCTGGGCAGCAACAGGGAATCAATAATCAGAGTATGCAACTGGCGTTCGGTCAGTTATTTGCCGCTGCGCAGCGAAGTCTTATGCAACGATTACTGAAGCAGCAACGGCAAGTTCAAAAAAGTTTACAGCAATTAATGAGGGAAACAAGGCAGTCTGGTGAGCAAGGTTTAGGGGACCTGGGCGGTATTATGGAAGATATCAATGAAGTGCTCAAAGATTTTCAAAATAAGAGGTATCAGCAACGTACAAAAGAACGCCAACAACGAATTCTCTCACGAATGCTCGATAGTCAGAAATCATTGACGCAGCGGGGCTTTAAAGAAGAGAGGAAAGCAGAACCAGCTAATGCAATTGTGTATGAAGGCCCATCTGGATTACCTGTGGATTATGGTCAACGCAGAAGCCTAGCTATGGAAGCATTAAATCAATCATTGAAAGCGGGTTATTCTCGTGATTATCAAACCATGATTCGTCGTTATTTCAACGCACTAATTCAATCAGAAGAACAGATAATACCAACAGATACAACATTCAATGAATAAAGCAATTATTATCATCAGTTGCAGTATTCTTTTTGCACAAATTACGGTAGTGCCTCAAGGAAGAAATTTTATCCAGAATGCATTATTAATGGAGCGAAAAGGCGATCTCGAGCGGGCTCGTACCCTTTACGAAGATATGCTTAGGGAAAACCCTAGGAACCGGCAGGCCTACCAGCGCCTGAAGGAAATACTTAAACGGACTGGAGAACTAGAGTCAGCAGCTCAATTAGTTGAAGTTTGGATTAATCTGAACCACAATGATCTGCAGGCCTATATAGAGCTCGGTGAAATAGTATTTTTAAAAGATGATAAAAAAAGGGCTGCTAAGATTTGGCATGATTTTGAAACCACCTATGGTACCAACACAAGTATTTACAGGATGTTGGTGCATACGTATAGTCGGCTTGGATTAACTGAAGAAATGGAAGGATTAGTTAAACGTGGCAGAAGCAAATTAGGGCAAAAAGATATTCTGGCTCTAGATTTGGCAAATTATTACTACTCAAGGCAAACTTATGATCGTGCGCTAGACGAATATCTGATCTACATCATAGAGCATCCGCACCAAGAAAAGCTTGTGACTGATCGTGTGTTGCTAATGAGTGACGACCCTGAAAATCACTTGCTAATAGAAAAGAAACTTGTTTCTGCTCTAGAAAATAACCATGTGATTATCGATAAATTATTGGCAGGATATTATTTTAAAACCGGTCGCTATAATGAGGCACTAAATACTCATCGATCGATGGGGTTGCACAACAATGCAGATTTTAAACGTTGGCTAGTAATTGCTGTAAATTTACGCAAGGAAAGTCAATATGATTTGAGTATCGAAGCTTATCAGGAACTTCTAGATCTTGAGTTAGAACTACCACCAAAAATCATTGGAGAAGCATTATTAGGCCTGGGTAAAACATATGAAGACCAATTATTGCCTAAAACTCGGAACAATTCACTAGTTGCTTTTTACCGAGATAATTTGTTTTTCAAAAACGAATTTCTACAGATTTCCCCGAGATCTCGTGAATCACTCGAAAGAACATTCAAACTTTACCAAAGGGTTTTGCAGGAACTGCCTGCTTCATCATTCTCGCCAAAGGCACATTTTCGACTTGGTGAAATTCAATTCAAGATCACGCGAGACTTTGATGGGGCCCGCACTTCTTATTTATCTGCGTTGGCATCACGTCCAGATAAAAATCTTCGGCAAAATATTCTACTCCGTATTGGAGAGACTTTTATCGCAGAAGGAAATTTAAAAGCCGCCCGCAACCATTTTAAGTTGCAGCATCGAACAGTAAAGAATACCAGTATCAGCCCATTCACGATGAAAGAAATCCATGTAACATTTTTAACAGGTACAATTGATACAGCTAAAACAGTTCTAGATTCCGTGATCGTAAATGCCTTGCCGAACGATAAGTATTTTAACGATTTAATGGAGTTGCAGGATATTATTGCGCAGCATTACACCTTTGGTAGTGAAACAGATAAGAAAGCGTTAGTACAATACTCAATTGCAGAGAGATTGCTACAGCAGTATAAGTTAGTAGAAGCAGCTGAAATGTTGGCCTTCATAAGGGAAAATTACCCGGATGTATCTATCTTGCCCATAGTGATGCTTCGAGAATGTCTGTTAAGGTTATTATTGGAAGATGTAAGCATTTCGTTAAATATTGCACAATTATTACAAGAAACACCATTTGCTCCACAAGGAATTACAATCCAGGGTGAGATTAATGAGCAGTTCTATGGCGACATTGACAAGGCAATGAAATTTTATAATAACTTATTAGAGTCCTACCCCATGTCCATGCTGGCTGAACCAGTGAGGGTGCGCATGCGGCAGTTGAAAAACGTAGTGGAAAGCTAAATGAAACAATTGATAATTATCGTTATTTCATTTCTACAACTTGTCATGGCTGCCGATAAGTTATTAATACCTATGGATCAGATCCAAAAAGATCATTTGAAGGCCTATGGGATAGCTTTTTGGACACTGGAAAAAAATATAAACATTGAATGGTTGTTAAATTATCGTGGTGGTTCATTCCTAATAGATTATTATTCACCTATAGCGCAAGAATGTAGAATACGCGGAGTGAGTTTTAATCGTATAACAGCCAATGGCCTTTTAGATATCTATACTGAAATCGAGCAAAATAATATGGATATCGTTCTTTTGGAAAAGGCGCCCAGAATCGCCATCTATACTCCCCAAAATAAACAGCCATGGGATGATGCTGTCACACTGGCCTTAACCTATGCGGAGGTGCCCTATAAAACACTATGGGATGAGGAAGTATTTCAAGGTGAATTAGAAAAATATGATTGGCTACATCTCCACCATGAAGATTTTACCGGTCAATACGGCAAATTCTATCGGAATTACCACACCGCACAGTGGTACATTGAGCAACAATCAATGTCTGAAGCCATGGCTAAAGGCCTTGGTTTTCTTACAGTTCATGAGCAAAAGAAAGCTCTTGCTCGTCTAATCCGTGCCTATGTAGGAGACGGTGGCTTCCTTTTTGCTATGTGTTCCGCCACTGATACCTATGATATTGCCTTAGCCGAGGATGGTATTGATGCTGTTCATCATGTTTTTGATGGTACACCGATCACGTCAAATGTCGACTCAAAACTTGATTATAAAAAAACTTTCGCATTCACCAATTTTTCACTTATGACAGATCCAATGGTTTATGAATTTTCAGATATTGATTTCCCGCCAAGTCATAACCCGGTGACACGCGGTGCTGAAGCTGATTATTTCGCCTTATTCGAATTTTCTGCAAAATATGATCCTGTCCCAACGATGTTAACCCAAAACCATGTAACAGTTATCAAAGGATTTATGGGGCAGACTACTGGTTTTCACCGCGAGCGCATCAAAAAGCACGTGGTAATAATGGGGGAAGACCCGGCCTCCCCGCAGGTCAAATACCTGCATGGCAATTTTGGTCAAGGCACATATACGTTTCTAGGTGGGCATGATCCAGAAGATTATCAACATTTTGTTGGAGATCCGCCAACTGATTTATCCTTACATAGAAATTCACCGGGGTACCGATTAATACTAAATAATATTCTTTTTCCTGCTGCGAGAAAAAAAGAACGTAAAACATAATGGAAAGTTATCATATCCATGAAGGCAAGCTTGATGATGCAGTTATGGTTTCCGCGAACATACCAGAATTTGATGATCCTTATGAAATACCAGAATATTCAAAACGCCTGAATAGTACCACTCATCATATTTTGACAGCATATGATAATCATAATCCAATTGCCTTTAAAATTGGTTACCAAAGACATTCTGACGGATCATTTTACAGTTGGATGGGTGGTGTCCTGCCAAATTATCGTAGAAAAGGTATTGCTAATAACCTGGCTGATCACCAGGAGACCTGGGCGAAGAAGAACGGCTATATATCTATCAAGATGCAAACCAGAGAAAAACACAAAGCAATGCTAGCACTTGCAATAAACCGTGGATTTCAAATAACCAATAGAATTGAAAAAACATCCAGTTCTAATACCCTCATCTGGATGAATAAACCACTATAATATGTGGATTCAAAAAGAGATTTCACTACCAGCTAAACCACGCGGTTTTCATTTAATCACAAACGATATACTGAATAGTATTCCGGTTACTAAAACAATTAAAAATGGGTTACTGCACATATTTATAAAACATACATCTGCTTCTCTAACCATCAATGAAAATGCCGACACCAGCGTACGGACAGATTTTGAATCCCATTTCAATCATATGGTACCAGAAGATCAACTTTACTATATACACACTATGGAAGGATCCGATGATATGCCTGCACATTTGAAATCATCCATACTGGGATCATCGATAAGTATTCCCATCACTGATGGACAACTCAATCTAGGAATCTGGCAGGGGATATATTTATGCGAACACCGTAACCGTGGTGGTAGCCGCAGGCTCATAGTAACAATACATGGAGATGACTGTATTGATGCCTGATTTATTCTTATAATCTATTATGGGCAACAGAAGATAAGGGAATTGTAATTTAACTGCCCAATAAAGCTATCGGCTAGAAAAAATTAATTAAGACTTTTTCTTCACTGCATTCCAAATCTTGTCCATTTCATCGAGTGAAGATTCTTCCAATGTTTTACCTCTTTTTTTTAGCTCCATTTCAATCATTTTAAAACGATTTATAAATTTATTATTGGTTTTTCGAAGTGCGTTTTCTGCAGGTATTCCCAGGAACCTTGCCAAATTAACCAATGCGAAGATAGTATCTCCTATCTCTTCCTCTAACGAGTCCTTATTATTTTCCTGTTGGGCTAATTTTATTTCCTCCAATTCCTCGTGTACTTTTTCCCATACGGATTCTATTTTTTCCCAGTCAAAGCCAACATAGGCTGCTTTCTCTTGCAGTCGCTGTGCCC
>Ga0208336_1000560_pt1 | contig 14393 bp, 11 predicted proteins | sample DeeseametaMP0372_FD_184212 | JGI IMG/M metagenome (GOLD analysis project Ga0208336, IMG submission 184212) | Marine microbial communities from the Deep Atlantic Ocean - MP0372 (SPAdes) | ecosystem: Environmental > Aquatic > Marine > Oceanic | place: East of Porto Seguro, South Atlantic Ocean...
TATTGGAAGAATTCATCCGCAAGAGCGAACCAACTACGATTGCCATAGGGACAGGACGAACGATAAGGGCCTGTGTAAGAGAACTGAAATCCCAAGACATGCCGCAACACCGGATAGCCTCTTTGGTTGGTAATCTAAAACATAATGGCTCTGCAAGTGCCTTTGACTCCGTGATGGCAATGGCTGATAAAATAAACGCAGAGCGCTTCTACCTTCCCGGACCGGTGTTCACAAATTCTAGGGAGGAACTACGAAAACTCCTTAAGCAGCCAATCTACAGAAATATACTAAAAATATCCGAGACAGCTGATGTTGCATTCGTTGCCATTGCCGGAATTGATCTAGATGCACCGACTTTAGTTGACTGTTTCATAACAGAAGTTGAAGCAAGAGAATTACTCAAGCAGGGTGCAGTTGGTGAAATACTATGTAATTTCTTCAACGTGGAGGGTAAACTGATTGACCATGAACTCAACGATCGTAATACCAGTGTCAAACTCAAAAACCAAACATATTTTTCATACAATCTCCATCTCAGGTGGAAGCACCAAACACCAATCATTGAGTGCCGCACTCCATGGGTGGTGGCTCAGCGGCCTCGTCACAGATGAGCACACCGCAAACGCTTTGATATCCGACTGATTTTTTTAAGAGACATGATTTTGAGCATTGATGATTCCCCCAAAATTATTCAGTGAATCTCTCTTGCTTTGCCTTTAACGCACGGAAATGTAGCTATGCGAAATGTCTTTCTAAAACAGCAAATTCTTTGGCAGTCATGACCTCAACTGCTTACCTGATCTTTTTTTTCTCTGTATTCACCTACTACTCTTCCTCGACTCCCGTCGGCAACAAAACCCATCTTAAGCGTGGTTTAATTTTCATGGTACATTCTGTCATGTGTTAATAATTTTATGATAACAATAATTCTTTATTGTTATGGTAGTTAAACCCCCACTTATTCTAGATTATTTTACACAAAATTTTAGTCTCTTAATTTCTGTTGGTCTTAGTGAATATATTTCTACCAAAAATGTTAACCTTTTAATTTACTGATTTTAAATAACTTTTAAAATTTATTAATTTTTTACTTGACATGTATATTTTTTTAGATAAGAATTACGCTTGTGAAAATGCAAATGCATCATTTTTGATCATCTGTAGGGCCTCTTTTCATCAAGAGGAATTTTGTTCAACATATAAAAAGAGGAAATATGAATAAAATAAAAGCTATAGCTATTTTAATCTTTTTTATTTGTTCTTCGTCTTCCTTGTTTGCAGCCAAGGAAGCACCAATGCTAGCTAAATTGGTTAAATCAGGTAAGTTACCGCCCCTCGAACAAAGATTACCAGAAAACCCACTAGTCGAAAAACCTGTCAGTGAAATAGGCAAATATGGGGGTAAATTGGTTCTTGGGACTGCTTTCTTTCTAGACGATGAGAGATACCCTGCCCGTCTTGATAGAAATGGATTTTTTCAATTTACGTATCCATTCCCCTCCGATGGCCCCATTAATCCAAACCTAGCAGAATCTTGGAAGTGGAATGATGCGGGAACGGAATTAACAATAAATCTAAGAAAAGGGATCAAATGGTCAGATGGTGTTCCATTTACTGTAGATGATGTTGTCTTTTTCATGGAAGATATAGTCGATAACAAAGATGTGGCCTATATTTGGTTCTATGAAGGCAGCTTCTATGAGGCCAGCGGAAATTTCCCATCAATTACCAAAATTGATGACTTTACACTGAAAATCAAATATGAAAGCAAAGCTTTTCTGTTTGAAAAAAAATACTCAAATGTTGTCTGGGCTGCACTCCCAAAACATCATTTCTCGCAGTGGCATCCGAAGTACAACTCCAGCTCAAGCTATGAGATTTTGAACGAAAAATTAAAAATTCTTGGCACCAATTCTGAAGGTGGCAGAGTTACTCTAAATGCCTGGGCAGTTGATGAATATATTCCTGATGGGAAACTTCATATGACTAGAAATCCATATTATTGGAAGGTTGACCCAGATGGGAATCAGCTCCCTTATTTCGATGAGTTTGAAATTTTAATCGCAGGTGACCGGCCTTCCGTTGGATTAGGCAATATGCTCGGAGAATATGATCATGACCATATGTGGACAGGTTTCCCACACTATTCAATGTGGCTAGAAGAACAGGGAAAACCAGGAAGAGATTATTCAATTGGTTTCTCAAACGCTTCAGGAATGAAGATTAATTTTAACTTCGATGCTGAGGATCCAGAAGCTAGGACTGTCAATAGAAACGTACACTTTCGGCGTGCACTTTCATTAGCTATAGACCGAAAAAGCATTTCACGAGCGTTGGCCTTTGATCTTATGACACCCATCGGAGCTTCATGGGCAATGGATTCTCCCTACTTTGATGAAGGATCTGCATACCTTTACTCCGAGTATGATCCAAAAAGAGCCAGGAAGATTCTTGATGATGCCCACATTGTGGATAGAGATGGTGATGGAATCAGGGAACTACCCAGCGGTGAGAAACTGGAAATGATTTGGGATATGTATGCTCATGATCTATATACCCCGATGTCGGAAATGATTGTTGCCACGGTTGGAGAAGTAGGAATAAAATTAATTCTTAATGAAGCTCATCAGACTCTTTACCGAAAAAATTTCGATGCAGGCAATTATGAAATGTCCACTCATGATTTTACGGATTACAATGAACCTCTTCTTGCAATAGAGAAATGGATCCCCACAAAGCCGGGTTCTCCTGACTTCCATAAGGATGCCTATCAAAAAGGACCATTTTCCCCAGAATATGATGAATTTTGTAAATTGCTGAGAAAAGCCAGTACATCAAGTATTAAAGAGGGAATAGAGCTTGGAAAAATAGCGGGTAAAATCATGGCTGAGAATGTATTTATGATACATGTAGGCGTCCGCAAGCGTCCCTTTATTAATTCAAATAGGCTTGGAAACATGGTGTTGGAATCTACAAGAGTTCAAGAATATGGTAACTTTGATCCTCCATTTCGGTATATGCAGGTCTACGAGAAATACCCACCAAAAAGGCCAAATTAAAGATATTTCTTAAATTGTCCAGGAAGAGGTAAAGTTAATTTATCCTATTGCCCCTTCCTGGATTTGGTTCCCCTACTACATCCATCCAAGGTTTCAAGTTTTTCATTCTGGATAGGTTACTTCTAAAGACACAATAAACCGTAATGGGCCTATTCAGCTATATAGTTAAAAGAATCTTATTTTCCATCCCGGTAATCATAGTTATATCCATCTTATGTTTTGGTATCATTCAGTTACCTCCTGGTGATTATGCTGATGCGTATGCTGCTGTAGCTGCATCTACAGGAGGGGGTAGCGTTTCTAAAGAATATTTAGAGAAAATCAGAGAGCGTTATGGACTAGACCAACCTTTTTGGATTCAATACTGGAGATGGGTTAAAGGCTTTCCAGAAGGAGATTTCGGTATTGCGATGTCATTGCAAGGTACACCAGTCGCTGATCTTTTAAAAGAAAGACTTCCTATGACGCTCTTTCTCAATTTTAGCGCACTAATATTTGCATTGATGATAGCTCTACCAATAGGTATATATTCAGCTACACATCAGTACAGTTTGCTGGACTACTTATTAACCTTTATTGCATTTATAGGAATAGCTATCCCAGGATTTATACTCGCGGTATTTATTATTGGCATATCCATATTCTGGTTTGATTCCTCATACATCGGTCGTCTATATTCCAATGAATTTATTGGGAAGGCCTGGAATATGGATAAAACTATCGACTTTTTAAAACACCTCCCTGTACCAATCATTGCCATTGGTGTTGCGCAAACCTCTAACACTATGCGTATTATGAGGGGAAATATGTTGGATGTTCTTCAACAACCCTTCATACAAACTGCAAGAGCCAAGGGACTTTCAGAGTCTGTGGTAAACTGGAAACATGCAGCAAGAATAGCAATCAATCCAATTATTAGTAGGATTGGAGTCTATCTTCCTGAGATTATTGCCACTGAAATGCTAGTTTCTATCGTTTTGAATTTAAACACCATTGGGCCCTTGTTTTACGATTCGCTAATTTCACAGGATATGTATTTGGCTGGTACCATTTTATTGGTTATTTCAATTATCCTGGTCATCGGTAATTTGATTGCCGATGTTGCCCTTGCCCTGACAGATCCTCGTATTAGATTTGAGTTAATGTAAGAAATTTCATTGCAGTGTTCTTTAAAAGAAAAAAATCTCAAGAGAATGAAGAATATATAGCTCTGTCTGAAGGGCAGCTCATGTGGCGGCAGTTTTTAAAGCACAGAGTTGCGGTTATAGCATCAATCATTCTGATTTTCTTATACTCCGTCGTTATTTTTGCAAATTTTTTTGCACCTTATGGAATGCTAACGAGCCATAATTTTCATTTATATGCACCCCCGCAAATTACAAAAATCAACTTTTTTGATAAAGAAGGAAACTTTCACATACGACCATTTATATATCGACAGGTCGCTGCAAGAGACCCAAAAACCCTAAGGTTTGTATATGAAGATGATCTAAAGCAAAAAGATTTTATCCATTTTTTTGTCCATGGTGAAGAATATACCATGTTAGGATTCATCAAAAGTGATATTCACCTTTTTGGTGTTGGAGAAGGAAAATTATTTTTACTGGGAACCGATATCATCGGGCGGGATTTGTTAACAAGGATCATCTTTGGCGGGAGAGTTTCGCTGTCAATTGGGATGATCGGAGTCATTATTTTGGTGATTATTGGGACAATTGTGGGAACAATTTCCGGATACTTTGGTGGTTGGATCGACAATATTCTTCAAAGGATCATCGAGATCATTAGAATCATTCCGCAAGTAGCTCTCTGGATGGCACTAGCAGCGATAATCCCTAAGGAATGGCCTTCTACATATGTCTATTTAGGAATCGTCATTATATTTGGAATGATCAGTTGGGCCGGCCTGGCAAGAGAGCTCAGAGGAAAAGTACTGGCCATTCGACGATCAGATTTTATTTATGCTGCGGAAATAACTGGCGCCAGCACGAGCAGAATTATTGTAAAACATATCATACCAAATGTCTTAAGTCATATCATCGTTATTGCCACTTTAAGTATCCCAATAATGATAATTGGTGAAGCTGCCCTCAGTTTTTTAGGCCTGGGGATAAAACCTCCCATGACAAGTTGGGGTCTGCTTTTAACACAGCTGAGAGAAGTCCAAACATTAAAGCATTATCCATGGCTGATCAGTCCTGCAGGATTTATTGTTGTCTCAGTGCTTTGTTTCAATTTTATCGGAGATGCTTTAAGAGATGTGAATGATCCTCATTCCAGATAAATTTCTGCTGGTTAAAGTTTTAATGCTCAACCCAAGATTCTAATTCTCAAAGGATGCCTCAATTGAAAGAAAATAATGTATTAGTAGATGTCAGAGACTTAGCGGTTTATTTCCATATTGAGCAAGGTATTGTTAAAGCTGTTGACGGAGTTAATTTTAAAATAGAAAAAGGGAAATCTCTTGGAGTTGTTGGTGAAAGTGGGTGTGGAAAAACCGTAACTGCTTTGTCTCTGTTGCTACTGCATCCACAACCAGAAGGTCAGATTGAAAAAGGAAATATTTTTTTCTACCCTGATGGCGAGAATAGAATTGATATAGCGAAACTGGGAATTCATAGCAAACAAATACGCAAAAGAAGAGGTAATGATATTGCTATGATATTTCAGGAACCTATGATGTCCCTGAATCCCGTGCACAGTATAGGTCAGCAAATCATGGAGTCGATACGGTTACATCAAAAAGTGAATAAAAGAAGAGCAAAAGAAATTGCGGTTGAAGCCCTCAGACGTGTGAGAATATCAGCTCCTGAGCAGAGAATGAACGAGTATCCTTTTCAATTAAGTGGAGGGATGAGACAGAGGGTCATGATCGCGATAGCACTTTCATGTAATCCCAAGCTGCTGATTGCAGATGAACCTACGACAGCACTGGATGTTACCATAGAGGCTGAAATACTGAATTTAATAAAGGACCTTCAAAGAGAGCTGGGAATGGCACTGATGATGATTACCCATGACCTCGGTGTTATCGGAGAAGTGACGGATGATGTCGTCGTCATGTATGTTGGTAAAATTGTGGAAAAAGCAAGCACCAGGAAGCTGTTTGAAGAACCTCTTCATCCTTATACGAAAGCGTTATTTAAATCCCGACCTGAAATTAGAACGGAAGGAAGACTCTCTTCAATTAAAGGGTCTGTCCCCAATCCCTACCTGCTGCCGGAAGGATGCAGCTTTGAACCAAGATGCGAAGTTGCGATGGATATCTGCAAAAAGAAAGCCCCGGAGCTTTTTAATCTGGATGGGCATTATGTGAGTTGCTGGAAATATAATGAGAAGGAGGCGTTATAGAGACACGTAATGAAAATATTTTGGTGGTCAAAGGTCTTAAAAAGTATTTTCCCAACCGCAAAGGTTTTTTTAATAAGATTGTGAATTATAATAAGGCCGTTAATGGCGTGGACTTTTTTATAAAAAAGGGAGAATCCGTTGGCTTAGTCGGAGAAAGTGGTTCTGGAAAGACGACTCTTGGTCGATGTATTGTAAGGCTTTATGAACCGACTGAAGGTAGCATTGAATTCAATATAAATGGTCAGATGATCGATCTGACTAAAGTATCGAAGAAGGAAATGAAAAGCATCAGAAAACATTTCCAAATGCTGTTTCAGGATGTGTATTCATCGCTGGATTCAAAAATGAAAGTTGCGGATATCGTGACTGAACCGATGGCAATACATAACGTTGGCAGTAAAAAAGAGAGAATAGACCGCGCAAAAGAGTTGATGGAAAAAGTCGGGTTATCGGCAGATGATATACGTAAATATCCTCATCAATTTAGTGGCGGTCAGAGACAGCGTATTGGAATTACCAGAGCACTCAGCATCAGCCCCGATTTCATAATCTGTGACGAGCCTGTTTCGGCTTTAGATGTATCCGTTCAAGCTCAAATATTGAATCTGCTTTTGGATCTTCAGGATGAGTTTCAATTGTCTTACCTGTTTATTGCCCACGATTTAGGTGTCGTGAAATATATTAGCGATAGAATAATCGTTATGTATTTAGGAAAGATAGTTGAAATAGCTTCTTCGCAAGATATTTATGAAAACCCCAGGCATCCTTATACAGAAGCATTATTGGCCGCTATATCAAAATATAAGGCAGGCAGTTCAAGAGATATTCTGCTTAAAGGTAACATCCCAGACCCTTCAAATCCGCCTTCAGGTTGTGTTTTACAACCACGTTGCGCTTATGTGAAAGATATATGTAAAGAAGTCACTCCTAAGCTAGAACCAATAACAGAAAAACCAAATGCTTTCGTAGCCTGTCACCTTCATAAAGAATTAAATCTAAATTGCTATTCCTAGGCATCCCAGAAAACATGAAACCTTTTACTTAGCTATGAAATAAAATAATAGATCAGCAGAAACCATTTTTACAATTCTAATCAAATTTTACAATTCTAATCAAACAACAGACATATGGATAAACGATTCGGAGCATTTCTCGCACCACACCACCCCATAGGAGAGCAACCTATGGTGTCAATTCAGAGTGATTTAAAATTAGTGCAGCAACTAGATGACCTAGGCTTTGATGAGTTCTGGTGTGGCGAACACCATTCAACCGGTTGGGAAACCATTGCATCTCCAGAACTATTCCTGGCGGCTGCTGCCGAACGGACGAATAGAATAATGCTTGGCACAGGTGTAGTTTCCCTACCGTACCACCATCCTTTTATGGTTGCTGAGCGAATCGTACAACTCGATTACCAGACAAGAGGCCGAGTGATATTTGGAACCGGTCCGGGTGCACTTCCATCCGATGTCGAAATGTTAGGTATCGATCCAATGACTACCAGAGACAGGCAGGATGAAGTGCTGGGAGTTATTCGAAGACTTTTCAAAGGCGAAAGGTTCAGCTACGAGTGTGAATGGTTCACTCTCAAAAACGCAAAGTTGCAGCTAATGCCACTTCAGAAAGACATAGAATTCGCTGTGGCTTCTATGTTCAGCCCTTCCGGCATGACGCTGGCTGGAAAATACGAAGCTGGTGTGCTTTCTTTAGGTTCAATGTCTTTAGCTGGTATGAGATCGTTGCCAAATCAGTGGAGTTTCGCGGAGGAATCGGCTGCCAAGCATGGAACAATAGTAGATAGAAAAAACTGGAGAATTTTAATCAGCTGGCACATTGCTGAAACGAGGGAAAAGGCGCGCAAGGAGGCCCGTGACGGTCTTCTGCGGACGAACAACGAGTACACAGTGGGAACGCTACAGGGCGGGGATGGAGTCATCTACAAGACTCCTGACGAAGCGGTAGACGGCTATGCTTTCTCTGATGTTAGTTTAGCAGTAATTGGAACACCGGATGACCTGGTTGACCGGATCCGTCATTTGCAGGAGCTTACGGGTGGCTTTGGAACAGTAGTAGGTTTCGTTCATGATTGGGCGAATCGCGAAAACACGTCTCGGAGCTGGGACATGGTTGCACGTTACGTGATTCCTGAAGTCAATGGAATGTTAGAAGGTTATCGTGAGTCTCAAAAGTACGTCAACGAGAATCGGAGTGTGTGGGATAGAGCAGCAGAGGCCGTCAAAAGTAAAATCGCTGAAAACCCAAATGCACGTGCTGCAGCAAAAGAAGACGAGGAGGCGGGCAGAGATTTTTTTGATTTTAACGAACAAAAGGAAGCTCAAAAATCAGGAACTAAGAGCTGAAAGTAACTTAGAAAAAATTATTATTATTTTAAATAAAGCTTTTACTCCAAAATTTATATAATTTTCTTAATTAGAATGTTAAGAATTGATTTAACGAATAATGAAAAGATGAAATGCATAACCGACTTGTAGCAGGTGTTGACTGTTCAACTCAATCAACCAAAGTTATTGTTGTTGATGTCGACAATGGTGAAATAAAGGCAAGTGGTCAGGTTGAACATGATGTTTTTCGTTCTGGTCCAGCAAGCGAAACAGATCCTGAGAACTGGTGGAGTGCCTTGGCTGGTGCACTATCCCAAACCGGTTGCTCTGAGCAGATTGAAGCAATCTCAATAGCCGCACAACAACTTGGTATTGTAACCCTTGATAAAGCACATAGGCCTCTGAGGCGAGCAATACTTTGGGACGATACAAGATCAGCTAATATGGCTGAGCAACTGATAGAAGCATTGGGTGGTCCGGTCAATGTAACAGAACTAATTGGCACCCAGCCACTTGCAGGGTTTTCGGTGTGTTCGTGGGCATGGTTGCGAAGCGCAGAACCCAATATTGCTGAAAAGACTGCTTTCATACGTCTTCCACATGATTATTTAACCGAAAGACTGACCGGTAATGGTATCACAGACAGGGGCGATGCATCGGGAACAGGTTGGTGGTCCAGCCGCAAAAACAAATATGTACAAGAGGTATTAGATCATCCCCTCGTGGGGCTGAAGCAATCAATGCTTCCCCAGGTTCTTCAGCCTAACGAGATAGCTGGTAAACTTAAAATCAATGCTGCGAACTGGACAGGGCTTCGAGTCGGTATTCCTGTTGCATGTGGAACAGGAGATAATGCGGCCGCCGCACTCGGTCTTGCAATCAAACCCGGAACACCTGTTATCAGTCTAGGAACCTCAGGCACCGCTTATATGCTCTCTCTCAAGGCACCAGCGGATGTATCGGGCCAGGTTTTCGCACACGCATCAGCTAGCGGAGAGCATTTGCCATTGACCTGCACTTTGAATGCAACGCTTGCGGTGGACAATATTGCTGGGATGCTTAGTCTTGATCGCGTTGCTGTGGCAGATCAGACAAGAGTTGTTGTTATGCCTTATCTGAGTGGAGAAAGATTACCGAATTATCCCGATGCTCGGGGAAGTGTAGTGGGCATAGATCACACTACGACACCTGGTGAGATATTGCTCGCAGCCTATGAAGGTGTTGCATATTCTTTGGTACAGTCAATCGAAGTTTTGCACGATCATTCTTCTGGCATTGATTCGGATGCCCCAATCATTCTGGTGGGGGGGGGTGCCAAAGGAAAAGTCTGGCAGAAAACTATCTCACGCCTTTCAGGACGCGAACTGGTAATCCCAAAATCTGCCGAACTGGTTGCGTATGGTGCTGCGGCGCAGGCAGCCGGAATATTAAACAATGAAGCTGCAGTGGATGTCGCCGCTCGATGGAATGTGTCCGATGGGCAGAGACTTGCTGCCTCTGCTGTCGATAGTGAAGCGATCGAGCGCAACCAATGCATACGCGAAGCTGCAAATGAGCTAAACTCATGTAAATTTTTCAACATTCCACAAAGAAGGACATGAAAGAGTTCCTGAACAATATTCGTGAATTAACAGAAATAGAAAGCCCTTCAGGGCGTGAAGGGCCCGTCGCCAAAGTCATTCGCAAAAACTGGCAACAATACGGAGAAGTTTGCGAAGACAACCTAGGTAATCTAAGCATTACAATCGGTAGTGGAGAGCCACATATTGCATTTGTGGCCCATATGGATGAAGTCGGTTTTGTGATCAGGAAAATTGATGACGATGGCTTCATCAGTCTCAATAAACTCGGTGGAATTCCAGAAAGAGTTCTTGCAGGGCAGAAGCTTTTGGTTATCGGGCGTAATGGACTAGTGTCAGGAGTATTTACCACTTGGCCGCATCACCTCACACCTGAAAGCGAAAAATACAAGGTTCGGCCAATCAGCGAATGTTGGTTAGATGTGGGTGCGCGTAACAGCCAAGAGGTTGAAAGACTCGGGCTTAGGGTCGGTGATTTCGGAGTTTATGCACGCAGTTGGCACGTTGAGGGCGACACTATATTCGCAAACTCCCTTGATAACAGAGCAGGTCTGGCATCCATTACACAAATGCTTCAACGTATTGCTGGGAAGACTAACTGCAGGCTATCCGCAATTGCCAGCGTCCAGGAAGAGTTCAGCATCCGTGCTCTTGTACCGACTGTCCGTGAGTTGAATCCCGACGCCCTAGTCGTCGTTGATATCAGCCCTGCCACTGACAACCCGGAAATGAAGGGACATAGTGATATCAGCCTAGGTGGTGGCCCGATTCTGCACCTTCACAGCTTTCACGGTCGAGGAACACTGGGAGGCGTTCTTCCACCTGTTTGGCTTGTAGAATTGATTGAAAAAAGCGCAGAGGTAGCCGGTGCCCCTCTCCAGCGTGCTAGCGTTGTCGGTGTTATTACTGATGGAGCGTTCGCCCAGCATCTCAATCGTGGGATTCCCACGGTTGAGATCGGATTTCCCGTTCGTTATACACATTGTCCGGTAGAGGTATGCTCGATTAGGGACTTGCAGTGGCTCGTCGACCTTCTCGAAGAAACGGGAAAAGGCTTCAGCGAATCATACTCCAAAACTCTTCTCCATTGACACTGCTACTGAGCTTGTCCATGAATCTTAATAATTCCATCAAGAAAAACTGGTCTTGGATAGAAGAATGTCAGCGGATTAGTGCAGGTATCCGTCGGCGTGTACTCGAACATACTATAACCCATGGCGGTTATCTAAGCCAAGCCTGCTCTTCAGCTGAAATTTTTAGCCTGCTCTATGGTCAAATAATGAGGCTTGGACGTAGCGAAGGGCCATCTATCCCCCTCCCTTTTCTTGGCTCACCTTCCAAAACCAATCCAAAACCAACCAGTGGAATGATATACAATGGTCGCCGAGATCCCAATCTAGATCGTTTTTTCCTCTCACCAACGCATTACGCTCTGACACTCTATGCAACGCTCATCGAAACTGGCAGGCTTGAGGAATCATCTCTGGATCAATTTAACGTTGATGGTAGTTCTTTAGAAATGATCGGTTCAGAGCATTCTCCGGGACATGAAACCAGTGGTGGCTCCTTTGGACAAACGATCTCTCAGGCTGCAGGAGTGGCTTGGGCAAGGCGAGCCAAAGGTGACACCGGCAAGGTGTGGGTATTTCTCTCAGACGGGGAATGCCAGGAAGGCCAAACCTGGGAGGCCATCATGTCCATGGCATTTCACAAAATCAATAACATCAAAATTGTGGTGGATGTCAATGGACAGCAGGTTGATGGTAGAACGGCTGATGTCATGAATTTAGAGCCATTGTTTGACAAGTTCTCTTCATTTGGAGCATGTACAAAACAAGTAGACGGACATAACCTTCCAGCATTGCGTAAAGCTCTTGAAACATCACACGATGATAAACCGCTTGTTGTGCTTGCTCACACCTTACCCTATAAAGGCATGGAGATACTCAAGGAGCGCTACCCTCATCTTCACTATGTGCGATTTAAAGATGAACCTGAGAGAGATAGCTACAAGCAACAGCTGACCCGATTGGAATCATAGAGATTAAAAGATGGAGCTTATCAAACGCGTCCATGCCAATAATATAGTCAAATGGGGTAAAACTCACAGCGATGTTATTGTTCTTTCTGGTGATCTTACAAGTTCCTGTGAGGTAGATGGATTTCGTGACGCTTTTCCAGATCGTTTTTTGTCAATGGGATTGATGGAGCAAAATATGATGGGTTTTGCAGCCGGGTTGGCCCGAGAAGGTTTGACACCGATGGTTCATACTTTCGCTGTTTTTATGTATAGACGTGCACTTGATCAAATCGAGATGTCTATTGCCTATCCAAATCTTCCGGTGAAGATTTTCGGTTTTTTGCCCGGTGTGACAACACCTGGCGGAGCCAGCCATCAGGCAATCAACGATATCGCTGTTATGCGTTCTCTGCCCAACATGACAGTCATTGAGACCGCCGATGCAACAGATGTAGAAAGTGTGCTTGAATTATCAAACGCAGTTGATGGTCCTGTCTACATCCGAATGGTACGAGGTGAGATACCACGACTCTTTCCCGCTAAGAATCAAACAATCTTAGGCAAAGCGCGTATCTTGTCACTTGGGTCTGATATCACACTATTAACAAGCGGCATCTGCACAGAGGAAAGTCTGCGTGTAACTGATATTCTCAAGGATCGTGGTATTGGTGTTCAACATCTTCATGTTACAACCCTTAAACCTTTCGATGATCATAGAGTTAGCGAGGCTTTGGCTAAGGCAAGGTATGGAATTATAACGATGGAAAATCATACCTCAATAGGCGGACTAGGTTCCTGCGTCGCTGAGATGATTGCAAAGTTTGGTATCGCTACGAAACTTATAAAAGTAGCTATTAATGACACTTATCTCCAGGGCGCTAGCCGTACTTTTTTAATGGAACGTTACGGTATTGATGTTAAAGCACTTTTAAGTGCTATCGAATCGCTTGTTGGCGAAAAAATTGATATTTCAGATGCAGATCTGACAACATCCAGACAGGATAGCTTTTTTAATGAGAATCAGCAGGAAGCATTATAAAGATGCTGATCAGTTTATTTACTTGGAAGTGAAATTAATAAACCATAATAATTTAGGTGTCCATATAGGTGTCTATCAGCCATCAGAAACCATAACAATCAGTAACAACTGTTAATTAAATTATTGCAAAACAATTTAAAAAGGAAGTTCGTGAATATTTGGAGGGATGATGTTTGATCCACTCATACAACTTGGTCGAAAAACCGTGGTGGCTATGGTACATGTACCAGCTTTACCGGGGTCCCCGGATTACGAGCATACAGGTGGAATGAACAAGCTCTTACATTCAGTGGTTGCAGACCTTGAAGCTCTACAGTCAGGAGGAGTAGATGCAATAATGTTTGGGAACGAGTTCGACCGGCCTTATGTTCTCAAGGCTCCACCGGAAGGATTGGCGGCACTTGCCTCAGTAATAGGACAGGTTAAATCAATGATAAAGGTTCCATTCGGGGTGAATTATCTGTGGGATCCTGTTGCTACTGTGGCTTTGGCCGTAGCGACTGAAGCAAATTTTGCGCGTGAAATATACACAGGTGTATATGCTTCTGACATGGGACTTTGGGCACCGGACTGTGCCGGGGCTGCTCGTTTGCGTGCCTCACAAGGACGTTCCGATTTGCAAATGCTTTTCAATATCAATGCGGAATTTGCCACCTCACTCGATACGAGGCCCATAGAAGTCAGGGCAAAGAGTGCGGTTTTCTCATCCAAAGCCGATGTAATTTGTGTCTCAGGAATCATGACAGGAATAGGGGTGGATCAAACAGAATTACATAAAGTCCGTGAGGCCCTTCCGGACACACCGTTATTAGCCAATACCGGAGTAACCATTGACACCGTTGCCGATATTTTTTCACTCACCGACGGGTGCATCATCGGCTCGCACCTCAAACATAACGGCGATACTTGGGGTGCTGTTGATCCGGAGCGAGTCCGGAAATTTATGGATAAAGTCGTAACTTTACGCTGAACTGGGAGAAAATTAAATCATTTTTTGGA
>Ga0208336_1000567_pt1 | contig 14255 bp, 10 predicted proteins | sample DeeseametaMP0372_FD_184212 | JGI IMG/M metagenome (GOLD analysis project Ga0208336, IMG submission 184212) | Marine microbial communities from the Deep Atlantic Ocean - MP0372 (SPAdes) | ecosystem: Environmental > Aquatic > Marine > Oceanic | place: East of Porto Seguro, South Atlantic Ocean...
TCTAATTGTTTATAAAAAGCTTTTTTGCCAATTTTAATTATAAGATTAGATTTAGATGCAATTTTTTTTGCAAGTGCCAAAACTTCATCTTCAAGTTTTGAAATAGGATAATGATCATTTATTAATCCGATTTCTTTGGCATAAGCTGCATTTATAGGATCTCCGGTTAACAACATTTTCATCGTTTTCTTTCTATTTACCTTTCTGCTGACTGCTACCATCGGCGTACTACAAAACAATCCTATATTTACCCCTGGAGTTGCAAATATTGCATCATCTGAACTAACTGCTAAATCACAACTTGCTACTAATTGGCAACCTGCTGCAAAGGCTGCTCCATGAACTTTTGCTATAACTGGTTTTTCTCCCTCTATAATTTCTAACATTAATTTTGAGCATAAATTAAATAATTTTTTATATTTTAATTTCTTTTTAAGGGAACGAATTTCTTTTAAATCGTGACCACCACTGAATCCTTTTCCAGATCCTTCGATAATAATAACTTTAGTTTTATTTTCATTATTTAAACTTTTGAAAATATTAATTAATGATTTAAGTGTTTTTGAAGACAAAGCATTGTAAGTGCTAGGTTCATTTAATTTGATTCGAGAAATACCATTAATTGGTGGTGTTACAATAATATTTAAAGTTTTTTTCATAGAGTAAATTTTGGCATTTTTTTTAAAATAAGTCACCCATTTGATTATAGATAAATTATTAATAAACGCTTATAAGGAATTATATTTATGTTAGGAAAAGTTGAAATTCTCATAGTTATAATTGTTCTTTTGCTTGCATTTTATTTTATAATTTCCTGGGGAGCTGGAAAAAGGAAAGATTCTCCAGCTTCGACAGAAATTAAAAGATATTTATTTGGAGTTCGCATTTTGATAATCCTTATTGCCATAGTTTCGCTAATTTTATGGTTATTAATGTAAAATATGAAATATAGATACGAATTTGATAGTTTAGGAAAAATAAAAGTCCCGAGCGATAAATACTGGGGTGCGTCGACCCAGAGATCTAACAAATATTTTAACATAGGCGACTTTTTGGTGAGGCCAATTGTTATTAAGTCTATCGCTATGATTAAGAAAGCTGCAGCAATAATAAACACAAAAAATGGGGATATTGATAAAAAATTATGTAAAGCAATTATTAAAGCATCGAACGAAGTTATTTCAGGAAAACTTAATGATCATTTTCCCCTTAAAGTTTGGCAAACAGGTTCTGGTACTCAAACTAATATGAATGTTAATGAAGTTATAGCTAATAGAGCTAATGAAATCCTTGGAGCTAGACTAGGAAGTAAAAAGCCTGTGCACCCCAATGACCATGTTAATAAATCTCAATCAACCAACGACGTTTTTCCAACTGCTATGCATATGGCTATAGCAATCAGAGCAAAAGGCAAACTGTTACCTTTTCTTAAATTACTTGATAAAGAATTAGAAAAAAAATCTAAACAGTTTAAAAAAATTATAAAAGTAGGAAGAACTCATCTTCAAGATGCTACACCCATTACATTGGGGCAAGAATTTTCTGGATACGATTCACAATTAAGTAAATGTATTAAAAGAATAGAATTGGCGCTTGAAGAAATATATTTTTTGGCTCAGGGTGGAACAGCAGTGGGTACAGGTTTAAATACTAAAAAAGGTTTCGATAAAAAAATAATAGCTGAATTAAGAAAATTTACTAAGCTTCCTTTTAAACCTGCACCAAATAAGTTTGCTGCATTAGCGGCACACGATGCCATTGTAAATTTTTCTGGAACAATGAATACAACTGCCGTTTGTTTAATGAAAATTGCAAATGATATCAGATTTTTAGGATCTGGTCCCAGAGCTGGGTACGGAGAACTGATTTTACCAGAAAACGAACCAGGTTCCTCCATTATGCCTGGAAAAATAAATCCAACACAATGTGAAGCTGTCACGATGGTTTGTGTGAAAGTAATTGGAAATCATAATGGTATAACAATGGCCGGCTCTCATGGCCACTTTGAACTAAACGTATTTAAGCCCTTAATTATTCATAATATTTTACAATCTATTCATATAATGGCGGACTCTTCAAAAAGTTTTGCAAATTATTGTATTAAAGGTTTAAAAGCGGATAAAAAAAGAATCAAAAATCTTTTAGATAATTCGTTAATGCTGGTAACCGCACTGTCTCCAAAAGTTGGTTATGATAATGCTGCAAGAATTGCGAAAAAAGCGCACAAGAATGGAACAACTTTAAAAGAAGAGTCCATCAAATCTGGTTTAATAACTGAAAAAGAATACGATAAAATTGTAGATCCTAAAAAAATGATAAAACCACAGTAAATTAGTTTGTTTCGCTTGTTATCGATTTTATAAACTCTTTAAATTTAGGAAAGAGAAATAAACTTTCAAGGCCATCTTCTAACATAAAATCATTAAATTCTTGTTCTATGAAGTTAATATCATCATTGCTTAATTTTTCACTACCCGATACTTCATAAAAACTTGCCCTTAAATTCTCTAGATCAAAATTGCCGGAAACAAAAAAATTAGAAGGAAGATCTTTTTTATTAAAGATGCCAAATTTGCTTAAAAATTTTTTTTGATTATCTACAAATATATTACTTTCAAATCTAAAATTAGTAAATTTTTTATCGTTATTAATTGTGCCCAATAAATCTGAGGCACCTAATTTACCCAGATTAATCAAAAATTGTTCTATTAAAATATTACCATTATTAAATTTTACACGAGACTCGATAGATTTTACTAAGTTGTAACTAGAGTATATTTTATCCGAAGATAAACTAAACTTACCATTTATTTTATTATTAATTTTAAATAAATTTTTTTGTTTTTTTGCATCTAGAGCTAATAAATAATTGTATAATTTTGTAAAATTTATACTGTCTAAATTTATATCTAAATTAAAATTAAAATAAGGTAAAAATGTAATTTTACCTTCTAATTTACCATCTAAAAAAGTATTTCTTAAATTTGATTTATTAATTACTAATTCGTTATCTTTATAATCAAAAACTGCTGTAATTCTATTTTTGCCTTTTTTTATTAACAAATTACCATTTCTAATATTTTTATCTTTTTCTGAATTAATAAAGTTAACCTTTGTAAGAAAATTTATATTTGACATTTTTAATATAATGTCTGTGAATGATTTACTATCAACTACTTTACTATTCAAATTAACATAAATATCATCGTTTAAAAATTTTCCTTTTAATATAGCATCAATAGAATCTTGCATAAATTTTAAATATAAATTTGCATTATTAATAGTTGCTACATAATTTTTTCCATCAAAAAATATAATTTGACCTTTTGCAAAAGTAATTGGAATAAGATTAATTTTTTTTATAAAAATATTTTTGTATTCTTTAAAATTTTTTGAATTAAGATTAATTTCAAAATTATTAAATTTTATCTTTTTAAATTTGTGTTTTTCTTTTGCTAATAAATTTTTAATGGAAAGCTTAATTACTGTATTCTTAACTGTCACCAGAGTATCTTTTTTTTCGAAAAGGTCATTTATTATTAAATCTTTAATTTTTATTCTTGGGGTTGGATAAAAACTATAATAAACTTTTCCTTTTATTAAACACTCAACATTTTGATTGATACATACAGTTTTTGCTATTTTTGATTTATCGTAACTATAAAATTTAGGTATAACTACATATACAAACCCCATAAAAATTACAAAGACAACAAAATATATTGGCACATATTTATAATTTGTGAGATTGATTTTTTTGTTTATCCTATAAAAATCATATCTTTTAATATCGAGATATTTATAAACTTTTTTAAAATCTAACCTTCTAGGATCTATTAATTTATAAATTTTTAAAAAATCATTTATTATAAATTTGATGCTCTTATTAATGCCAGAAAAAATATATTTTGAAATATAACTAAGAAAGTCAACAATATTACTCGAAATAGTTTTAATATTTTTATTAATGATTAAAAAAATATCTCTGAATATAGATTTGATACTTTTATTAATCTCAGGAAAAATATATTTTAAAATATAACTAAGAAAATCGGCAATATTACTCAGAATAGTTTTGATTCTTTTATGAATTCTTGAAAAACTATCTCTTATACGACTGATATTTTTCAAAATTGTGGAGAACTTAAATATTTTAAAATCGTCGTATTTCATTTATTGTGCTTTTTTTGAATTCATTTTAATTTAAAATAGTAAAATATAAATTTAATGGAAATTAGCAAACAAAATTATTTGGCTCATCTTAATAAAAATCAAAAAGAGGCTATAATTGATCTTGAAGGCCCTTGTCTAATAGTAGCAGGCGCCGGATCAGGTAAAACAAAAGTTTTAACCTCAAGAGTAGTGCATATCATAAAGGAAAAAAAAGCATGGCCAAATCAAATTCTGTGCGTCACATTTACAAATAAAGCTGCAAGAGAAATGCAAAACCGTGTGGTAAGCCTATTAAATCAAAAAACTAAATCTTTACCATGGCTCGGAACATTTCATTCTGTTAGCGCTAAAATCTTGAGAGCACATGCAGAAGCTGTTGGTTTAAATTCACGTTTTACAATTATTGATCAAGAAGATCAGCTAAGGTTAATAAAAAACATATGTAAGGCTGAAAATATAGACATAAAAAAAATATCACCTAAATTTGTTTTATCTCTAATTAACCAGTGGAAAAATAAAGGTTTGCTACCCAAAGACGTTGTTACGAAAAAAGGAGTGCCATTAGAAAAAGCTATATTGAATGTTTATAAATTTTACCAAGAACGTCTAAAAATTTTAAATTCTTGTGATTTTGGTGATCTAATTTTACTTTGCGTAACCATGTTTGAAAATAATCCAGATATACTCGAGCTATATCTTAGCAACTTTAAATATATTCTTGTCGATGAGTACCAAGACTCAAATTATATTCAAAGTAAATGGCTCAATCTACTTGCTAAAAAAAATAACAATATTTGTTGTGTTGGAGACGATGACCAATCAATTTATAGCTGGAGAGGAGCCGAAATAAAAAACTTTTTAGATTTTAGCAAGATATATAAAAACACTAAAATTATTAAGCTTGAGCAAAACTACAGATCAACTCAAAACATACTAAGTGCTGCCTCGGGATTAATTTCAAATAATAATGATCGAATGGGAAAAAAATTATGGACCGATAGTAAAGATGGAGAGTTAGTCAAACTCACTTGTTACAAAAATGGAAAGGAAGAAGCTACTGGAATAAGTGATATTATTGAAACAAAACTTAAGAAAAAATATTCTTTAAACAATATATCCATATTAGTCAGGGCAATTTTCCAAACCCGAGAATTTGAAGAAAGATTTTTAAAAATCGGGATGGGTTACCGTGTAATTGGTGGAACAAAATTTTATGAAAGAGCAGAAATTAAAGATAGTGTAGCATTTCTAAGAATAGTAAATCAAAAAAATGACGATTTAGCTTTTGAAAGAATTATAAATGTGCCCAAAAGATCTGTGGGAGATAGTACATTAAAACAGTTACACGAATGGGGCAGAAAAAACAAAAAAACTTTAGAAGATTCGGTTATTGAACTTTTACAATTAGACAAAATCAAGCCAAAAACAAAATTGGGATTAGTAAAAATTTTGAACCTATTTAATAAATGGAGATCCGATTTAAAAAAAAAGAGACATTATGAATTAATGGAAATTATATTAGATGAGTCCGGATATTCAAAAATGCTAAAAGATAAAAAAGATTTAGAAAGTGAAGGAAGATTAGAAAATTTAAAAGAATTAATTAGAGGTATGCGTGACTTTGATAATCTACAAAGTTTTTTAGAACATGTTGCTTTAGCTACTTCAATCGATCAGGATTGGGATGGACAGAAAGTTAATTTAATGACAATGCACGCCGCTAAAGGTTTAGAATTTGATGCAGTTTTTTTACCTGGTTGGGAAGAGGGCCTATTTCCTCATCAAAAATCGTTGGAGGAAAAAGGAGATTTGGCCTTAGAAGAAGAAAGACGACTTGCTTATGTAGGCATAACTAGAGCCAAGAAAGAATCTTTCATATCTTTTGTAATGAATAGAATGTACAGAGGAGACTGGGTAGATCCTTTGACTTCAAGGTTTATTAACGAACTTCCGGAAAAAAATATTAAAAAAGAAGATTTAGTAGAATCAAATAATGAAGATTTCTTTTTTAATCAAGATATAGATTATAATGAAGGAATAAGAAGTCCTGGATGGGCTAGATTACAGAAAAAAAAGTTAAAAAGAATAAAATGAAGAAATTAATAAAATTAAGAAAATTTCTTAAAATTTATAAATTAGACGGTTATTTAGTACCAAAAAATGATGAGTATTTTAATGAATATGTCAACCAATCTAGCGACAGATTAAAATTTATTTCAAATTTTTCTGGTTCGGCTGGATTTGCAATAATTTTAAAAAACAAAAATTATTTGTTTGTTGATGGAAGATACACAATACAAGCTCGGATTCAGTCAGGAAAGAATTTCACAATTATTACAATACCTCAGAAATTTCCTAAGGACGTGTTAAAAACCAAAAAAAAACTCAAAATTGGTTTTGACCCAAAATTACATAGTGAAAAGCAAATAAATTTTCTTTTTAATATTAAAAACATTATTATTAAACCTATAAATGGAAATTTAATAGATATTGTTTGGTCAAAAAAGCCAAAAGATTTGATTAAACCTTTTTTTTCTCTTTCAAAAAAAGATGCTGGACAAAGCTCGCAAGGAAAAATCGTAAAAGTTAAAAACGTTCTTTTAAAGAATAAGGCAGACTATTTGTTAGTTACTGCGCCAGAAAATGTTGCGTGGATTTTAAATATTAGAGGTTATGACTCGGCTTTCTCTCCCATACCAAATGCCAGATTATTAATAAATAGTAAGGGAGATATAGATTTATTTTCACAACTGAAAAAAGTAACAAAAATAAAAAAAATTTTTTCTAAAAAAATAGAATTTCATGATGAAGATAAAATTGAAAAAAAGCTAAGAAACTTATGGAAAAATAATATTTGGTTGGATAGTTTGTCTTGTTCAATTCACTATAAAAATTTGCTTAGAAAAAGGAATAGAATTATAGAAAAGATAGATCCAATTTATTTCTATAAATCAATCAAAAATCCTACAGAAATAAAAAATATGAAGAAAAGTCATATGATTGATGGTGTCGCACTAACGAAATTTTTATTTTGGTTAAAGAAAAATTTTAGAAAGAAAAAAATCACAGAAATATCTGCTCAAAAAAAATTAGAAGGTTTCAGAAAAATGAATAAGACCTACAAATTTCCCAGCTTTAGTACAATCTCGGGTACTGGGCCGAATAGTGCCATAATTCATTATAAAGCATCAGTTAAATCAAATAGAACTCTAAAGAGAGGTGATCTATATTTGGTAGACTCTGGAGGACAATATTCTTTTGGAACAACTGATGTAACTCGAACCATTTCTTTGGACAATAATTCTAACTTTATAAGAGAAGTTTATACGCGTGTCTTAAAAGGTCACATTGCAGTTTCAGATTATAAAATCAGAAAAAATTCTAAAGGATCAGATATTGATCGAAATGCAAGAAAACCTTTGAAAAAGGTAAGACTAGATTATCCACATGGAACTGGTCATGGAGTTGGATATTTTTTGAACGTACATGAAGGGCCACAATCGTTTTCTAAAAACAATAAAGTAAATTTGAAACCTGGAATGATTATTTCTAATGAGCCAGGATATTACAAAGAGGGACATTTTGGTATTAGAATTGAAAATTTAATTTACATTAAAAAAAATAAATTTGAAGAATTAACCATGGCACCAATAGAAAAAAATCTAATAAAGAAAAAAATGCTTAATAAAAAAGAAATAGGTTGGTTAAATAAATACCACGCTAAAGTTAAAAAAAATTTATTTAGATTTATGAAACTTGAAGAAAAAGCTAATTTAATCGATGCCTGTTCACCTGTTTAATAAACCATACCAACTATTTTCATCAAGAATTTTAATATTCAGCTGTTTTGCTTGCTCAACTTTTTTAGGAGTCGGTTTAGAATCTCCAACAACTAAGTAGTCTAATTTTTTACTAGCAGTACCTAAAATTTTTCCTCCTTCTTTTGCTACTAATGCCTTTGCCTCGGCCCTACTCATTTTACTTAAACCTCCAGTAAACATGATTGTTTTTCCATAAAAAATTCCAGATTTTCTTATTTTAAAATCAGTAACATTTAATTCTTTGATTAAATTAGAAGTGGCATTTAAGTTGGCAGAATGCGAAAAAAATATTTCTAATGAATTAACTTGAGTTTCACCAATACCATCTAATTCTAAAAGGTAATTTAAAATTTTTTTTCTTTTTTCTCTATCAAAAAGTTCTTCAAATTTTTTAATACTTACAAAATATTCTGCCAAAGTTTTAGCATTCTCCTGGCCGATATGTCTTATTCCTATTGCAAAAATTAATTTATCTAATGATATTTTTTGCGATTTTTTAATAGCTTTTTCTAAATTAGATGCAGATAAATCTCCCCACCCCTCAAAACTAGAAATTTTCTTAAAATTTAAATTAAATATATCCGCTGGATACTTTATCATATTTAAATCCCAAAAATTTTGAATTATCTTTTTTCCGAAACCATCAATGTTTAATGCATCTTTTGATGCGAAATGTTTTAACTTTTCTCGTAAAATTTCTTTACAATTGAATTTTGGATCTGGGCATCTAGTTACGGCATCCTTTTTTTTTGTACTATAATTAAATTCTTTTATCGTTTTTGATCCACATGAAGGACATTTATCTGGAAAATTAAATTTTTTTGTATTTTTATTTCTTTTTGCTTTATCGACGTACAAAACTTGTGGAATTACATCTCCAGCTCTTTGAATACATGCGGTATCGCCTATTCTAATATCCTTTCTGTTTATTTCGTCTTCATTATGTAGTGTAGCATTTGAAACAACAACTCCTCCGATGTTAACTGGTTCTATTTTAGCAACTGGAGTTAGTGCTCCTGTTCGTCCAACTTGGATTTCAATATTTTTAATTATTGAAAATCCCTTTTCTGCAGAAAATTTATGTGCAATTGCCCATCTCGGTGAATTTGATACAAAACCTAGTCTTTTTTGTAATTTTAAATCATTAACTTTATAAACCAATCCATCTAAATCATAGCCAATTGTTGGTCTTAGTGCTTCTATTGTTCTATGATTTTTATCAATATCTTCAATACTGTTCACAATCTTATTAAGTGAATTTGTATTAAAACCCCATGTTTTTAATAATTTTAAATATTCAGATTGTTTTTCAAAATTTTGTGGCTCAACAATACCAAAACCATACGCAACAAATTTTAAAGGTATTTTTTTAGTTTCATTAGGATCTTTTTGTCTCAATGAACCGCCAGCTGCGTTTCTTGGATTTGCAAATTTCTTGGCAATTTTTTTAAAATCAGATTTAGATATATAAATCTCCCCTCTTACGTCTAAGGTTTTAGGAAAATTGGATTTATTAATTTTTTTGGGTATATCTATAATAGTTTTAAGATTATTAGTTATATCTTCTCCAGTTTTTCCATCTCCGCGAGATAAACCAAGAACAAATATTCCATCAATATATTTTAATGATGCAGAAATACCATCAATTTTTGGTTCTACTGAAAAAGCTATTTTTTCAGAATCTTTTAAATTTAAAAAATTTTTAATTTTTTTTAGAAAATTTTTTATATTTTCTTTAGAAAAAGCATTTGCCAGTGATAACATTGGAATATCGTGAGTAACTTTTTTAAATTTATCTGAGGGCTTATAACCAACTTTTTTGCTGGGCGAATCCTTATTTTCTAGATATCTATATTTTTTTTCTAAGTCTAAAATTTCTTTTTTAAGAATATCATAATCTCTATCAAAAATAAGTGGTCTATCATGTTTGAAATATGCTTTATCATATTTTGTTAATTCTTTGATTTTTTTTATATAAACTTTTTCAATTTCTTTCCTTTGCATGAATTGTTTACTCGAACAAACTTTTTATTTTTTTTCTAATTAATCCCATTTTCTTATCCTTTTTAATTTTTTTAATTTCATATTTTTTGTTAAATACTTTGTAGCTCTTTTTATACCACTCTCCAGATTGATAATTGTATCCAAGTATTGCAGCTGCTTGTTTTGCTTCTTCTAATAATCCCAGTCTATAATAAACTTCAACAAGTCGATGCAAAGCCTCTTCAACAAAAATTGTTTTATCATATTGATTTACAACTATTTTAAGTCTATTAAGGGCCGGAATCCATTTTTTTGTCTTCATATAATATCTTGCTATCGACATTTCTTTAGCTGCCAACTGATCTATTATTAAATCTATTTTAAACCTGGCGTCGGTAGCATAATCTGTATTTGGATACATTTGCATTACAAATTCAAATTTTTCTTTTGCTTTTAATAACGGTTTTAAATCTTTTTTTTCATCTAATATTTGCTCGTAATAACACATCGCTATTAAATAGTGTGCATAGGGTATATTTTTATCTGCTGGATAATGTTTCATATGCCTCTCCAAATCGAAAATTGCATTCGAATATGCATTTCTAGAATATTCCGCAAAACTAGCCATAAGACTTGCTTTACTTGCCCATTTATCCTGTGGCATCAAACTTTCAACTTCTCTAAATTTTTTTTCAGCATAAAAAGCATCTCCTGCTTTAAGAGCTTCAACTGCTTCATAGTAAATGAGAATAGCTATTTCTTGGTCAGTTGGTTCAGGTGAAACATTTATATCAGAACTGTCTATGACTCTGCCCGTTCTTTTACAATAAAAGTCAAACTTTTTACACCCACCTTCTTTTACTTTACCTCCAACTATTACTGAAGGTCCTTTTTTTGCTTTATTTTTTGAGCAAGAAAACAGTAATGAAACTGATAGTAATAAAATTAATAAAATTCTAAACATTTTAGATAAAAAATCATTTTATCAAAATATTCAATTATTACAATTTTCTTAGTAGATATTTATTTAGGCGCCAACAGCAACAGGTCGTAGGTGTGTTTTGTCTTGATTATTTTTTTGCTCTCCTTCAGAACTTTCAAATTTCCAATTTGACTTATTAGACATAAATTCTTTCAATAAAACATTAGTAAGTTGATGGCCTCCCTGTGAAGTTTTAATATGACCAAAAATTCTATGTCCTAAAAGCATCAAATCTCCAAGACAATCTAATATTTTATGGTTTACGAATTCATCTCTATACCTAAGTCCATCTTCATTTAATATTTTATTTTCCTTGACCACAATTGCATTTTCCAAAGAACCCCCTTGGGCCAGTCCCTGACTTTTTATTTGATCAATATCTTCATATAAACAAAATGTTTTTGAATTATATATTGAAGTTAAATCTCCGTTGCTTAATTTAAATTCTTTCCTTCGAGTTCTGATTAAGGGATTTTTATATACTATTTCAAAATCTACTATTAAATCTTTGGTAAGTGGTTCAATGGAAATATACTTTTGTCCATCTTTTACTTCAACTTTTTTTAAAACTTTAATGAATTTTTTCGAATAGTTTTGCTCTTGTGTACCATATGACCTTATAGCCGTCACAAAATCAAAAGCAGAACCATCCATTATTGGAACTTCTGGAGAATTGATCTCAACCATAACATTATCAATTCCTTCTCCATAAAAAGCCGCCATTAAGTGCTCAATAGTAGAAACTGACACTCCATGTGAATTTTCTATTTTTGTACAAAGTAATGATGAACTTACATTTTTATAAGTTGCATCAATTATATTATTAGTATTATTAATGTCGGTTCTTTTAAATTTAATACCTGAGTCAACTTCAGCTGGTTTTAAACAGAGATTTACATTTTTACCGTTGTGTAATCCAACACCATCAAGTTCTATGGAATCTGTAATTGTTTTTTGTGAAGCTGAATACATCTGTCTGGATATACAAAAGGACCTAAAAACTTGAAAGATAATTTATGTTACTAAAAGTTACAGTTTAATATTATTAATTGGTTCTAAAAATTTTTGCCAAAAAGCTTATATTTTTAGCATTTTTATCAACTGTCTCGGAAATTGCTTCTGTTTCCCATCCATCTTTAATTATTCTAAGCGCACCCAAACATGAGGCAAAGTTTTTTTCTAAATCTGTTTCCTTTTCATTGTTATTGTCACTTAGTTTTTTTATTCTTGGTCCAAAAAATTTTTCACAATGTTTTTCTATATTAGGGAGATATGATCCTCCGCCGACTAATAAAAAGCCTATTCCAGAATTTAAATTGAACTCTGGTACAATTATTTGTTTTTTTACTGTTTCAAAAATTTCGTCCAATCTTGCTTTTATAACATTTAAAATTAAATTTTTGCTTATTTTTCTAAAACTTGAATTAATAAAATAACTATTTTTTAAGTAACCATTTGCATCAAAAAGATTTTGATTATTTTGAAACGAAAAATCAATATTATTTCTTATAACTACAGACTCATCCATGCTTAACGAACAAACTTTGGAAATGTCCTTTGTAATATGATTAATCCCCATGGGCAAAGTTATAGAATGAACCAGTGCTAAATTTTTGAATAATCCTAAACTAATTTTTTCAAATCCTATGTCTACTAGGATGGAACCAAATTCAAGTTCTTTATTATTTAATAATTTTGCTCCTAATGCGAAAGTGTTTGAAATTAATCTTTCTATTTCAATGTCACAGTCAATAAATGCTTGATTGATATTTTTTAAATTATTTTTTGGTATTGTGATAAAGGTTATTTCATGACTTAAAGAATCTGCATAAACTCCTATAGGTTCATCAGAAAATGCCTTACCGTCAACAACGTAATTATGATTAAAAATATGAATTATTGATTGTTTTTTATCATTAAGAATTAATTGTTTTTTTGCCTCTTTTAATAAAAAATCAATATCATCCTTGTGAATTTTTGACCCATTAATTTTTTTATGTTTTGTAAATTTTGTGGATAAGAATTCTGGTCCCTCAAGAACTACATTAATTTTTTTTAGTAATATTTTTGCTTTTTTTTCAGTAATGCTTATACAAGATCTAATTGCTTTGGAAGCCTTTGTTAAATTTACCACTATACCATTGTGAATTCCTTCAGAGGAAGTTATGGAAGTTGACAATATTTCTGATTCATTATTGTCCTTAACTTTAAAAATAAGACATTTAATATTTATATTGCCTAGTTCAATTATTCCTATTGAATCCTCAGAATTCATTACTCTACTATTATCTTACCATCTATCCTTAAATCAATGATATTATAATTTTCAAAATCTTTGCGATCTAATAATTCAATTGATTTTTTAATTGCGTCTTCAATATTATTGTGAGAAAATTTTATTATTTTATCATTTGCTAGTTGTAAATCCCATCGTCCAATTTGAAAAAAATAAAATTTTTTCACATCTTTTATTGGAAAATTGTTATTTTCTAACTGACTAAAAAAATATATAAAATGATTTTTAGCTCCTTCACCAAAAACACTTGGTAATTGATTAAAATTCATATTATCTTTAAATAAAATCAAATTAGATGAACTGTCTAATAAATATTTGGCTTTGTTTTTATATAAAATTGCGACTGGTTTTGTTTCAAAAATTTCAACTATAATTGTGTTTGGATATTTTTTTTTTACCTCAATCCTTTTCAAAAAATTAATTTCTTTTAGAGGATCTTCTATATCTTTTCTTTTAATCAAAAAGATATTCTTATTGTATATTTTGCTTAATTTCTCTTTAATTTCACTATCCTTAATCAAAAAGTTATTTACTATTTCTATTTTCTGTATTTTTAAAAAAGTATTATTTTTTTGCAAAATTAAATTAAATTCGCTGGGATTGTAGGTAGATAAAAAAATTAATACTATTATTAATAAAAGGATTCTATACAGTTTTTTCATCTATTGCTGCTAGCATCTTTAACCATCCAAACAACCAAATCTTCAAATTTAATACCAGAATAATTCGCAATCTCTGGAACAAGAGATAGTTTAGTCATTCCTGGTTGAGTATTAATTTCTAATAAATAAAATTTATTTTTAAAAAATCTAAAATCCGACCTTGTAATACCTCTGCATCCCAGTAAATTATGAGCCTTTTTGGCTAAAAATAGTACTTCTTTATATTTTTTTGGTGCAAGTGGTGCCGGCATAATATGTTTAGTTTTTGCGCCTGAAGAATACTTGGCTTTATAGTCATAAAATTCTCTTCTAGGTATAAGTTCTATTGCTCCTAGAAC
>Ga0208336_1000580_pt1 | contig 14055 bp, 9 predicted proteins | sample DeeseametaMP0372_FD_184212 | JGI IMG/M metagenome (GOLD analysis project Ga0208336, IMG submission 184212) | Marine microbial communities from the Deep Atlantic Ocean - MP0372 (SPAdes) | ecosystem: Environmental > Aquatic > Marine > Oceanic | place: East of Porto Seguro, South Atlantic Ocean...
GCTTCACCTTCATCCGGATCAGGCAAAAAAACGCGTATTGATTCTTGATGGAGCACAGCATTTGGGCCGGGAAGCAGCTAATGCTTTTTTAAAAACGTTGGAGGAACCGGCACCAAAAACTTTGCTGATTTTGATTGCTGATTCATCACAACAGCTGCTGGAAACAATTGTTTCGCGTTGCCAACAAATACGATTTCGTCCATTGTCTGAGGAAATTTCGGAACGCATATTGCGGGAAACAACGAACCTGTCAACAGCCCGGATTCAGTTGCTCAGTGCCTTCAGTATGGGAAGCGTAAATGGAGATCTTGCTGAACGTCTTGAACTTATGGAAACTGTCCAGCAAACGGCCATCCGCTGGCTGACCACTTTTTCTGCAGCAACACTGGAAGAGATGCTACGGACCTGTGAAACCTGGGCTAAATCCAAAAATGAGGAATGGCGTTTGCTGCTTGATTTTCTGGAAACTTGGTTTCGTGATTTAACATGGCTGTTTCGTGGTCTTCCGGAAGAAAAACTGATAAACCGGACAGTTGGTTCTGATGAAAACCGCATTTCTGCATTGAGAAAAAGTGGAGAGCATTTTACTCTGCAGCAAATTTTCGAAATTTTTGGCTGGATAGCAGAATCAAGAAGAACCATTGAACTTAACGCAAATAAGTCACTTGCAGTTGAATCTCTATGTTTGCACATGTACCGTAGCGCTGTATGAATTATAAATCGGGAAATTTGAATGAGCTGATATTTTCGAAAAATAAATTATTCAGTCGACTTTTTTTGTTCTGCGCACTCAGTTTTTTTATAGCTGTTCCTGGGGCAATTGCCCGTCAACCTACACCTTTTGAATTGGAGGCAATCCGTAAAGAAACCAGGGTTGTGTTTCTGAACTTTCTGCAACTCTGGCAGGAGGAACGCTATTTTGAATTATACAAATACGGCAAAAAACACTCCACAGATCAAATTAGCATTGAAGAATTTGCAACGCGAATGGTTGAACTGGACTGGGTTCCGGTTGGTTTGAAAACTGGAATAGAACCTGAAATATCATATCGATACCTGACATTGCTTTATGTTAATGCTGCAATTGTTTTTCGACACAAAAGCATTTTTGATTTACAATTTACAAAGCAGCAATCATTTTTGCTGCTGAAGGAAAGTGGAAAGTGGCGCTTCGATTTACTACAGATGATCCGGTCTCCTTTTTATATTCCACCAAATTAGTACTTGCTGGAATATAATATTATTCAATAAAACCAAAAAGTAATTGTTCGATTGCTGATGACTACTGCAAGGTTTATCCTGTAAAAGCCCGAAAGCCATGCACTTCTGTTTTTTGAGTCCCTTTTTCAACAAAGTGACCTCATGGTAAAAACTGGCTGGTTTGATTCCCATTCTGATACTAATTTGACATAAAATTAATTATTACACTTCCTGAAAAACCAATGGCCGAAGATTTTGTTAGCTTAGTCGGTACTCTGGAAAAAATTTTGTACACAAATCCGGAAAACGGATTTTTGATTGGTACATTTCTAACAGAAAATTCCATCAGGCCGATCACTGTAAAAGGCATTGTTTTCAACACCCATGAGCATGAAACATTACGTTTAAAAGGCAGCTGGGAGAATCACAAAATTTATGGTCGTCAATTTTCGATTCGTGAATTCATGCCTGTTGAACCAACCTCTGAAGAAGGGATGGTACGCTACCTTTCTTCTGAAGTATTTAAGGGAATTGGTAAAAAAACGGCAGAGCGAATTGTCAAAAAGTTCGGAAAAGATACTTTTAAAATTATAGACAGTTCTCCAAAATTATTATCGAAAGTTAAAGGCGTCGGCAGAAAACAACAAAAATCTCTGCTTGAGGCGTGGGATGATCAAAGAGGTCTCCGGGATGTAATGACTTTTTTGCGTGGAGTAGGAATATCACACGCTTATGCACAACGTATTTTTGCGAAGAATGGCTTGAACAGTATTCCGTTGATCAAAGCCAATCCGTATCAGTTAACTGATATTCCGGGAATAGGTTTTCTTACTGCAGATGGTATTGCACGCAATCTTGGATTCGATAATAACTCTCCGCATCGTGCTGACGCAGGCTTACTCTATATGCTGGAACAACAGGCACTCAATGGTCACACCTGTTTCCCTCGTCGGGATTTGCTCGAAAAAACCGTGCAAGAGCTTAATATTGACTCATCAATGCTGGAGTCATCAATTCGGCAATTGCTGGAAGATCGTTTGTTGAATAGTGAGAAAATTGAAGATGCTTCCGGTATTGAGCAGGAATTGGTTTACCGTCCGAGATTTTACAAAGCAGAACGGCGTGTTGCGGAGAATATTTTTCGAATCCTTAACAGTGAAGCCTATACGGTTTATGAGGGTGAATCTTATCTGATAGAAGAGCAGGAACGAAAAGTTGGCCTGAAGCTTGATCCTGCCCAGAGAGAGGCAGTTGAAGCGGCTCTTCAGCATAAAGTGCTGATTATAACCGGTGGCCCCGGCACAGGTAAAACAACCATTGTGCGCTTTATACTTGGACTGATGCGCACCAGAATCCCTGCAATTGCACTTGCTGCACCTACTGGACGTGCTGCAAAACGAATCACTGAAACTACCGGCGCTGCAGCTTCCACAATTCACCGTCTTCTTGAAGCAAGCAACATAGGTTTTCAGCGTGACCGGGAAAATCCTCTGGAGCAGGAATTGCTGATCCTTGATGAAACTTCAATGATCGATACTCTGCTGATGGATAGTTTACTGGAAGCCGTTCCATCTGCGTCACGTTTAATTCTTGTAGGCGATGTAGACCAGTTGCCGTCAGTGGGTGCAGGAGCAGTGTTGTCGGATTTGATTGAATCCAGATCAATTCCGGTTGTGCGCCTCGATCATATTTTTCGGCAGGCAGCTGATAGTTTTATTACAGTCAATGCTCACAAAGTTCGTCGGGGAGAAATGCCGGACTTCAGTAGCTCAAATCGGCAAACCGAGGATGATAATCAGCTGCTGGATTTTTATTTTATTAAAGAGTCGAATCCGGAAAAAATTGTTGAAAAAATACTGCTGATGAGTACCGAAAGGATTCCCCAGCGTTTCGAGCTTGATCCGATGATGGATATTCAGGTGCTGACGCCGATGCACCGTGGAGTCACAGGTGCAATAAATCTAAACCGGAAACTGCAGGATGTAATAAATCCAGATGCAAAAGGTCTGGAACATCGTGAACAGTGGTTCCGGATTGGAGACAAAGTGATGCAGCAGCAAAATGACTATGAGAAACTGGTTTTCAACGGCGATCTTGGAAGAATTGTTAATTGCGATCCAAAAACCAAAGAACTGCATGTTAAATTTGATCAGCAAATTGTTCATTACCAGGGGAAAGAGATGGACCAACTATCTCTGGCCTACGCAATCACGGTTCACAAATCCCAGGGAAGCGAATATTCAGCAGTGATTGTTCCTCTCACTACACACCATTATATGATGCTTCAGCGGAATTTACTCTACACTGCAATCACCCGCGGGAAACAGTTAGTTGTTTTGATTGGAACAGATGCAGCTATTAAGAAGGCCGTTGAAAATGAAGGTTCAACACGCCGTTTTACCGGTTTACTGCATCAACTGTCAGAATTGGGTGCATCTCCTTTGTTTTGAGCTAAAATAATAAGCTGTTATTGATGCTTTAGTAACTGGTTGTAACCCCGACAACACTAGTTATCGAATTGATTGTGGAATGAAAATTACTGAACATTTAAGTTTATGATATAATAGCATATTGGCTGTTAATGAATGTCAAACATGTGTTGCTTATTTTTTTGAGTTTATCACAATTAATTAAGGCGTGAGCCATTAAATTTCATAAGACACTCATATTATTGACTGCTTAATGACATCTCGACCGAAAGGAAAGATCTGATAAAGTGCTGTTACCTTATAAGATCCTTCACATACGTTTGGGTTGACATGATAAAACTCGTGACTGTCGAGTTAATTAAATATACACGAAAAATATGAAACTGTTTCGACTGACCGTCATACTTGTGTTTTTGTTTCCAATTGCTCATTTCTGTTTTGCCGAAACCGGAGTATTTCCAAAAAACATTGTTTTTGTAACTCATCAGCCATTGAGCGGACCTGCAAAGGAATATTCTGATATTGGAAAAAGCGCGCAGGCCTATTTTAAATATGTCAATGATCAGGGCGGAGTACACGGTCGTTCAATTGAGTTGAAAATAATTGATGATCAGTTGAAACCATACAAAGCAAAAGAGGAACTGGAGGAACTGACTTTAAAAAATGACATATTTGCTGTTTTCAGCGGTATTGGCAGTAAAACTCATCAAGCAGTTTACCCCTTGTTAAAACAGCAAAGACTGCCAAGTTTTTTTGTCGGCTCAGATTTGCCGGAATGGACACAACCCATTCGTGCAAATGTCTTTGGTTTTATGCCTACTGCTGAAACCGAAGCGCGTGTTATTGGAAAATATATTACAGAAAAGCACACTGGAAAAGAGTTTATCATCTGGTATCCGGAAAAGCCTGTATATCAGAGGGCAGTAAAAGTCTTGACCAAAGAATTGTATAGCGTTTCTGCCAAACTGCTGCCGGGAAAAGCAGGACGACTTAGCGCAGAATGGAAGCTGATTCGTAGGAATAATCCAGATTTTCTGGTTGTATTGGGAAATTATACTGATGTTATGAACTTCTTGAAGTTTTCTCCACAGATTAATATTCCCATGTTAACAGGACACGCGCTTGCGGATAGTCGACTCCCTGAGTGGCTGGGCCAAAAAGTTTCTGAACGAGTACGTGTTTTGACAGCATATCCCCTTAAAATAGAAACAGAACATCCTGGTCAAATATTACATAAGCTAATACTCAGTGAATATGCGCCAAACCTGGCTCTCAACCGCTGGACTCTTTATGGCCATGCAGTAGCAGAATTAATGGTTGAAGTCTTAAATCGAACGGGACGTTCTTTGAGTAGACAAAAAGCAGTTTCTGCTGCTGAAAGTATAACAAAATGGCAGGGAAAGTTGTTACCTCCGGTATACCTCGATTCACGTAACCACCTGGCTCTGACCACATTTCGTGTTTCACGAATTACATACGGAAGGGTAAGCCACTTGTCCGGGTGGATTGATGGTAAATAAAACAAATGACATGGATCACAGTCACGGTTGGGATTATATGCCGGACAAGCTTTCAGACTTAACAGGGCGGGATTAAAGCCTGACAAGACGTCAAAAAATCATAGGACGGTATTACAGGCCCTTCTAGAGCTTGATTACAATACTGCTAATCAAGGGCAAGGATGGAAAATATAGCACGATTAGTTAATTTCCCTTTTTCAAAAACAGAAGAAATATTGGTTAAAACAGCACTTTTGCATAATAAGGTTCTGGCTTTTCCTACTGAAACCTTTTATGGTTTGGGTGGAAATGCGTTTTTTAAAGAAGTTGCAGATCGTGTTTATAACATTAAGGAACGGCCCAGAAATAAACCGTTGCTTGTGCTGACTACACCGGAATGGCTGCCAGGTCTTTGTCTGTGGAACGACTCTCGGATTGATGATTTAATGAATGCGTTTTGGCCGGGCCCACTGACCTTGATTTTAGCCGCGAATCCGGAACTTCCGCAACACCTTCAAAACAGTGACGGAACTTTAGCCGTACGTTACACGAGTGCTCCAGCTGCACAGTGCCTGATAGAATTGGGAAGTTGTCCAATAATTGGTACAAGCGCCAACCTCACAGGCATGCCGGAATGCTCTTCTGCAACAGAAGTCCATAATCAGTTGAACAACAAGGTTGATGTGATTATTGATGGAGGAGAACTGGAAGAAAATCGGGCCTCGACTATCTTAAATTGCCAAAACAAAAATTTTGAAGTTTTGCGTCATGGAGTAATTACATCGTCTGAGATAAATCGAATCTGCGAGGTGTCGTGAAACTTCAATTTGATTTTTCTGTGCTGTTTCAGGAACAAGATTTTTGTAGTTGGTTTTTGAGAAATACTGGACAAAACCCCGAGTAATAAATTTTAAGCCGGCTAGAAAAACAAGTCTGCATCAAATGGTCAGGCTCTAAGAAAAATTATAAATAATTCCCCCGCTGAATTCAGATTTGAAAAATTGTTTGTTTTTAATGCAGGTGTAAATACTTTTACGCTGGAACAAAACGTGGTCTTAATTTGAGGGCAGATAGCATTATATCATTTGTCACTAAATCAGAATGAATCGTTTTAGTGTCAATTCAGGCCTTACATATTCCTACGGTACTGTCCGCCGATTTGGTAAAGCTGTTGAGTGATTTGTCCCAATGAACAAACTTGCACAGACTCCATCAGGACCTCAAAAATATTGCCATTTTTTAGTGCCGCCTCTCTGAGACGTTCCATCATTGAGTCTCGTTCTTTGGAGTGGAACTTGTGAAAATTCTCCAGATCATGGATTTGCATGTTTTTTTCTTCTTCCGTTGAACGCGCCAGTTCAATTTCTGCATCAGTTTCAGCAGGATTTGGGTTAAGAAAAGTGTTCACGCCCATTATAGGCAGTTCTCCGGAATGTTTAAGAGTTTCGTAATAAAGTGATTCCTCTTGAATTTTGTTACGCTGGTACATCGTTTCCATTGCACCCAAAACTCCTCCTCGTTCGGAAAGTCTGACAAATTCCGACAAAATTGCTTCTTCAACTAATTCAGTCAATTCCTCAATCAGAAAACTGCCCTGCATTGGATTTTGGTTGAATGCCTGTCCTAATTCACGATTGATAATGAGCTGAATAGCGAGTGCACGACGAACTGACTCACCCGTTGGAGTTGTAACCGCTTCGTCGTAAGCGTTGGTGTGAAGTGAATTACAGTTATCGTAAACGGCATAAAGTGCCTGAAGTGTTGTCCGGATGTCATTGAAATCCATCTCCTTTGCATGCAGGGAACGTCCGGAAGTTTGAATGTGATATTTTAATTTTTGTGAGCGTTCATTTGCTCCATACAAATTACGCAGTGTGACAGCAAAAATTCTGCGTGCTACCCTTCCAATTACAGCATATTCCGGATCCATTCCGTTACTGAAAAAGAAGCTCAGGTTACGCGCAAAATCGTCAATCGCCAAGCCGCGTGCCAGATAATACTCAATCAGAGTAAATCCATTAGCAAGTGTGAAGGCAACCTGGCTGATCGGATTTGCTCCGGCTTCAGCAATATGATATCCGGAAATGCTTACCGAATAAAAGTTACGTACATCGTTTGCGGTAAAATATTCCTGAATGTCACCCATCATCTGCAAAGCAAAATTTGTGCTGAAAATACAAGTGTTTTGCGCCTGGTCTTCCTTCAAAATATCTGCCTGAACCGTTCCGCGGACGTTGTTTAACAAATCAGCCTTTATAGCACCGTAAGTTTCATTATCTACAAAATGTTTACCGGACAATCCCAACAATTCCAAACCCAGTCCATCGTGATTTTCCGGACGTTCCATACGATACTCCGGAGGCTCTACACCCTGTTTTTTGTAGCGTTCTTGAAGCGTTTTTTGCGCTTTTTCTAAATGCCCGTTTTCACGTAAATGTTTTTCTATTTGCTGATCAATGGCTGCATTCATGAAAAAAGCGAGAACCACTGGAGCAGGTCCGTTGATTGTCATGGAAACGGAAGTCTTCGGTAAAAGCAGATCAAAACCAGAATATAGTCGTTTCGCGTCATCAACTGTGCAAATTGAAACTCCGGCATTTCCGATTTTTCCAAAAATATCGGGTCGCAAATGCGGATTTGAACCATAAAGCGTCACCGAGTCAAACGCTGTACTCAAGCGTGTTGCAGGCTGATCGCAGGCCAGCAAATGAAAACGCCGGTTTGTACGCTCCGCAATTCCTTCTCCGGCAAACATGCGGGTCGGGTCTTCGCCTTCACGTTTGAAAGGAAAAACACCACCGGTAAACGGAAAACTTCCGGGAAAATTTTCCAATCCCAACCAGCTTGCAATCTCGCCCCAGTCGTTAAATTTGGGTGTGGCGATTTTAGGAATTTTGAGTCCGGAAAGACTGATGTTGTGATTCGAAATTTTCAGTTCTTTGTTGCGAATATCAAAGCTGAAATTTTCGCCCAGATACGCCTGGTTCTTTTCATGAAATTCACTCAGTTGCAGCCGCAGTGATTCCGGAAGTTTTGAGGTTTTTTCATTGTACAGTTCGGCCACTGTATGAGCAGTTTCCGGAATATTTTCAATCGGGCAGGGCTGGAGTATGTTCCAGCTATTTTTATTTTCGGTTTCCCCCAGCATTTGTTTAAGAGTTCCGTGCAATTGTCCGCATTCCGCTGCAGTCTGTGCGTTTTTCCGGACTTCTTTTTTGTAGCTACGTACGCAGCCGGCGATTTGCCGTAAATATTCTTTACGGTCCGACGGTATCAACTCTGTAATTTCGGAAACAGCAAATTCAGCTTCATGACTGCGTTTCCAGTTAAGTGAATTTTTCTTGATCAGGATTTCGATCAACTTGTGATAAAACCAGTTTGTGCCGCTGTCGTTGAAACGATTGGCAACCACACCAAAAACCGGCATTGTTTCAGTAGTTGCATCAAAGTCATTTCGACTGCGTTTATACTGTTTGCCCACGGCCAGCAAAGCATCCTGTGCTCCGGGTTTGTCAAATTTGTTGATTACAATACAATCGGCAAAGTCAATCATATCAATCTTTTCCAGTTGAGTAGCCGCACCAAATTCCGGTGTCATCACATAAACACTCAAATCAACAAAATCCGAAATCTCGGAGTCGCTCTGACCGATGCCGGCAGTTTCCACCAAAATCAAATCAAATCCTCCGCCTCCTGATTTTCCGGTTGCCTGCAGTAAGCTAACAGCACCTTCCAGTGCAGTAGATGTGGCCAGGTGGGAACGGCGTGTGGCCAGTGAGCGCATGTAAACACGGGGATCGTTGATGGCATTCATACGCATCCGGTCACCAAGCAGTGCTCCACCGGTTTTGCGTTTGGAGGGATCGATTGACAAAATCGCTATGCGCTTTTCAGGAAATTCTTCAAGAAAACTTCGCACCAATTCATCTGCCAGACACGACTTTCCTGCACCTCCTGTTCCTGTCAAACCAATCACCGGAGCCTGTGAATTCTCCACCGGAGAGTCTTGTGAGTGGAGTTTATTCAAAACTTTTTGTACTGCTTCCTGAGGTTCCACTACTTTATTTTCAGGTGCCAGCTGTGAACCTTTCACGTTTTGTTCGATCCAAGTCAGACTATTAGCAATATGCTGAACATTTTCCGTAACCAGTTTGTCTGCATGAGGTTCAAATTTATCCGGCAAAACCTGAAAATCAGAACGTTTCAGCATATCAGCAATCATGCCCGTCAGGCCAAGTTCACGGCCGTCTTCAGGAGAATAAACGCGACTGATACCATAATCCGTCAATTCCTGAATTTCACTTTGAATGATCACACCTCCGCCGCCGGCAAAAACCTGGATATGTCCTGAACCTTTCTCCCGCAACAAGTCCAGCATGTAGCGGAAAAATTCCATGTGTCCGCCTTGGTACGAACTGACTGCAATACTTTGGGCGTCTTCCTGAATGGCAACATTGACTATTTCCTCAACGCTGCGATCGTGGCCGAGGTGAATCACTTCCGCACCCTGTGACTGCATTATGCGGCGCATAATGTTAATCGCAGCATCATGTCCGTCAAATAAACTCGTGGCGGTAACAATACGAACACTGTTTTTTAGTTTGATTGTTTTTTTGACAGGTTGGGGCGAGTTCATCGTTATTTTAATTATTTGAGTTTATTTCTCTTCCAGTTGCCAATTGATAAATTTTCAACAAATCATCTTCGGTAACATCAATGAAAGTGTCCATTTGGCTGAGTGCATAAACAAAATCAGCATGATCCACTGGTGCATATTCGCTATTAGTGTAGTCTTTTTCGGTTTCTTTTGATAGCAAAAATGCAGGATAGCGCCGCCAATGAAACAAGGCATTAAATAAAAGTGCCACCAGGAGAATGGTTGTAGTATTGATTGCAATTGGAGTAAGGATATACGGTAGCCCAGAGCATGTATGTTTTGTCCGCCGATTACTGCAGCCAGAGCTGTTGCACCGCCAGGGGGATGAATGCAGCGGGTGTAATACATAGCTCCAATCGCCAACCCAACACTGGCACCTGCTGCAATGCCGTTGGAAGGCAGCCACTGGTAACATGCTACTCCGATTGCGGCAGATATCAAATGACCGCCAATTACATTCCAAAGCTGTCCCAGAGCACTATGGGGTACTGCAAATAGCAGGACTACAGAAGCTCCCATTGACGTTACAATATACACCATCTCCTCTGCTCCAACAAAGAGAGTACTGATATATAATACTATAAATCCCGTTAAATCCGCCTAATGCAGAAATTACTTTCTCATGATTTTAAACCGTGGCAGAACCAATTCCGAGGTAATAAAAGAGGTTTTTTTCATTAGAAACCTTTGTATTTTCTTGTTAAATGGAAATTGTTGTTGTTGGATTATAGCTGCTCTAAATTCAGCATTTCTTTCCGGGTAAGTCCTAAAGTCTCTCCGCACTCAAGAATTTGCTCCCAGGTTGCATCATCAATCGGAATGCCCTGAACCTGACGTTCTTTTTTTGAAATACGTTCCGGATCACCGGCAACCAGCACCGGTTCTTCCGGATTGGCAGGCGGCGAGGCTTTGGCGTGTGCGACTATTGCTTCTACTTCGTGTTGCATCCAGGTAACATCCACTAATCTTGCTGGGTCAATTACCAGGGTGAACATGTTGTTGATAATGCTGTTTTGGCGCTGATGTTCAGGTTGGATAGTGCCGCCGCCGCTGAGTAGTCCGCCGAGTAATTCACAAAACAGGGCAAGTCCGTAGCCTTTGTATTCTCCGAGCGGTGTCAGAGCACCTAGTGGAGGATTGTCCGGACGCTCTGGAAATAAGTATCCGGCCATCACTCCGGGATCCCAGCTTGGTTGTCCTTTGTGGTCGATAACAAGTCCATCTTTGAGTGCTTCGTTTTTATTTAAAGCAACCCGTGCTTTTCCGAGTGCTATGCGGCTGGTTGCCATGTCCAGTAACACCGGAGGTTGTTTTTCAGTTCCGGGCATGGCGAGGCAAATCGGATTTGTCGAAAAACGGGCGTCAGAGCCTCGAAAAGGCGCAACCAGGGGTGGATGGTCAGTCACATTGACAAAATGCAGCGAAACCAATCCTGATGCAATGCTTTGCTCACCGTAGGTCCCGATTCGTCCGAGATGGTGAGTGTTCCTGAGTGTCATTAAAACCAGTCCGGATTCACGGCATTTTTCAATCGCCTGTACCATGGCCATTTTACCGACTGCCTGTCCATAACCACGCTGACCGTCAAACATCAAAATCGAGCCGTCTGCGTTAACCAATTCAGGTTTTTGGTTCGGACGCAGAAAATCCTCTTTGAGCATCCGTACATAAAGAGGCAGCATTCCGACACCGTGACTGTCGTGTCCAGCCAAATTGGATCGAACCAGATGGTCGGCCACCACTTGAGCCTCTTCGATGCAACTGCCGCCTTTTTTGAGGAGGGTTGAGACTAAATTATTAAGTGGTTCAGCTTGAATTAGCATCTGGTAACTGAATGTCAGGTGATTTCATGAGTCTGTTGTGACGTACTTGTAAAAAGTTGTCATTCCCGCGTAAAAGAGAATCCAGGAATTTTGTATAGCTGAAATACTTTACCTAGATCTGCTCATGGCACGGATTCCTGCTTTCGCTGGAATGAAAAATAAATTTGAAAAGGTTATCTAAAACCATAATGTTAGAATAATTTGCAACTGTCGGTTTTCGATCAAATATTTTAACAAAACGCTTGGATTCCGGTTTGTGCCCTTCCAAGAATAAGCGCATGTACATCATGTGTTCCTTCATAAGTATTGACGGTTTCCAAATTCATCACGTGGCGGATGACGTGAAATTCATCGGAAATGCCATTACCGCCGTGCATATCACGGGCGAGCCGTGCAATTTCCAAAGCCTTTCCGCAATTGTTGCGTTTCATCAATGAGATCAATTCCGGAGCGCATTTCCCCAGGTCCATCAAGCGTCCCATTTGCAAAACTCCCTGCAGACCCAGCGTGATTTCAGTTTGCATGTCAGCCAGCTTTTTTTGTATTAACTGGTTTGCCGCCAACGGACGTCCAAACTGAATCCGGTCCAGTGTATATTGCCGTGCCTGCATCCAGCAAAACTCGGCCGCACCAAGCGTTCCCCAGGCAATGCCGAAACGTGCGCGATCCAGACAGCCGAACGGACCTTTCAGTCCGGACACATTGGGCAATTCATTTTTGTCTGGAACAAAGACCTCATCCATAACGATTTCACCAGTAACAGATGTCCGCAGTGACATTTTTCCCACAATTTTTGGTGTACTCAGACCTTCCATGCCCTTTTCCAAAATGAAGCCGCGGATTATGCCTTTATCGTTTTTAGCCCAAACCACAAAGACATCAGCAATTGGTGAATTTGTAATCCACATTTTGTTTCCAGTCAGTTTAAATCCACCATCAACTTTCTTCGCACGTGCTTCCATACTGCCTGGATCGGAACCGTGATTAGGTTCGGTCAAACCAAAACAGCCTATCCATTCGGCACTGGCGAGTTTCGGCAGGTATTTTGTTCGCTGTTCCTCACTGCCGTATGCATAAATCGGGTGCATCACCAAACTGGATTGCACGCTCATAGCCGAGCGGTAACCCGAATCTACCCGCTCCACTTCACGGGCAATTAAACCATATGAAACATAACTTGCTCCAACTCCTCCATATTCTTCCGGAATGGTCGAACCCAAAAATCCGAATTCTCCAAACTCATTCATGATTTCACGGTCAAAAACCTCATTGCGGTTTGCTTCCAAAACTCTGGGCATTAATTTGTCCTGGCTAAAATCGCGGGCTGTGTCCCGGATCAGGCGCTCTTCTTCAGTAAGTTGTTCATTAAACAACATAGGATCAGCCCAATCAAAGGCCGTTCTGGTATTTGATTTTGTCATCGGATTACCTGAAAATAATTTAAAACTAAATAGCCATAATATAATGAATAAATGGGTAAAATTGCAATTTCAATCTGAAATATTTAATTGCTTATGCTAGCATCTTTGTAAGAAATTCAAGTAAATATCTTTACTTAATCAATAAAACTTACTGGACAGACAGTTTTTTCTTAAACTCTGAAAAACATCAATGAAACAAAGACGCAAAAACACATCTGGTACTCATGGAGTTACACCTGATTTAGATTTTCGTGAACGTCTTGGTGCACTCAGAAATCTGCCTGAATTTTTCAGACTTATCTGGAGTTGCAACCGTTTGCTGGCAGTCTTTAATATTTTACTGCGTGTCGTCCGGGCTTCTTTGCCGCTAACTATGCTTTATGTTGGCAAACTCATCATTGATGAGATTGTACTGATTTCAGTTACTGCTGGAGGATCTGCAGTTGAAAACCCGGATATGTCAATTTTAACGACATTTGTTTTAATAGAGCTTGGTCTGGCAGTATTTTCTGATTTGCTGGGCCGCGGCATTGCTTTGGTGGACAGTTTACTTGGTGATTTGGTTTCGCATGAAATATCTTTGCGCCTAATTCATCAATCAGCAAGGCTTGATCTTGAAAGTTTTGAAGATTCAGAATTTTATGACAAGCTTGAACGTGCCAGACGTCAGGCTTCAAGCAGAATCTTATTGATGTCGCAGGCCTTGACACAGCTTCAGGACAGCATCACCGTATTTTTTTTAGCAGCAGCTTTAATCACATTCAACCCCTGGCTTTTATTGCTGCTGGCCATCACGCTAATACCCGCATTTTTAGGAGAAACACATTTCAACAGTCAAAGCTATTCATTGATGTACGGCTGGACACAGGAGCGCCGTGAACTTGATTATTTGCGTTTTGCAGGAGCCAGTGACGAAACGGCTAAAGAGGTAAAAATATTTGGTTTGTCTGATTTTTTTGGCAAACGTTACCAGAAATTAGCCGGAGAATATTACCAGGTAAACAGGAATCTTTCTGTACGGCGTGC
>Ga0208336_1000582_pt1 | contig 13980 bp, 9 predicted proteins | sample DeeseametaMP0372_FD_184212 | JGI IMG/M metagenome (GOLD analysis project Ga0208336, IMG submission 184212) | Marine microbial communities from the Deep Atlantic Ocean - MP0372 (SPAdes) | ecosystem: Environmental > Aquatic > Marine > Oceanic | place: East of Porto Seguro, South Atlantic Ocean...
CTACGGGTGCCGGTGTCAACTGGGCCGGTTGGGGAGAGACCGAGGGCGGGATTACTCTTAGCTTAGGGGCGCGAAGAACTCCCGGCGGTCGGCGTCGGGAAAGCCGTCCACGGCAGTAAGGACCATGCCCGGTTGCTCGATGCCTGCCCGGACGATCCACTTGTTGAATTCACCTACGTTTTCGTTGTTCAGAAACTCCTGGACGGGCATCCAAAGACATTCCTGGATCTCCTCGGCCTGCATGGTGATCTCGGTGGTCAGGGGCCGCAACCGGCAAACGAAATAGATGTCCGATTTGCCGTACCGGTAGCCGTGCCAGTGCCGGAAGCAGACCACCGACTCGAACTGGGACTCAACTCCGGTCTCTTCCAAAACCTCCCGGACAACGGCTTCCGCCAGATGCTCCCCGGCCACCAATGCGCCGCCCGGCAGTTTCAATGTTGGGGTCCTTCCCCGGTAGCCAACCTTCTCCCGCACCACCAGCAGGTCGTTCGATTCGGTGAGTACGATCCCGCCGGCCCCGATGTAGTGGGAGGCGTAGGGAGGAATGTGGGAACCCTCTCTTAACGCGCAGGTCAGCAACAGGTAGTCTTCCCCAGCATGGTGGTAGGAAAACCCGGCCTCCACGGCTATCGGAACCAGGGCGGCCTTGGCGATGGAAATCTCCAACCAAACCACCAATACGCCTTGGGAGCGCCATGATTCCAACGAGTTATCAAGTTGCCCCCGGAACGCCGCCGGGTCGCCGGTCAGGCTGTCTGCTTTGGTTACCACGCCGCCAAATGGATTATTGGCGGACTCAATGATTTCCGGCATATTCACATCTTTGATCAGATTCTGGTTCCCACGTCTTCTGAAACCGTCTCAGTATAGCTGAAATACCCCCTCACCAATTCGCGTTCTTAGTCCAATTAAATCCAATCGTTGGGGTATGACAGGAGCCGTGCAAGTCAGATGGCCGCCCTGTGCTAAACTTCGTTCATGCCGCTCTCCCAATTCCATCCCATCATCCAAGAGTGGTTCCAAAGCCGGTTTCAGGGGCCCACCGAGGCCCAGGCAGCCGGCTGGCCGGCCATCGCCCAGGGCAAACATACTCTGATCTCGGCGCCCACGGGTTCGGGTAAAACCCTAGCCGCCTTCCTGACCTGCATCGATCAATTGGTGCGCCAGGGCATAACGGAGGAATTACCCGACGCCACCCAGGTGGTCTACGTTTCGCCCTTGAAGGCCTTGTCCAACGATATAAAGAAGAACCTGGCCGTTCCGCTGGAAGAGATAACCGCCCTAGCCGAACAGCGGGGCACTCCCATTCCGGAGATCCGAACCGGGGTGCGCACCGGGGACACCAAAGCTTCAGAGCGGGCACGGATGGCCAAGCGGCCTCCCCACATACTGATTACTACCCCAGAGTCCCTCTACATCTTGCTGACGTCGGAAAGTGGCCGGCGGGGCCTCAGATCGGTCAAAACCCTCATTCTCGACGAGATTCACGCCGTGGCTGACGATAAACGCGGCTCGCACCTGTCCCTGTCCGTGGAGCGCCTTTGCGCGCTGGCCGAAGGACCCGTGGCCCGCATCGGTCTCTCCGCCACCCAGCGCCCCATCGAAGAAGTGGCTCGATTCTTGGTCGGAAACCCGGAGATCGACGCCGAAGGAACACCCAACTGCTTGATCGTCGACACCGGACGCGCCCGGACCGTGGACCTAGCAATCCAGTTACCCCAGTTGGAGATGGGCCCTATCGCCACCCACGAGCTCTGGGCAGATACGTTGGACGCTATCACTCGACTAGTGGAGGAGCACAAGACGACTCTGGTCTTTGTGAACACCAGGCGGTTGGTCGAGAGGGTTTCCCATCAGCTTTCCGAAAGGATGGGGGATGACGCCGTGGTGGCCCACCACGGCAGCCTGTCCCGGGCCACTCGTCTGGCCGCCGAGGAGAAACTGAAGTACGGCCAAGTCAAGGTTTGCGTAGCCACGGCCTCCCTGGAATTGGGCATCGACATCGGAGACGTGGAACTAGTCTGCCAGATCGGCTCGCCCCGTTCCATCGGCCTACTACTCCAGCGCATCGGAAGGTCAGGGCACACCGTTGGGGGAACCCCCAAAGGACGGCTTTTCCCCTTGACCCGGGACGAACTGGTTGAGTGCGCCGCCCTGGCCAGGGGAATAGCCCAGGGTAATCTGGACGCATTGAAGATTCCGCCCTGGCCTCTGGACATCTTGGGACAGCAGATGGTAGCGGCCTGCGCCGCCGAGGACTGGGGCGAAGACGCGCTGTTCGAGCTTTGCCGCAAAGCCTACCCATATCGCGACCTGCCCAGGGAAAAGTTCGACGACGTCGTGGATATCCTGTCGCAGGGGTTCGCTCCCCGGCAAGGGCGGAACGGCGCGCTCCTGCACCGGAACGGCGTGAACCACCTGCTAAAAGGGCGGCGCGGGGCCCGCATAACCGCCCTGACCAGCGGCGGCGCCATCCCGGACAACGCTGATTACGACGTTATCGCGGAACCCGAAGAGACTTTCGTCGGCACGGTCAACGAGGACTTTGCCATAGAGAGCGTGGCCGGAGATATTTTCCTGTTGGGCAACACGCCCTGGAAGATTCGCCGGGTGGAGAGAGGCCAAGTGCGGGTTGAAGACGCCCAGGGTCAGTCGCCCACGATCCCCTTCTGGCTAGGGGAGGCCCCAAGTAGGACCTGGGAGCTATCAGAAGAAGTTAGCTATTTGCGAGAGGGAGTAGATCAACGGTTGGAGCACCCGCCGGAGGCAGAGGAATGGCTGATGGAGGGATCCAAGATCTCCCAGGAAGCCGCTCGGCAGATCGTCGCCTACATCGTTGAGGGTAAGAAAGTCTTGGGCATTGTGCCTACGGCAAACCGCATCGTCGCCGAGCGGTTCTTCGACGAAAGCGGGGGGATGCAGTTGGTGATCCACGCTCCCTTGGGCGCCGCCATCAACCGGGCATGGGGAATGGCCCTGCGAAAGCGTATCTGCCGCACTTTCGACTTCGAACTTCAGGCATCGGCCACCGACGACGGCCTGAACTTCTCTCTGGGCCCTAGCATGTCGTTCCCGGTTACCGACGTGTTCAGCTATCTAACGTCCAAAACCGTGGAAGACGTACTGATTCAAGCGGTGCTGCAGGCTCCACTGTTCGGGACGCGGTTCCGCTGGAACGCAACCCGGTTCTTGGCCCTGCTCCGCCATATGGGGGGCCGCCGGGTTCCCGCGCCGATACAACGCATGAGGTCCGACGACTTGCTGGCGGGAGTTTTCCCCGCCCAGGTTGCCTGCCAGGACAACGCCATGCCGGGAGATATCGAGCCACCCGACCATCCCTTGGTTTTCGAAACTATCCGCGACTGCCTGACCGAAGCCATGGACATAGAAGGCCACAAGGGGGTGTTGGCGCGAATCGAGAACGGCGAGATTGAGATCTACGGCAGAGAAACGGTCCAGCCCTCGGTTTTTGCCCACCAGATATTAAACGCCATGCCCTACGCCTTCCTTGACGACGCCCCCTTGGAAGAACGGAGGGCCCGCGCCGTGTCGCTGCGCCGGGCGCTGCCCGATGACTCCCGCGACCTGGCTTCGCTGGATCCGGCGGCCATCCAAAAAGAATCGGACAACGCTTGGCCGCGAATCCGCGACGCTGATGAACTCCACGACGCGTTACTCAGCCTGGGGATACTGCCGGAAAAGATCGCCCTGAAAAACGGCCGGGACACGGGTTCTCAGGAAATCACTCAGTGGTTCCAAGATTTGGCGAGCGTCGGCCGGGCCTACCGGCTGATCAGAGATGATAACGGCGCGGTTTGGGTGGCGACGGAGAAGCTAGCGGCATACGCAGCCGCCTTCCCAGATTCAGAGTTAACCGCCCAACTCCCTATCTCCGTGGAACCGCATGCCGAATCGTCACAAGAGGAAGCGATCCTCGATCTAGTCCGTGGCTGGGCCGAGGCTTTGGGTCCGTTCACCGCCGAAGAAATGCGCGAGACCTTAGGGATGTCTCTTTCCGCAGTGAACATAGCTCTGGCCCAGATGGAGAACGAAGGCGTAGTGCTTCGAGGTAGTTTCCGGCCCGGCGTGACTCAAGAGGAATTTTGCGACCGGCGCATCTTGGCCAGGATTCATCGTTCGACCATCAACGGCCTGCGCCGGGAGATTGAGCCGGTCTCCCAATCCAACTTCTTGCGTTTCCTGTTTCGATGGCAGCACGTCGGCCAAAGCTCCCAAGTCAGCGGCGAGGGCGGTTTGCTCGACGTGATCGAGATGCTCCAAGGATTCGAAGCAGCGGCGGGCGCCATCGAACCCGAACTACTTTCTTGCCGGGTCATGGAATACCAACCCTTCTTGCTGGACCGCCTGTGCGTCGGTGGGGAAGTCGTCTGGGGACGTCTATCCCGCAACTCGGGGAAAAGCAAATCCAACGGCAACGGAGAGTCCCATCGTTCGACACCCTTGACCCGGGCCACTCCCATAACGCTGGCCCTTCGCGAGTCCTTGGATTGGCTACTAGACCCACTCCCTCAGAACGGCTCCGGACATCCCGGAGCGGCTGCGGAAGTGCTAGACGTTCTGTCTAGAAAGGGAGCTTGTTTTATTTCCGACATCGTCGCCACAACCCGCCGTCTACCTTCGGACGTGGAGGAGACCCTGTGGCTTTTGGCCGCCGATGGCCGGGTCACTTCCGATAGCTTGGAAGGTCTCAGGATGCGGATCAACGGCACGCCAAACCGGAGCCGCCGCGATCCAAGAAGAAAACGCGCCCGGCCCTACCGCCGGGGTGGCTTCAGCCGATGGTCCCGATTGGAACCGGTCGACCCGGAACCGGAGACCGCCGAATCCAAGGCTCACCAACTCCTGCTGCGGTATGGAGTGGTGTTCCCGGAACTTCTGGCCCGGGAACCCATGGCCCCCAGTTGGCGAGAATTGGTTCGGACCTATCGACGTTTGGAAGCCCGGGGCGAGATCATAGGAGGCCGGTTTGTGGCTGGGTTTGTGGGAGAGCAGTTCGCCATGCCTGAAGCGGTGGAATCCCTTCGGGCGGTCAACAAAGACCAGTCCAGAGGGCACATGGAGGTGGTTTCCGCCTGCGACCCCTTAAACCTGGTGGGCATCCTGACTCCGGGTGAGAGAGTGCCCGCGATTCTGGGGAACAAGGCCGTGTTCAGAGACGGCGTACCGGTAGCGTCCCTGGAGAATGGGAAAGTGGTCGACCGTTCCGGGGCGGATCAAGCTGTTTTGGCCCAGGCTTATGCCCTGTTGCGGCGTTCACCGGTGGAAACCCAGACGGAGCCGTACCGCCGGGTAGCCGCCAGGGCTATCTAGCACCTCGTTCCTGGGAAATAGCCGCCGCTAACAGTTGCCGCCCCTAATGGTCTCGTCGCGGCGTCTGGCATGGATGTCCTTCGGGGTGATTACCCCGTCCGCCTGGTCAACCCGCCACACCCTGTATTGAATCTCGTCATCATCCTTCACCACGTACCGGTCCGATACCGGGTCCAGCACCGCCTTAAAATCGTTCAATTCGGCACTGGGGAAGCACTTAACCAAGTAAGACCAAAGGGTGGCCACTGCGTCAGTAGTACTGGGAACGATGGGCGTTGCCGTGGGAATCGGCGTCAACGTCGGCGTCGGCCTTGGCGTTCCAGTAGGCGTCGGTGGCGGCGATGCCGTTGGCGTAGGGGTTGTCGGCAACACTCCCAGTCCGGCAACCGGGTCGCATCCGGTTTCCACGTAGGGTTGCCATTTGCGGGCGGTCACGTCATGGGGGAACAACTTACCGGTGGCTGATTCTATTCGCCAGATGCCGAAGAAAAACTTCTTCGCGTCCGGCGCTTGCACATACCAGTCATTTTCAACTTCATAAGCCGCCAGTTGAGACGGGTTAAACGGGGTACACCGGCTCAGGTAGACCCAGGCCACGTTGCGCGCTTCCAACTCGGATTGCACCGCCCCGCCTGCCGGCGGCAGGGCCAACTGAGATGGCGCCCTGGCAACGGTCGGCCTGATCGTGGCCGCGGGCGCCACTGTAGCTGGGATGGTAAATGCCGCTACCGGCGGTCGGAGTCTAGGTCTTGAGGTTGGCGTTGGGATGGGGACATCGGTGGGAGTTGGGTCGAGAATGACAGCAACCCCCGGAGTGATGGTGGGCAAACGCGTTGGCGTGGGGCTCTCACCGCAGGCCAAAGGCAGCAAAAAACCCAGGAGCGCCAGAAGGAAAAGCTTACCCACTTCCTCGCCGCTTTTCGAAGTAACTCGTCGATGTAACACCGCGATGTTACGCCTAAAAGTCCGTCCGGGCTCCCACTCTAACCGATATGGGAAAGCCAAACAAGGCGAGTGATGCGCGGTTCCGGAGCGTTACGGCAATCTTCAGGCGAAGGCCCGCAAACCTATGGTACCGACAGGCTAGGCCAGCTTAAGAGCCGGTCTATTCCTTAAAGCAACCCGCCGATAGTCAGCCAGTAAAAGACGATGTAAGCACCCGCGATCACCATCAACCAAGAACCGATGGGCTGGATGTAGGGTAGGGCCTTACGCACCGATTTAACCATGGCGCCCTTGGCAAAGGCCATGCCTATGGTCAAGCCCAAGATCACCACGCCCATTCCCAAGCCGTAGAGCAGGAACTGACCCAGGGAAACCAGCAGGCTGGAAACCGCAAAGCTGGAGATCCCCACCACCGCCAAGAAGATTGGCAGAGTACAGCTTAAAGACGCGGTGCCATAGCTCAACCCAAACAGGAAGTAACCCTTAGGGCTCGCCTGGTTGGGGTCGCCGATATGCGAAGCAGCCCGGGCCGCGATACCCGAATACATCTTGCCACCGCCCACCATCCAGGACCCGGTGATCGCCAGGGCGATGCCGATGGCCAGGCCCAGCCAGGGCAGGGTCCCGACCACAACTGTGCGGGCGCCCAGGTTGATGAGGGTGCCGGTAGTTCCAAATAGTACGATAAACCCGGCGGTGACGGACCCTCCCACCAGCAGCGCCTTGCCCAGACGGCGGCCTGTTTTCATTGTCACGTCGCCTTGCTCTCCGTCGCCCAGGTATAGGCCCAGGTAGGCCGGAAGCATGGCAAAACCACAGGGATTAACCGCCGAGGCCATCCCAGCGGCGAACGCGAATCCCAGGGGCGCAAGGAGCCCCAGATCGCCCAATATGGAACTAGAGCCGCCGGAAAGAGACTCGACGAATCCGTTGACACCGTCGATGCCGCTGTCTTTTCCGATGATGAGAGCTCCCACATACGCAACAGCCAAGGCAACGGCGGCAATCAAGCCTGGCAATAGCAGGCTTCGCAGCACCTGGATATGGTTCGTGGACGTAGACATGTCAGTTGACGAGGCCATTGAGTTTTCTCCCAAATACAAGCAGTTGGCTTTGATGGTTTTTTTATCGGCGTCCGACTAAAGAATCGTAAAGCTAATAATTCAAGGCGGCCGACTCCAGTTCCAACATTTCGTTCGTGACCTTGGTCAACACTTCATTGTTCAGGACCCCGCCCCAATGGCGAAATGTTTTACCTTTAGAGTCGATGAAAACCGTAGTCGGCATTCCCAGAATCTTGTAATCGCGCATGACACCGGCGTCGTTGGTGAAACCGGCAGGGTAAGTTACATTCAATTCTTCAAGTAACGCTTTTGCGGATTCCTGGTTCCCCAGTCCGGAAAATTGCCCCACGTCGATACCCAGCAGATTCACGCGGTCTTTGTTTTCTTCGTAGAATTCCTGGAGGTCGGGCATCTCGGCGCGGCATGGGGGACAGAGTCCGGCCCAGAAATTGAGCACCAATGGCTTGCCCTGGAGGCTGCTGACCGTGAGGTTACCTTCACCCAGCACGTCGGCTCCTTGATAAAGAATGAACGACAGATCTTGCGCTAACTTTTCGCTGGCCGGATTGCCGCCGCTGGAAACTCCAGGGTCCGCTGCACCGCTACAGGCGGCCAGCAGTACCGCCAATACGGTTGCCGCGGTGACCCACCGGCTGCGCCAAGCATTTCGAATCATGTTCCGCATGTTAAATCTCCAAGTGCCAGGCTGGGCCGGCACATCGATATTCTGTCTAAGCGGCTTAAAGCTGATACATCCCATGCTAACACGAGGCCAATCCTAGCTTCCAAGACGACCGCCGTAGATCAAAGCACAGGACCCGGGCCACGGGACCATCCTTGAGCATCAACCACTTCATAATCACAGTATTTACGTTTCCACCGGTCTAAAGGATGTCCACCAACCACCGTTCGGTATTTCGCTCGTTGGCGGGAATCTGCCGCATCAGGTTCGTTACCGCTTCAGGGTGCTCTCCCCTGCAATCATTGGATGCCCTCCGCCGGAAGGAGATTCTATCGGACTGGAATGGGACTTCGCCGGCCGAACGGAAAGTGGCATAAAAAAGGGGAGGGCATAAGCCCTCCCCTTAGTAGGCGATGGAGACGCTACTTTTTGTCCCAGAGGGCTTCCAGGATATTCCCGGGCGACATGGGAAGTTTGCCCATGCGAACGCCCACGGCGTTGTGGATGGCGTTGGCGATGGCCGCCATGGGCGGTACGATGCATACCTCGCCCACCCCTCTCACCCCGTAGGGATGGGTGGGGTTGGCCACTTCCACGATCACCGTGTCGATCATGGGCAGGTCCAGACTGGTGGGCATGCGGTAATCCAGGAAGCTGGCATTGGCCATCTGGCCCTGATCGTCAAAGAAGTACTCCTCGTTCAATGCCCAGCCGATCCCCTGGACCGCTCCCCCCTGTAACTGCCCTTCCACGTAGCTGGGGTGGATGGCCTTTCCAACGTCCTGTAGCGCGGTGTACCGGAGGATATCCACTTTGCCGGTCTCAGGGTCTACCTCCACGTCTACGATGTGTACCGCAAAGCCAGGACCAGCGCCAGTGGGGTTTACGTTGGCGTTGCCGACAATGGGGCCCCCCGTGCCGTTCAATCGGCCGGCAAGCTGCTTAAAGGTGAATTTCAACTCGGGGTCCGACTTGTGGGCTATCACTCCACCGGTGTAGTCAACGTCGTCAACGGCAACGTCCCAGATCTTGGCGGCCCGCTCGATCATTTGCCGGCGAATGTCATGGGCCGCTTCGTAACAAGCCCAGCCGGTTTTGAAAGCGACGCCACTGCCCCCGGTCATGGAGGTAAATCCCACCGAGTCCGTGTCGCCCACCTGGGGATTCACGTCTTCGGCAGCGATGCCCAGAACTTCGGCAAGCTGCATGGCCACCGCCGTCCGGCTGCCGCCGATGTCCGGCGACCCCTCCACCAAACTAACGGTCCCGTCGGCCAGCACGCTGGCAGTGGCGCTTGACGGCCCAGTGCCGTTGAACCAGAAACCGCTGGCCACGCCCCGGCCCCGGTTGGGACCTTCCAGTTTAGTCGAATAGTGATCGTGGTCACGGGCGGCCTGGACCGTCTCCAGGTAGCCGATACGCGGGTTGATGGGACCGGTCACCCGGCGGGTCCCCTCTTTGGCCCCGTTTAGCAACCGGAAATCCAGCGGGTCCATGCCCAGCTTCTCGCAGATCTCGTCGATGACGGTTTCCACGGCGAAGGCCGCCGCCGGCGAGCCAGGCGCCCGGTAGGCGGCGGTTTTTGGCTTGTTCAGAACTACGTCGTAACCTTCGATGCGGCCGTTGGGAATATCGTAGGAGGCCAACATGCACTGGCTGCCCGCGCTGACCGGGGAGCCGGGAAATGCGCCTGCTTCATAGGCCAAGGTGGCGTCGGCGGCGGTGATTCGCCCGTCTTTGGTCACGCCCATCTTTACCCGCATGTAGCCGCCCGACGTAGGGCCGGTCCCTTGGAACACTTCGGACCGGTTCATGGTGACCTTAACCGGATGCCCCGTCTTTTTGGCCAGCAATGCGGTTACCGGCTCAAGATAAACCAAGGTCTTGCCCCCAAAGCCCCCGCCGATCTCCATTTGGACCACCTTGATGTTGGACACAGGGACACCCAGGATCTGGGATGTCTGGTCCCGGACGTTGAAGTGACCCTGGCTGCTGCACCAGATGGTCATCTTGCCGTCGGCGTTCCACAGAACGGTGGCGGCGTGGGGCTCGATGTAACCCTGGTGCACCGACGCGGTGCGGAATTCCCGCTCCACCACCAGATCGGCTTCTTGGAACCCTTTGTCCAGGTCACCCAGCTCGAAGAAGAAGTGGTTGGCCACGTTAGTCGCTTTGCCGTCGTCATCCTCGGACCGTAGTCCGCCGGGACGGATATTGACGTTGGTGACGTTGGCCAGCCGCTCGTGCAGGATCGGGGCGTCGTCTTTCATCGCATCTAGTACGTCGACCACGGCAGGCAATACCTCGTAGTCCACGTCGATCAGCGCCAATGCTGCTTCGGCGATGTGGCCGGAGGTGGCCGCCAGTGCCGCCACGGCGTGACCTTTGTAGAGCGTTTTTTCTGTGGCCATGCAGTTGTTGCTGAGGAACCTGGTATTGGTCATGGCCCCCTCGCCCAGGTCCATGACCCTCCCCGCGTGGTCCGGCATGTCGGCACCGGTCACCACCGCCATGACGCCGGGGAGCGCCAGGGCCCGGCTGGGGTCGATTCCCTTGATGCGGGCATGGGCATGTGGGCTGCGCAGTATCCGGCCGTGGAGCATCCCGGGCAGATGTATGTCGGCCCCGTATTGGGCTTGCCCAGTGACTTTTTCCGTTCCATCGTGGCGGATGGGCCTGGTGCCCACCACATTAAATTTCTCAGTTGCTAATACTATATTCGAAGCCATCGGTTTTTCCCTCCATCATCCGGTCCACTCCCGGACCGGTGACAAGATTTTACCATGCTGGGAGAAACAGATGGGCCTTATCCTGATAAGCAGCCACGAACCGGAGCGTTGCCAGCCTGATATGCCAATCTTATAATGGCGGCGGCTAGGCGAACGCAAGCAGTGGCCGATATTTCCCTAAGGAGTAGGACATGACAACAGAAGCCAAAATAGGATTGCTGGTACCCGGATGTTTCGCCGGTACGCCGCCATCGATGCAAGATTTTACCCAGTTTTTCCGCCGGGCGGATGAACTGGGATTCGACTCCCTGTGGGTGATAGACCGTATTTTTCACGACATCAACATCCTGGAGCCCATGACCTTGCTAACCTGCGCCGCGGCCGTCACCAACCGGATCCGGCTGGGGACTTCGGTATTGCTATTTCTTTTCAGGAACCCGGTGCAACTGGCAAAAACCGCCGCCACCCTTGACCACCTGTCCGGAGGCCGCCTTACTTTGGGTATTTCTTTGGGAGGAAGGGATTTCGAGTTCGGCCCTATGGGCATCGACCGGGAGCGGCGGGTCAGCCGGTTCCGAGAAAGCCTGGCGTTGATGCGCAAACTCTGGACCGAAGATAATGTTACCCACCACGGCCGGTATTACGACATGGACAACGTGACCGTACTACCCAAACCGGTCCAAAAGCCAGGCATCCCAATCTGGTTCGGCGGCTCCGCCGAGGGTGCATTGAAACGTAGCGCCGAACTGGCTGACGGTTGGGTAGGCGGCGGCAGCGGCGACAACGACGCCTACCGCCAGACATGGCAAAAGGTGAAAGACTACGCTCAAGCGGCAGGGAAAGACCCCGATTCGCTGGACTCGGGACGGTTGGCATACGTCTACGTTGACCAAGACCGGGAGAAATGCCGCCAGGCCCTTGTCGAATTCACTCACGCTTACTACGGCCCGCAGTACGACGTTGACAACAATTGCGTTTTCGGTTCGGCGGAGGAATGCGCCGCCAAGATTCAAGGGTTTATCGACGCCGGGGCCAAAACCATGATCCTAGGTCCAACCTGGCCTGACGTAGAACAGATCGAACGGATCGCCCGAGAGGTAGTGCCGCTACTTAAATAAGTCGCGCCGTCCTTTCGTATTTTGACCCTCGGAATCGTTGGCCCGTTCCAGGAAACGCTCCACGGTTAATTATTACTGGCTAAGGAATAATTAAACCGATGAAAGTACTGTTTGTGTGTAAGGCTAACGTTGGTAGGAGCCAAGTGGCCCAGGTTCGCTTTGAACAGCTTTCAAAGCATGAGTCTTACTGTGCCGGTATCGGTGTCGCCGAATCAGTCGCGCAACGCCCAAGCAGCAAGCTGAAAGACATTCGAAACCTACGCCCAGTGGAATATATCAAAACCAGGCTTAGAGTAGACCATTCGGAACGGGATAGGCTCCAGCTAACACCCGAGATGATCGACGATATGGACCTGGCGATAATAATCCACGATAAAGCTGAGTGGCCTGATTACCTAAAAGAAGGTGCCAATGTAGTGTTCTGGGACATCCCCGACACCCCGGGCCTGGATGATGAATCCGCCGGTAAGCTCTGGGATCAGGTTCAGCTACGGGTCGAAGAATTGGTTCGGGAGATCGGCTAAACCCTTCAAGTATTTCAGCACCCCGGCCGGGCCAGGATGCCGGGGGAGACCTTCCGGCTCAGCCATCGGCCGTCTGGCGTGTCACCCGATAACTTGCCGTCTTCAACTATCACTTTGCCCCTTAAGATCGTCATCACCGGATAGCCCTGACACTCGAACCCCTCCCATATGGAGTAGTCCGAGTCGGAGTGCAGATCATCCAGCGTGAGTTTCTTGTTCAAATTGGGATCATAGACGACGATGTCGGCGTCGCTGCCCACCGCGATGGCGCCCTTTTGTGGGTACATGCCCAGTATCTTGGCCGCGTTGCTGGACGTGATGGCGGCGAACCGCTCCAGCGATATCCGGCCGGTGGCCACCAGCTTGGTGTAGGTTACCGGCAGCCGGGTTTCGATTCCGTTGTGCCCGCCGCACACTGTTTCAATCGTGTTGCCGGACATCTTTACGTCTTTATAAGTGGTGTACTCGTCGGTGGCGGTGGTGCACAGAGAGCCATCCGCCAGGCCTTCCTGCAGGGCGTCCCGGTCGTCGGGGTATTTGATGGCAGGGTAGGTGTGGATAGCCGTGCCGATGGGTTTCTGGTAGTCCTCGCAGGTGAACTCCAGGTAGTTGTGCAGGGCCTCGCCGTACACCGGTTGCTGCTGAAGCCTGGCCTCGGCGATGGCTACCACTCCTTCTTTGGCCGTGGTGTGGACGAAGTAGATCCCCGTTTCGGTATGCTTGGCCAGACGAAGTATCTGGCGAAAGGCTATGTCTTCCGAGATATTGTTGTGGACCAGATGGAGATTGTAACCCTGGTCCCGGCCTTCCCGTTTAAGCTTCTCCTCCATGTAGGTCACAATGTCGTCGTCTTCGGCATGGACGGCCATGATGCCACCATGATGCGACACCTGCTGAAATATCTCCCACAGGTGACCGTAGGGCGTGCGGGCGGCATTAAAGGTGGTGAAAATCTTGAAGCTGGCGACGCCGTTCTGAATGGCCTCCCCTATCTGCCCGATCGTAGCTGGGGAAGTAGCCCCGGCCAGGATGAAATGGAAAGCGAAATCGGTGTAGGAATGACCGGCGAAAGCTTCGCGGCGTTCCTCAATCTGCTTCATGATAGGGTCGGTGGTTGGGGATTCTCCGGGTGTTATCGCCAGTTTTCCGGCGAAGTCGATCAACGTGGTAACACCACCAAAGGCAGCGGCCCGGCTGGCGGCTTCGGGCGGTTGGGTGATAACCTCAGACCGCCCGGCCCATAGTTTGGGGACGGGGATTCCGATGTGGGTGTGCGGCTCGATCCCGCCGGGAAGCACTATCATTCCGGTCGCGTCGATCATTCTACCTGCTTCGCCACCCAGCGTTCCCGGCGCGGCGACAACGGCGATGCGCCCATCCTGAATTCCAACGTCCAGGTCCGAGGCCCCTTCCGGCGCAACCACCTGACCCCCACGGATAATCATATCCAGCATGGTATTCCTCGCTTTTAGTCGATCGCCTTTATTCTGTCGATCGCCTTTATTCTATCGTTACCGGTGCGGCGAGAGTGGCCGGTATCCAATCGCTAAGCAGTTGTTCCAGGTCGTCCCGGCATTCCTCCAA
>Ga0208336_1000583_pt1 | contig 13972 bp, 14 predicted proteins | sample DeeseametaMP0372_FD_184212 | JGI IMG/M metagenome (GOLD analysis project Ga0208336, IMG submission 184212) | Marine microbial communities from the Deep Atlantic Ocean - MP0372 (SPAdes) | ecosystem: Environmental > Aquatic > Marine > Oceanic | place: East of Porto Seguro, South Atlantic Ocean...
AAAACTTCCTTCTTGCTGGTGTATTATAAAATAGGTTTTGGACTTTACAGGTTGTACCTGATAATCCTGCGGCTGGTTTAAAGGACTTCTCCTCGCTTCCATTAATTTTTATTTCATATCCATTAGAGTCTTTTTCTGATGAAAGCGCTGTAAACATAGAAACAGAAGCGATGCTGGGAAGTGCTTCGCCCCGAAATCCCAGTGTTGTGATTGAATTTAAATCTTCCAAATACTTAATTTTACTGGTTGCATGTCTCATGAATGCCAGTTTTAAATCCTCCTGACTCATACCGCAACCGTTATCCGACACATGAATCAGTTCATGGCCTCCCCTAGCAACATGAACTTCAATATTATCTGCACCTGAATCAAGTGAATTTTCAATTAATTCTTTTAATACAGATGCAGGCCTGTCGATAACTTCACCAGCTGCAATCTGATCAACGAGGGATGATTCTAAATAATGAATTTTAGCCATTAATTAATTTTGCTTCCACCGTTTCCCGGATTTCAATTAATAAATCGTATGTTTCACTTAAAATAATTTCTGTATCAGTTTCCATTTTCTTACAAAATAACTCATCATCAATATCTTTGAGATTTATGCGCACATTTAACGCAGCTCCCCTTGCACCCGAATTGGCCATTTCACCTCCAACACCGGCATCTGAAACTGAATTTGGATTTCCATATTTTGCAGCTTCTAATGCCAAATCCATAATATCACGACAGCATTTCAGGGTTTGAAAGGGTATATTGGTTGCTTCCTTCATTGCCGAATCAATTGCGGAGTGGCGCTCGATTTTTTGTTGATCAGAATTATTGGGCAGCTTGAATGCTTCCATTACCAATTTAAATGACTCTGTATCTGCATCAATCAATTGAATTAATTCATCTTTTAATTGTTGACTTTTTTCAGCAAGTTGACTCATTTGTTTAAACAGCGGTTCCCATTTCTTTTTTCCGAATGTCAGATTTGCAACCATTGATGTCAGTGAAGCTCCCAATGCACCAGCTAAAGCAGCAACACTGCCGCCACCCGGGGCGGGGCTATCTGAAGATAATTCATCAGAAAAATCATGAAGAGTCATGGAAGCCAAAGTGTTAAATCGCTTCCCTATTCTGTATTCAATTATTTTTTCATTGGGATCGAAAGGAGCTAAATCATCTAATCCCATCGATTTAACAGCAATATGGATTATATCCTGTACTGGTATTCCGGTTGAGCGCTTCTGTTTTGTGAGGTAATATTTGCCGGCAGCGATCATAGATTCAAGTGGAATTAGTCCCACAAGTTCACTTCCTGATACTCTTACGCCCCTTTGTCTTGCCTGGTTTCGCGTTTCTTCAAAAGCAATATGTGGAGGAGTTTCATTAAAATTAGTAAGATTCATGGATACTTGTGCCAATCCATATTCCTCAATGTACCAACCAACAGCTTTGCACGATTTTAATATTCCCGGGACTTTAATAGCACCACCGTTTTCATCCCGGACAAATTTACCATATTTATCACGTTTATTTCTTCCTTGTTCGCGAATATCAAGAGCAATATCAGTCGCAATCTTTTTATCTTTTGTATTTAGATTTAAATTATAGGCAATGAGAAAGTTGCGAGCTCCAATTGCAGTAACCCCGGCTGTTGCATGAGGTTTAGCTGGGCCATAATCAGGTTTCCATTGGGGTATTTGCAATTTATCGGCCATTCCCTCAAATTCCCCCCTGCGAATATTTGCAAGATTTATCCGATCATCAGTTGGGGCTGAAAATTCATATAAAAATACTGGTATATTAAGTTCATCTCCAACTCGTTTTGCCAATTGCTTTGAATATTCTACACAATCATCCATGGATGTCTCTGAAATGGGAACAAATGGGCAAACATCGGTGGCTCCCATTCGCGCATGGGCACCACTATGATTCTGCATATCAATGAGCTCTAATGCCTTCTTTATGCCCAAAAATGCTGCCTCAATAACAGATTCAGGACTTCCCACTATAGTCACAACCGTTCGGTTGGTATCTGCACCAGGATCTACATCTAATAAGGTAATACCAGAAACAGATTCCATTGCATCCGTAATTTCTTTTATAAGTGCAGTATCTCGACCCTCACTAAAATTGGGTACACATTCTATGATTTTCATTTTATTTTTAATAATTAGATAATTTATACATTATAAAAATGAGTATTGTTAATAAAAGAATATTTCGAACCATCTTAAAAGATCCACTATTTTTCCGCCAAAATTGATGTCGTAACGATTTAATCCAATAACTCCATTAAAAGCTTATACCTGTAAATAAATACATAAACATTTTAACAAATGGCATCATTAAAAATCCCAAAACTGAAAATGGTGTAACCATTCCGATAAGGATTATTCCCATGAGTATTTTTGGACCATACATCTGAAGTTTCCAGGCCAATTCGGGATTGGTTTTTGAAATCATATTTCCAAAGATTTGGGAGCCATCTAATGGGGCAACCGGAATCATGTTAAAAACTGCTAAAGAAATATTTATAAATATAAAAAAATATAGGGTTTGAATAAACATTTCACTTTGCAATAAACCAAAAATATTAACAAGTCTCATCATCAAGCCACCTGTGAAAGCCAATAATAAATTGGATGCCGGTCCAGCAAATGCTACTTTCATCATATCTAAACGAGGATTAGAAAAATTTATAGGATTAACTGGAACGGGCTTTGCCCAGCCAAATCCTACAAATAATATCATCAATGAACCAATGGGGTCTAAATGTGCTAATGGGTTGAGGGTTAAACGGCCATTCCTTGCAGCGGTATGATCTCCCAGTTTGTAGGCTATATAGCCATGTGAAAATTCATGAAAACAGAGAGAAAATATTAAAATAGGAAGCAATATTATTAAAACTTCCATTGGTAAACGTAATAGCATTTAACCCCTTGGATGAAATTCTTTGTGAATTTCTTTCAAATAAATTTTATCAATATTCGTATAAATTTGGGTGGTGGTTATATCTGAATGTCCAAGCATTTCCTGAACTGATCGCAGGTCAGCACCCCCTTCTAATAAATGGGTTGCAAAACTATGCCGTAGAACATGAGGACTGACTTTCTTTGTAATACCGGCTCTCAGGGTATTTTCATGGAGAATATTCCAAATCGACATTCGGGTGAGCTTTCCTCCTCTATGGTTTAGAAATAATATCCCCTGGCTTTTGCCTTTTTTGGAGTTGGAAGGTCTTACCTCCTTAAGGTAAAGTTTTAGAAAAGTCAATGCTGTTTTACCAAAGGGAACTATTCTTTCCTTACCCCCCTTGCCAAAAACGCGAATTAAACCCTCATCCATCATTAGGTTTTTCAGTTTTAAATCAACCAATTCAGTGACTCTAAGGCCGGAGGCATACAGCATGCTGAGAATGGCTTGATCTCTGAGAGCATATTTTTTATTTAAATCAACTGATTGAATAATCTGGTTAACTTCCTCAACTAATAATGTTGTGGGAATACTTCTAGTTAAACGTGGCGGTACTAATAATTGTGAGGGGTCATTTTTAGTTATCCGTAATTGACACAGATATTGGTGAAATCCGCGAATAGTAGAAAAAAGTCTATGAATACTTGACGATTTTTTTATTCCTTCTTTATTGTCCATTTTCGGCGCATCACTTAATTCGTTTACAAATTTTTCTATATGAGCAGATTGAATTGAATCAATTGACATGAGCTGCAATTCATTATACATAAAATTGATATATTTTTTTAAATCGTGATTATAAGCATAAAGTGTATTGTTTGATAATCTTCGTTCAAATTGCAAATGAGATAAATATTCCGTAGCTAATTCCCATAATGGATTTTTTCTTTCTGTTGTAGGTTCTTTAATCATCATTGATGAACTGCATTTGTAAATTCCTGCAATTCTTTAATTGAAGGGTTTTCTTCTATTTTAGTTCCCGTTACAATATAGCCAGCACCTGATGAGACCAAGGTTCGTGCAGAAGCAGGAGTATTAACTCCTCCGCCAACCACAATTGGTATGTGCAATTGTTTTGAAATATTTGAAACTACCTCTGATGCAGCATGATTTTCAGCACCACTTCCCGCTTCTAAAAATACAAGTCTATTTCCCAGGTATTCGCCAGCTAAGGCATGTGCCAGGATAATGTCATGTTTATTCATTGGAATTGGTGAAGTATTGCTCATTACTTCAACTGATGAACGTACACCGCCATCTAAAAGAATATATGCCGTCGGTATAGTCTCTAAATTTATATTGTGGATAATTGGTGCCGATTTAACATGTTCGCCAATTAAATATTGAGGATTCCGTCCACTAATTAATGATAAAAACAACACCGCATCTGCATGTTGTGAAAGTTGACTGGACGATCCCGGAAAAATAATTACAGGAAGATCTGTATTTTTAGTAACTTCTTCAATTCGTGATTCAAATTCATTATCAGATATTAAGCTACCGCCAATAAAAATAGCGTCAAAATCGCTTGCATTCACCAAATGAAGCATGTTAAGCAATCCATTGTCATTCTTCTTGTCGGGATCAAGAAGCGCAATTGCCACTGCGCCACGGGATGTCCTTATTTGCTCTAATTTTGAGAATGTGCTCAACTGAATTCCTTCAAGCATTTGATTAAATGGTTAATTTCATCAATAGTTCGTTTTTCTGTGACAGCAATTAATAGTAAAGAATCGCTTTCATCGGTCAATGCTCGCATAATTGATACGCCCTTTGCAGCACAATAATTAGTGACATCAATAGCAGAATGGGTGGTTTTCACAACAAATTCCATTAGAAATTCATTGGAATAGGGCAAAGAATAATTTTCTAACTCAGATATACCATTAGCAGCATAACGAGCTTTTTGGTGGCAAATATTCGCAATATAGGGCATTCCCTGTTTACCCATAAGTGCAAGGTATATTGTAGCTCTCAATGCAAGTAAACCCTGATTAGTGCAAATATTAGAGGTTGCTTTCTCTCTTCTGATATGTTGCTCTCTGGTTTGGAGTGTTAAAACAAAACCATCATTGTTATTTTTATCAACCGTTTTGCCAATTATTCTCCCGGGTATTCTTCGCTTATACTGTTCTTTTACGGCAATTAATCCCAGTAGAGGTCCCCCATAACTCATTGGATTTCCCAGAGATTGACCTTCTCCTACAAAAATATCAGCGCCGCATTTTCCCGGAGGTTCTAGCACAGATAAGGATAAAGGCTCTGATACTGCAATTAACAGAGATTTAGGGTCTAACATTTTCTTTTTACTTTCCATCCAATTTTCAATGAGTCCATTTTTATTGGGAGATTGAATAATCAATGCCGCTATATTTTCGGAATAAGATTTTAGAGCGTTTAAATCTGTAATACCATTGATTTCCGGTATTTGAATCAGTTCCATATCTTGACCTGTTAAATATGATTTTACAACTTGGAGGTAATGCGGATTCAGTGATCCAGAATATAGGATGATTTTGCTGCGAGTAAAAGAATGAGCTAAAAGACAGGCTTCAGCGATAGCAGAGGAGCCGTCATAAAGAGAAGCATTGGCTATATCCATTCCGGAGATTTCACAGATCATTGATTGAAATTCGTATAAATACTGTAAGGTTCCCTGACTGACTTCTGCTTGATAAGGAGTATATGATGTATAATATTCAGATCGACCACTAATAAAATCAACTGCCTTAGGTATAAAATGATCATATACCCCGCCGCCAGAAAAACAAAAATTATCAGCAGCATTGGAATTACTTAATTGTATTAGTTCTCTTTCGATTTCCATTTCAGAAAAAGGCGTACCAATTCCCAAATCTCCCGTCAACCTGAATTTTTGAGGAATTATTTTAATTAATTCCGAGAAATTAGAGACAGCAGCTCCATTTAGTAACTGAACTTCTTCTTCGGGTGTTGTGGGAATAAAGTGCACTATTGAACCAGCTTTTTATATTCGTCCGCTGTCAAAAAATCACCATCATTATTAGTGAAATTAGTTAATTTTATTATCCATCCCCTCATGTAAGGGTCTGTATTAACACACTCAGGTTCATCCTCAAGAATTGGGTTTACCTCAGAAATTTTACCCTGCATGGGTGAATATATATCTGCCACAGTTTTCACTGCTTCAATTGTCCCAATTGAGTCTTTTGCCATGAATTCATCTCCGGGTTCTGGTAATTCAATAAAGATGATATCACCTAATTCGCCCTGAGCATAATCTGTAATGCCGATAGTGGCTATTCCATTTTCTATTTTAACCCATTCATGGTCTGTTGTATACTGTAAATCTTCAGGTATATTCATTTAATCTTTTTCTCCTTGTATAAATTTAAAATTATCTAAAAACCCTGTATCCATATTACCTTTTTGAAAATCAACATTTTCAAGTATCTGCTTTTGATAAGGTATAATGGTTTTAATTCCTTCAAAAACACATTCACCCAAAGCTCCAATCATGCGATTGATTGCTTCAGCTCTAGTTGGTGCGTGAACTATAAGTTTTGCAACCATTGAATCGTAATATGGTGGAACAGTATAACCAGCGTACACATGGGTATCAACACGAATTCCCATCCCGCCCGGCATGTGGAAACTCGTAATCGTTCCAGGGCAGGGTCTGAATTTATGAGCGGGATCTTCAGCATTAATTCGGCATTCTATAGCATGTCCGCGTGTTTTCATATTATTCATCCATGATGGGATAGGGTGCCCTGCATGGCAAAGAATTTGATATTTTATAAGATCCGCTCCAATTACCATTTCAGTTACGGGATGCTCAACCTGAATTCTTGTATTCATTTCCATAAAGAAAAAATTATTATTTGAATCCAACAGAAACTCGATAGTACCAGCACCCACATAATTTGATGCTTTTGCTCCAGCGATTGCAGAATCATACATTTTTTTTCGTGTTAATTCTGTCACTCCTGGTGAAGGAGATTCTTCAATGAGCTTTTGATGTCTGCGCTGGATGGAGCATTCTCTTTCTCCCAATGAAACAACATTTCCATGTTTGTCTGCTAATATTTGCACTTCAATATGACGTGGTTTTTGAATAAACTTTTCAAGATATAAATCTCCATTATTAAAAGACATCTCAGCTTCGGATTGTGCAGAGTTAAATGCATTCTCAATCTGGTCTTCATTTTCAACAAATCGCATGCCCTTACCACCACCCCCAGCAGAAGCCTTTAACATAACCGGATATCCGGCTTTAGCGGCTTCATCCTTTGCCTCTTGAACAGATTGTACTATTCCGTCTGATCCGTAAATGACCGGGACTCCAATGTTTTTCATAGTTTCTTTAGCATTCGCTTTGTTGCCCATTGCATCCATTGTTTCAGGAGGAGGACCTATAAACTCAATACCATTTTCAGCACAGATATTTGAAAATTTTGAACTTTCAGCAAGAAATCCATAGCCAGGGTGGATTGCATCCGCATTTGTCAATTCAGCTGCAGCAATTATAGCCGGAATATTTAGATAACTTTTAGTGCTTTCGGGCGGGCCTACGCAAATTGCTTCGTCTGCAAATTTTGTATGAAGGGATAATTCGTCAGCTTTTGAATAAACTGCAACTGTTTTTATATTCAGTTCTCTGCATGCACGGATTATTCGGAGAGCAATTTCTCCTCGATTTGCAACTAATATTTTATTGTACATAAATTATTCAGGAGCAATAATTATGAGATCCTGATCATATTCCACCGGGGTACCATCTTTAATGAGGATTTTTACAACTTTTCCAGATACTTCAGATTCTATTTCGTTAAATATTTTCATGGCTTCAATAATGCAAATGACTTGACCAACTTTAATAATATCCCCTTCTAATATAAAGGGAGGTGTCTCCGGCTTTGACGATTGATAATATGTTCCTACCAAGGGTGCTTTTATAGTCTCAGTATTCTCATCAATCTTTGAGACTATATTTTGCTCTTCAACTTTGACTAACTCCTTTTCCTGCTCATTTTCTACAGGGATGTTGGCTGTAATATTTGGAGTATTAACTATTGCAGATGCTGGCGTAGATTGGATGAGTTCAATATTTCTATCCATACTCTGAACTGCATTTTTCCGAATTTTTATTTTCTGTTTTCCCCAAAAGGTGGATATTTCCAGTTCATCTACTTTAGACTCTTCCAGTATCTTGATCAAATTTTTTATATTATTTTCTAACATAGGTATATTAACTCTTTACCCTCTCAATATATCGTTTCTCTTTTGTGTCAATCCGAATCACATCACCAATTTGGATGAATAGCGGGACTTGAATGGTCAAATCGGTTTCTAATTTTGCTGGTTTAGAACCGCCTTGTGCCGTATTCCCCTTTTCTCCAGGATCAGTATCTTTAATGGTCATATTCATATGTTGTGGAATTCTAACCTCAATCGGTTCATCTCCATTAAAGGCGATAGTTGTAATTGTATTCTCTAAAAGGAAATCAAGTACATCTTCTACTTGAGCTTCAGTGAGGCTAACCTGCTCATAAGTCTCTTGATCCATAAATATATAATTGGTGTTTTCTGTGTACAAATAATTATAGTTTCTGGCTTCAACTCTTACCGTCTCAATCTTCTCACCAGCCCTGAATGTCTCCTCTACTACCTGCCCTGTGCGGATATTTTTTAATTTTGATCGTACAAATGCACTTCCCTTGCCGGGTTTAACATGTAGGAATTCTACAATTTTCCATAAGTTATTCTTATGATTAATAATTAGTCCATTTTTAAAATCTGAAGTATTTGCCATCGTTTATAATGTATTCCTTAATTTAATTTATACCCCTAAAATTACAAATCAATTGGACATTATACATATATATTTGAGATGATAAATTCTGAATTTCTTGCAGAACCTTTTGCACAATTTTTACCAACAGTATTTTTATATGCAGAATTACATTTTCGGTTTAAATGGAGTGGTAGCCGCTATTTTCAAAAAGAACCGGAAATATTAGCCGATCTCCCCATAAGAATTGAACCTAATAGGGATATTCCAATTTTATTGATTATAAAGGATTCACATTTATTCCCAATTACTCTAAAATATGTTGAAATAGTAATTTATAAATCTAACAAAATTATTCAATCTCAAACTTTTCAATATAATACTCAATTAAATATTAATTGGTGGGATGATACAGTGATGATTGATCCGGAAGGTATTTCAGGGGATATAGAAATTAATGTTGAATTTATGTATAATGTGGGTGGACAAGATAAAAAATGTACTATTCATAATTACCCACTTTGTTCTCATGATAAATTAAAAACCTATATTTCTAAATATCCTTACCCAAATGATGGAAATGTATTATATGGCGATATTCACTATCATTCAAATTTAACTGAAGATATGGTTGAATTTGGCGCTCCGTTAAAGGCAACATTAGCCATGGCAGAATCATTAGGATTAGACTTTTTTTGCAATACTGATCATTCCTATGATTTAGATGATGTTCCGGGTTCATGGACTGAAACAGACCCAACTCTTGAAAAATGGAATAAATCCAGAATAGAAATCAACACACTTAATAATGGCAATCCGGGAAAATCATTTATCATACCATCTGAAGAATTAAGTTTGCATAACAAGGATGGAAGAAATATACATGCGCTTATACTGAACCATTCAACTTTTCTCCCAGGCTCAGGAGATAGCGCTGAGGAGCCATTTAATTTTCATGCTGATTATAATACAAAAACTGTTCATGACAGTTTAGATAATGAGTCACTTTGTATTGCAGCCCATCCTTTTAATCCAGTTCCCTTAGTGCAATGGTTTTTTGTAAAAAGAGGGAAATGGCAATTAGAGGATATTGTGGAAGAAAATGTTGCAGGAATTCAAATAGTCAATGGAGCTCTTGATGAGGGATTTTATGAAGGTTTAAAAATTTGGAAGGAATTACTTTTAGATGGTTACCATAAATTTATTTATGCCGGAAATGATGCCCATGGTAATTTTAATATTTATCGCCAAATCAAAATACCAATGCTTTCCTTATATGAAAAGAATGAACAATTATTTGGAGAATTCAGAACCGGTGTGCATACAAATGGGAACAATAGAACCATAAATTCTGCCATTACTTCCATGAAAAATGGGAATTGCTTTGTAACTAATGGCCCCTTTATCAACATAACCTTCCAAAATAATGGATCAATTTATGAGATGGGAAGTACCGTTAGATTAAATTATGGTATTATTACAGTATCAATCATATCTACACCCGAATTTGGGATGATTAAAAAAATAACAATAATAAAAGGTGTTATTGGTGAAAATAAAGAAGTAGATTATTTTACAATTATGAATCCACAGGAGTATAAATTAATAAAGGATTTTGAAATTAATAGTGATAGCAACTGTTATTTTCGATGTGAAGTTGAACTTGATTCTATTAATGAGAAAAGGATTTTTGCAATGTCAAACCCAATTTGGTTATCACCTAATATTAATTAAGCAAATTTGCTATATTTATTATTGGCTCCTGATAGTGACTGGATTTTGTAAAAAGATGTAATTAATTTAATGTAATCTTTTTTATCTTCGGTGAATTGATCAATTGGTGGAATATGACTCGCATATTTTGCCATATCCACAATTTGACAGACATCATTCCAAGAGTTTACTAATTCTGGCTCAATTCCAATTAATTTAAAATGTTCTGCTAATTCACCTGAAGTCATTTCTGTTGCTTTTATATAGAAGACTTCTTTAAAAAATAATCGACATATTTCACTTAATTTTAAATAGTATTTTTCTGTAGATTCAGAATTAATTATTTCAGGAAGTGGTAAATCTTCTATTTCTTTTACAGACTCTTTGAGAGCGGAAATTTTAAAAGATCCCGTTAAATATTTTGATTTACTTTGTCTTGTTTTTGTTTTCCATAAATACCCTGCCCCTACAATTCCGGCAACCAGGGATAACAGCAATAAGGCAATTTTAAAGGGTGAGATTAATTTTAGCTCTTTCATTGGTTTGATGGATCGCATCTCATTTGATGTACTTGAAATATTTGATAATATATTCAGGGTGATTTTATTTGTTTCAATTTGGGAAATAACATGATTATTTTGTTTAATATCTACTGGGATAGATGGAATAATAATCTCCCCAACTTTCCAAAATTGTAGAAAATAACTGATAGAAATTGGAGTTAGAATTTTATCAGCAACTGTAAATTCTTCCATATTTTCTTCCAATTCATAAAAAACAGGAACCTCATTATTTTTATTATTTTCAGCACTTACTTTTATTTCTACCAGTGAACCCACATAAATAGTATCAGATTTAACATCCACTCTTAAATCAAATGGAAATAATCCGCAAAAAAATATTAAAAATATTAATCTCATTAATGCCGATGCATTCTGGTACTAAAAAACTGTTCCAGTGGATTCAAATATCCTTCAGCAGTATCAATTGATATAAAGTCTATTTTATTTTTTTTACAAAATTCTTTTATAACTTTGTTTTTATTTTGAATATATTTTGTGGAAATATTTTGGACTTGTTTATTATTTGTATCTATCCATGCAGATTTTTGAGTTTCAGCATCGTGAAATTTCACCATCCCTAATTTCGGAATTGCAATCTCAGCTTTATCTAATATTTGAATATTGATTAAATCATGTTTTTTGTTTATCAATTTCATAGTTTGCTGATAGGAATCATCCCAAAAATCAGACAATAAAAAAATAATACTCTTTCGTTTAAGAACTTTTTGAATATGTTCCAATGCAATAGAAATATCAGTTTTTCTATCTTGAGCTTTATGGTAAATCATTTCTCTAATTACACGCAGAACATGGCTTTTACCTTTTTTGGGGGGAATAAACTCTTCGATTTTATCAGAGAAAAGTAATAATCCAACTTTATCATTATTTTTAATGGCACTAAAGCTTAAAATGGAAGCCAGCTCAATCATGATATCACTTTTCAAGGATTCTCCAGTGCCAAAAAATCCAGAAGCGGAGACATCAACTATCAACATTACAGTCAATTCACGTTCTTCATCGTATTTTTTGATAAATGGTTTGCCAGTTCTTGCTGTTACATTCCAATCGATGGCTCTAATATCATCTCCGGGATAATATTCTCTTACTTCAGCAAACTCCATTCCCATCCCTTTAAAGGCTGAATGGTACTCACCACCAAAGATGTTATTTACAATATGCCTAGTTTTAATTTCAATTAAACGAACTTTCTTTAATATCTCGGCAGGAATCATGTAGGAATTTAGGGAGTGGGCACAGATTCATAAATTCTTTGAATAATATCCTCAGTTGTTATCTCCTCTGCTTCAGCTTCATAGGATAATATAATGCGATGTCTTAGAATTGATTTTCCCACTGCACGTACATCTTCAGGAATAACAAAGCCTCTGTTGCGTAAAAATGCATGTGATTTGGATGCATTTGCCAAGAAAATTGTTGCTCGAGGAGAAGCACCATAGGTAATCAATGGCTGCAAATCTTTCAAGCCGTATTTTTCCGGATACCGAGTAGCAAATACCAAGGACACAATGTACTTTTGTATATTTTCTGCAATATATATTTGATCCACAATTTTTCGTGCTGATAAAATTTGAGATGGGTTTACAACTGGTTTTAATTCAATATTTGAATTAATTTTCCCCATCCTTTTTAATATTTCTAATTCTTCCTCGGGATTCGGATATCCAACCAATACCTTAAACATAAAACGATCAATTTGTGCTTCCGGCAGAGGATAGGTACCTTCCTGTTCAATGGGATTTTGGGTTGCCATTACCAAAAATGGATTTTCCAATTTAAAAGTTTGATCACCAATTGTAATCTGCCTTTCCTGCATTGCTTCAAGGAGAGCTGATTGTACTTTAGCAGGTGATCTGTTTATTTCATCTGCCAGTATGATATTCGCAAATATTGGTCCCTTCTTAACTTCAAATGAACCATCCCTGGGATTGTAAATCAGAGTACCCAATATATCTGCAGGCAGAAGGTCAGGGGTGAATTGCAGCCGTTGGAATTTTGTGTCAATAATCTTCGCCAATGAGTTTATAGTGAGGGTTTTTGCAAGTCCAGGGACGCCTTCGAGAAAGACATGCCCATCTGTTAAAATAGCCAACAATAATTTTTCAATTAAATCATCCTGACCAATTATAACTGTACGAATGGCAGTATTAATATCATGAATAAATTGCGACTCCCTCTCAATGGAGTCTTTTAATTCAGCGAGATCAAATTCAGACATATTTTATAGATTAGTTCTTTTGTTAACTATTGAATTCAATGAATCAATGGTAGTTTTAATATTTTTCAAGCCCTCAAGTTCATATTCCACAGAAGGAATCAACTCATCATCGGGATATTTCTCCTTAAATAAATTATAATTTATTATTGCATCGCTATAAGCTTCCAGATAATTATTATAAATGTAGGCAATCATAAATAATGATTTTTTTGACACTTCGTGATCAGGGTATTGCTGAACTACCTTTTGAAATTCTTCAACAGCAAATTCAAAATCTTTTTTGTCATTTAGATAAATATCAGCTATCTGAAATTGTGCCTGAGCAGCTAATTCATGCAAAGGGTAATTTTTAATTATAAATTTAAAACTGGTGATAGATTCCATTAGTTTAGCTTCAGTTCTATATTTCTGACCATCTTTCCAATACTGATCAGCCGACTTATTTGAACCGCCACTACAGGACAGTACGTACAATCCTATTAATAATATTAATATATTTTTCACAGTATTCTCCATTTTTGTTTGAATTACAGACTTAAAATTTATAAATGTTTTACATATTTATCTCAATAACTAAATATAATTATTTACTCAAAATATCCAATAATACTTAAAACATATATAATAATGATGCATGCAGTTGGGAATTTGATAATTCTCCATAAGGAAAACCAATATCTATCCGTATTGGCCCTAATGCAGTTTGGTATATAAGGCCTACTC
>Ga0208336_1000588_pt1 | contig 13917 bp, 10 predicted proteins | sample DeeseametaMP0372_FD_184212 | JGI IMG/M metagenome (GOLD analysis project Ga0208336, IMG submission 184212) | Marine microbial communities from the Deep Atlantic Ocean - MP0372 (SPAdes) | ecosystem: Environmental > Aquatic > Marine > Oceanic | place: East of Porto Seguro, South Atlantic Ocean...
TAGTAAAAACAGTATTCGTAGAGTGTGGACAGGGTTTTTTTGAGACAGGCCCCAAAGCAATGAAACCAGTAGGAGAAACCAAGTTTGTTTGCGAAGTAGCTGAACAGGCAAAACTGAGCCTATCAAAAGCACAAATTGAGGGCATCGTCAGTCATGCAGATATGATGTTAGGAAGTTCGGTACGTGAGGTTTTAGAAGCCCACATAGAATACGGCAAGGGTAGGTTTAAAGGCATTCGTCATGGAGCCAGTTGGGATGAAAGTGAAGAAATTAGAAATTCTCATTCTAATCCCATTAGGCATATCTATCTAGACGATCAATTTCAACAAGGAATAGAGCAATTAGACCTATTAAATTTAACCTTAGATGCTTGGAATTATCATAGTCAAATCAATGAGTTAAAAGAATTAGCTAAAGCTTTCCCTAATTTAAAGATAGTCCAAAATCACTTTGGTGGTCCCCTTGGTATTGGTCCCTATAAAGATAAGAAAGAGGAAGTATTTTCAGTATGGAGTGAAGCTATAAATGAATTGGCAGAATGTAAGAATGTTTATCTTAAGATAGGAGGATTAGCCATGCCAATTAATGGATGGGGTTGGCACAAGAGATCAAAACCAGCAACTTCAGATGAATTGGTGGAGTCTCATGGTAAATACTACCTTCATGCTATTAAATCCTTCGGATCTACAAGATGCATGTTTGAGAGTAACTTCCCAGTTGACAAAAGGTCTATTTCTTACCCAGTGTTATGGAATGCATTCAAGAAGATAAGTCTAGAATTTTCTGACGAAGAAAAGGATTATCTTTTTTCTAAAACAGCAGAAGAATTCTATTCAATCTAAACCAGAAGAGGATTGCCCGCTTCTTTTGTTCTTTGACTTTCAGGTGGAGATTGATCAAAGTTTTGAATTTTAGCAGCTTCTTCTCTCACTAATTCAGGTGAGCCTAACAATTGCCGATTCAGGCCTATTCTCTTAAACCAGTAATGCAAACCCAGCTCTTCCGTAAAGCCCATTCCCCCGTGCACTTCTATTGCAGTTCTCGAAACCTGTTTGCCCACTTCGGATACATGTGCTTTTGTATGACAAGCCATTAATCTTGCTTCTTCAGGTATGTGGTCAAAACAATGAGCTGTGTGCCAGACCATTGCATGACAAGGCTCCAGTTCAGCCGCCATTTCAGCACACATGTGTTTTACTGCTTGAAAAGATCCAATCTGTCTACCAAATTGCTTTCTTTCGAGGGAATAAGCCACTGCTTTATCTAACATTACTTGAGAAGCCCCTAAACTATCTGCAGAAAGCATGAGCCTTCCAGCATCTATTACTTTATTAATTACATCCTGGTTTTTCTCTGAACCTGGCAGTATCTCGGTTTTAACTTTCTTAAGAACAAGTTCCATGGACTCTCTTGTTTTATCTACAGTGGTTAATTCTATTTTAGTTAGTCCAGAATCATCTGCGTCAATGATAAATAGTTGTCCTGCTTTATCCGATAAGATAAATGCATCAGCATTTTTACCATCAATGATGAATAGAGCACGTCCTGATAATGTGTCATTAGAGAAACTGATTGCCGTATCTTCACGAGCACCTACAAATTCAGATAAACCTATACCTATTATTCTTTCGCCGCCTGCAATTTTTGGTAACCAATAGTCTTTTTGTACTTCACTGCCGGCGAGGCTTAATGCAAGAGGAGCCATAACGTAGGTACCAGTAAATGGAACAGGAGCAGTTCCTGATCCTAATGCTCCAGAAACCACGGAAGCAAAAAGCATGTCCAGCTCCAAGCCCCCATATTTTTCCGGTACAAGAAGGCTACTTATGCCTAAATCAATCAAGCCTTGATGAACCTTCTCTGCTGTTTCCTTATTTCCACCAGCAACTGCTTTAATTGTATCTAAAGAGGCATTGTCCTCCAGATATCTCTTAATACTATTTTCTAAGCTTTGTTGCTCTTCTGATAAGCCAAAATACATATTAGGCTTCCTGTACTTTAGGTTCTTTGGGCATACCTAGGCCTCTTTCGCTAATAATATTTTTCTGGATCTGGCTGGTACCTCCACCAATGATCAATCCTAAGAAATACATGTAGTGCATTTGCCATGAACCACTATCCCTAAGAAGAGGACTGTTCTCGTAAAGAGTGCCTAACTCTCCCATGGCGTCTATGGCTAAACCTTCGAGGTCATGTCTGAGTTCAGTTCCTTGAAGTTTGAGTATAAACCGAGCCAAGGTAACGTCCTGTTCTTTATTGATTTGGCTTGAAAGTATTCTTAATGAATTAGATTGCAAAGCAAGTACTCTTCCTTGAATTCTAAGAAGTCGATCCCTAAAAGCAGGTTTATCAATGACCCTCTCTCCATCAATTGTTTCAGATTTCATTAGGTCTATCAGTGCATACATTCTGTTCATCATCACATTTGGGTCAGCTAAAGAACCACGCTCATACGCTAAAGTGGCGTTGGCAACCTTCCAACCCTCACCTCTTTTACCGACAATGTTAGTAGCCGGGATACGCACATCGGTAAAGAAAACTTCATTGAAATCAGCAGTTCCTGTCATTTGCATAATAGGTCTGATTTCAATTCCTGGGCTATCCATGGGTATCAGCAGATAGCTAATACCTTGGTGTTTAGGGGCATCTGGCTCAGTTCTTACTAAGCAGAAACACATTTGCGCAAATTTTGCTGTACTGGTCCAAGTCTTTTGACCATTGATCACCCATTCATCTCCATCCAATTCACCTTTGGTTTGCAGGCTAGCCAAATCACTACCTGAGTTCGGCTCAGAATATCCTTGGCACCAAATAATCTCCCCCCTTAAGGTCGGTTTTACATAAGTTTGTTTCTGTTCCTCTGAACCGAGTTCTAAAAGAGTAGGAACCAACATTTGAATCCCTTGTCCTCCCATTGGTTTAGGAATGGGTGATTTAGCAAATTCCTCCGCGATGATTCTGCTTTTAATGATATCCATATCACCTCCATAACCACCATATTCTTTGGGAGTAGACCTGGCAAAATAGCCGTGATCGATAAGCTTTTGCTGCCAGTCAATTCTTTCACTACTTCGTAAAGAACCTCCAAGATTAACTCCTTCATTTTCTGTTATGAACAATCTTACTTCTTCCCTAAATTCGTCGTATTCGGGTCCATAGTTTAAATCCATTGATCACTCCTCTTCTGCTAGTGGAATAGGGCACTTAGGATAATTCCTGAATCTTTGATAAACAAGATAAAAAAATTTTATATCCTTACAAGAGGTAGGGAATTATCGCCTTTCTATCAGAAGGGTAATCAGGAAATTTTTTCTTATACCATTTGTGGTTAGCTATAGCTCTTGGTAATAAATTCGCTACGGTCCAAAAGAAGAAAACTAAACCTGCAAGGCTCCACGTCATAATTGCCCAACCTAGCCACTCAATCATTTCTCCTAGGTAATTTGGTGAAGACACTTTATTAAATAAAAACCCCTTGGGTACAGTGTAATCTTCATCACTATCTTTACGCAGGGCAATCAGAATGTTATCTGAAGTGATGTTTATGTACATTCCTATAAAGAAAAGTAAGAAACCTACCACAAAGGGCTTACTGGTCAACCAAGAAGTTGGATACTCCCCAAAAACAAACAGCCAGCTTCCTTGAAGGTAAACATTTATCGCATTAAAAACTAACGCTAGCAATATAACTATAAGCGGCATTGGTTTTCCTGAGATCTTTGCTTTTAAGGGCCAAACGAAACTTCGGTTGAGATAGTGGATCATCCAGATCGAAACAAATAATATTTGAACAAAACTCTGGTTGCTATACAAAAAGAAGAAAACGATCATCAAATAGACAGGAGGCGATTCAAACAAAATCCAACCCAGTCTAGATGGAACTTCAACTCCCCATCCCTTTCTTAAGTAGCGACCATAAGGAGCGGTTCTAAAAAAAAGAAAAAAGCCAGCTGCTAGACACAACAAAGACCAAGCTAGTAGCAGATTGTAATAGGTACCCACTAGTTACCCTTAGGTCTGTCTTTTCTCGAGTATTTAGTTCTATCTTTAAAGGTCTTAGCTTTGTTAAATTTACCAGCATGCTTTGCAACTGGATTTCTTCTGGGATGTTTGTCTTCCTTACCCATTTAAGCCAAATAGTACCGCCAATGAAATAGAAATGATCGTTCCTGATAAAATAACATACATTGAGGTTATTAAACGATCTATCCACATACTCTGCAACAATACATTTTGACTAACTGAATCAAAGCTCCTTATAGCCATAGGACGGCCAGAAGGTTTATTTTCTTTATACTTATCATTCATACTGTATAAATATACAGTATATTTAGGATAGAGCAATTTTTTTAACTTTACTTTCCTATACGTCTTAATAATATGAAGTCCAAGAGGATCTCAGGGAGGACTATGAAATTTATAAAAAAAGGCATTCTATTTAGTTTTGTTACTTTATTTGTTTTCGGTTGTTCTAATGATTCACTAAATCTGCAAGATTCTACTTCAAAAGACGAACCAGTTAATCCAACCAAAACCGAGGACTATAACGAAGAAAGGAATCTTTATTTTGGAGATACTCATGTCCATACTAAGTATTCATTTGATGCGTACATCTTTGGAACAACAGCCACTCCTGACGATGCCTATACTTTTGCCAAAGGAGGGTCTATCAAACACCCGCTAGGTTTTGATATGCAATTAAGTGAGCCGTTGGATTTTTATGCGGTGACTGATCATGGTTTTTTCTTAGGCATGTTTGAAAAACTCGCTGATATCTCCCATCCTGCTTCAACTCTACCTGGTGCGGATCCTTATCATGATATCAATGCACCTGGTAATACAGGAATAGACTCTATTTCAAGAAGACGAAATGCGTTTGCTAACTTTTTTTGGTTGAGTACTTTTGGGAATCAATTTAGTCAATGGAGAGCAAAAAGCTTCAAAAATAATATAGCTCTCTCAATGCCAATGTTTGATTATGATGTGCATAAGACAGCTTGGAAAGATATAGCAGAATCGGCAGAAAGAAATTATGAACCAGGTAAATTTACCACCTTTATTGGTTATGAGTTCACTACCAATTCGGGTCTCATTGAGGGAGGAAATTTGCACAGAAATGTTCTTTTTGAAACTTCAAAATACCCCAAGAGACCCTGGACAAGAATTGATTCTATAAATCCTGAAGATCTTTGGTCCTGGATGGATCAGTTAAGAGATCTAGGCTTGGATTCAATTGCTATACCTCATAATTCCAATGGATCCAATGGTAGGATGTTTGAAACTAAAGCTTGGGATGGGTCTTTAGTTGATAAAGAATACGCAGACTTTAGGATGCGCAATGAGCCTATTGTAGAAAATACTCAAGTCAAAGGATCTTCAGATACTCACCCTTTATTATCTCCGGATGATGAGTGGGCAGATTTTGAAATTTTCCCCTACCGAATTGGAAGGGGCAGAACATATAGCGATCCTAATGGAGGTTATGTAAGGCAAGCATATCAACGTGGATTGGGGTTGCAGTGGGAAGACCGAGGTAACCCTTACAAGTTTGGAGTAATAGGATCAAGTGATACTCATACAGCTGCGGGTGCTTTTGTGGAATCAGATTTTTATGCCAAAGTTGGTGTTTTGGATGGCCTACCTGCATTAAGAGGCACTATCCCACTGAGCAAAGATGAATACACACAGTTAAGTACAGGAGAAAACAATTCAAATAGTTTTATTGAAAAAGAACAGGGAAAGTATGTGGATACTTATTATTCTCTTTGGAGCGCTTCTGGTTTAGCCGCAGTTTGGGCCGAAGAAAATACAAGAAAATCAATTTTTTCTTCTTTTAGAAGGAAAGAAACGTATGCAACAAGCGGCAACCGGATAAGACTTCGTTTTTTTGGAGGTTTTGATTTACAAGAACTTGATTTAAGTTCAGAACAATTAGTAAAAGAAGCCTATAAAAGTGCCGTACCGATGGGAAGTGATCTTATGGCTAAAGGCAGCAAATCTCCTTCATTTTTGATTTGGGCGCAAAAAGATCAAAGAGCTACTTCACTTCAACGCTTACAAATTATTAAGGGTTGGACAGATATTGAGGATGGAAGCACCCACGAGAAAATTTATGATGCAGCTTGTTCCGATGGTTTAAAGGTTAATACACAAACTCACAGGTGTCCTGATAATGGTGCAAAAGTTAATCTAGCAGATTGTTCTGTTTCTAATTTAGGGGCTGCAGAATTAAAAACTGTATGGACGGATCCTGAGTTTAATCCTAATGAAGATGCTTTCTATTATGTTAGGGTTTTAGAGAATCCTTCTTGCAGATGGACAGCTTGGGACGCGGTAAACAACCAAAGGAAACCCAGAGCTGATCTAAACTTAATTACACAAGACCGAGCTTGGTCCTCACCCATCTGGTATGTGCCTAGCTCTTCAACAACAGCTGACTGGATCGGTAATTACGATCCAGCGGAGGATTCGACGCAATAAAAGGAGAAAGTTTATGTTCAGAGTCGTATTTATTATTTTTGGTCTTCTAATTCTATCAAGTTGTTCCAATGATCATCTGACCATTGAGGACCACTCAACTCCTGACAAAGATGTTTCCAATGAAAGAACGGAAGATTACAACCAATACCGCAATGTTTATTTTGGAGACACCCACATACACACCACTTTTTCTTTTGATGCTTACCTTTTAGGAAACATGAATACTCCAGACGAAGCATATCGTTACGCAAAAGGTGAAGGGATGAAAAATTCTTTTGGTATAGATATGAAGATACGAGAACCATTGGATTTTTACGCGGTAACGGATCATGGATTTTGGATGGGTGTTGTGGATGAGTGGGCAGATACAACTACGGAATTATCAAAGCATCCCTTGGCAAAGCCCTATCACAATATAAATTCTCCAGAAAATTTGAATTTTGATACTGGAATAAAAAGAATAGCTTTATTTAGGCAATACGCTGGTCAATTCGTGCAAACTCGGGGAGGGTACTGGAAACTCTTCAAAGCTTGGTTAGCGAATGATGTTTCTATTGCTTCGGCAGCGTTTGACTACGATGCCCATAGAGAGGCTTGGACAGAAGTGGCTAAGGCAGCACAAAAACACAATGACCCAGGAAACTTTACGACCTTTATAGGCTACGAATGGACTTCTGCCTTTTTGCAACCGGACGGTGGCGCTTATCACAGGAATGTCTTATTTAATTCCAGTAAAGCCCCAAAAAGACCCTTTACTAGGATGGATTCTCAAAATCCTGAGGATTTATGGACTTGGATGGATACGATGAGAGATAAAGGGTTAGACAGTTTAGCGATACTTCATAATTCAAACCAATCCAATGGACAGGCTTTTCGACTAGCTTATTTTGATGGTAGGCCACTCGATCAAGCCTACGCGGAGCAAAGAATGCGAAATGAACCGATGGTTGAGATTACCCAAATTAAAGGCACTTCTGAAACTCATCCCAGATTATCTCCGAACGATGAGTGGGCTGGATTTGAGATACTAAACACGCGAAAGGGTAAAACAAATTTTTATAGCTCTCCTCCCGGAAGCTATGTGAGAGAAGCTTTGATGAATGGGATGGCTTTGGAAAGAGAAGACAGAGGTAATCCATTTAAATTGGGATTCATAGGATCGAGTGACAATCACAATTCTTCAGGTTCATACGAAGAAGATAATTATTTCGGGACTACTCCATTAACAGGAATTCCTGAGGTTAGAGCTTCAATTCCCCTAAATGGTGTGTATGGTGAAATGCGAACAGCGCAGTTTGGAGCCTCGGGCTTAGCTGGTGTTTGGGCGGAAGAGAATACCAGGGCAGCAATCTTTAATGCTCTCAGAAGAAAAGAAACTTTTGGAACTTCTGGGAATCGGATAAAGCTACGTTTTTTTGGTGGCTTTGATTTATCAAGTATTGATTTGGATTCAGAAGATCTAGCTAAGCGGGCTTATGGAAAAGGGGTACCCATGGGTTCTGATTTAATGGGTCAAGGAACAAAAGCTCCTAGCTTTATAGTCTGGGCACAGAGCGATAGCTACGGAGCTCCGCTCCAAAGGATTCAGATTATTAAGGGTTGGTATGACCACGGATACAGAAAGGAAACGAGAGAAAAAATTTATGATGTTGCTTGCTCAGACGGACTAGAAGTTGACCCTACAACCCAACGATGCCCTGACAATGGAGCTAAAGTTAATTTAACCAATTGTGCTATTTCTAACGATAAAGGGGCTTCTGAACTTAAGAGTGTTTGGACTGATCCAGATTTTGAATCAGGTGTTGAAGCTTTTTACTACGTGAGGGTATTGGAAAATCCTACTTGTCGTTGGACTACTTGGGATGCAATTCGAACAGGTAACAAGATAAGACCTGAAGTAGACATAACCATACAAGAACGCGCCTGGTCATCACCAATATGGTATAAAATTAATCAATTATTTTAAGGAGAAGGAAATGACAACAATAAACCAAGAACTTTTTCAATTGGCTATGTCTGAAGAGGCCCGACCACTAATGGACTTAGTTAAGAAACACTGCGAAGAAAACGTAGCTCCTATTCAGCAGGAATTTTATGATTTACATAATCAAAAGGAAGACAGGTGGTCATGGCATCCTCGCCAGCTGGAGCTCTTAGAGGGCGCTAAAGACAAAGCAAGAGAGCTGGGTTTGTGGAATTTCTTTTTACCCGATAACGATGGAACAATAGGTGAGGGACTTACTAACTTAGACTATGCCTATATAGCAGATGATTTAGGTAAGTATCCTTTGGCATCAGAAACCATGAATTGCAGTGCACCTGACACTGGCAACATGGAGGTATTGCAACAAGTTGGTACTCCAGAGCAAAAGAAACAATGGTTGGAACCACTCTTAAACGGGGAAATAAGATCCGCTTACGCCATGACCGAACCCAATTTGGCTTCTTCAGATGCCAAAAATATAAGTACCAGTGCCGTATTGGAGGGTGATGAATGGGTTATAAATGGAGAGAAATTTTTTATATCGGGAGCAGGCGATCCACGATGTAAGATTATGATAACTATGGTTAAAACAAGTCCAGATGCTCATCCTTCCAAACAGCAGTCTCAGATCTTAGTGCCCAAAGATGCTCCTGGTGTTGAAATACTGGAAGGCATGCAAGTGTTTGGACATGATCATGCTCCGCAAGGGCATATGCACATCAGATTAAATAATGTTCGAGTTCCCAAAGACAATATTTTATTGGGGGAAGGAAGAGGCTTTGAAATATCTCAAGTTAGACTTGGACCAGGCAGGATTCATCATTGTATGCGTACCGTTGGAAAAGCAGAAAAGGCCTTAGAATTAATGGTGAAACGTGCCGGTACCAGAGTGGCTTTCGGTAAACCTATTGCCAAATTAGGTAAAAACTTGGAAGTTATTTCTCGTGCCAGGATAGAAATTAATGCCATGAGACTGTCAGTACTACAGGCCGCTAAAGCCATGGATGTTTTAGGAAACAAAGAAGCCAGGGTTTACATTAGTGCAGTTAAAGCTATGGTTCCTGAAAAAGCATGTCTTATTGTTGATCAGGCGATTCAGATTCATGGTGCAGCTGGTATTTCACAGTGGACCCCACTTGCAGACATGTATACCGACATGAGGCACTTAAGGTTTGCTGACGGACCTGATGAAGTTCACCACATGGTAGTGGGAAGAGCGGAACTTCAAAAATACGACCTCTGGTAGGCGAGCAATACTCTTTTTATTTACTGCTTATTCTGTTATAAGTAGTTACAACTTTTTAGGGGATGAAATGAATTATTTGTTTAGGAATTTAGCGGTAATATGTGCAGTCTTTTTATGGAGTTGTACTTCACCAGATGATATTGTTGATTATAGTAATTTAGGCCCAGATTTACCTGAATCAGGTACCACTCCAAGTTACAACGAAGAAAGAAACGTCTATTTTGGCGATTTACACGTTCATACCAAGCATTCTTTTGATGCTTACATATTTGGAACTATTGCCACTCCAGACGATGCCTATTCCTATGCTAAGGGAGGTGTCATTAAACATGCTCTTGGCTATGACATGCAGTTAAAAGAACCTCTGGATTTTTATGCAGTAACGGATCATGGTTTTTTAATGGGAAGTGTTCCTGGATGGGCAGATCCGAATAATACGAGGGAAGGTACTGAACCTTTTCGTAATTTAAATGTTCTTGAGAATCGTACGATTGAATCAATTCCCCAAAGAGGAGCTCTTTTCCAGACTTACGTTAGAAGTATCATTCAAAATAGAAGTAATTGGGGTGTTATTAAATATTTATGGACAGGCGATCAGGCTCATATTTCTAGCATCTATGATGTAGACATTCACAGGTCTGCTTGGAGAGATGTGATCCGAAGTGCTCAGGAACACAACGACCCTGGAAACTTCACAACTTTTATTGCTTATGAATATACCACTTCCAGTACTTTTTCTGGTGAAAATAGAGGAATGCTGAGTCCTGATGGCACGGGTCCTTTTGAAGGAGGAAACCTACATAGAAATGTTATTTTTAAAGGAGACAATGTAACTGTAGAGCCTTTCTCAAGATTAGATTCACTGAACCCTGAAGATTTATGGACATGGATGGATGATTTGAGATCTAGGGGCGTTGATACTCTCGCTATTCCTCATAATTCGAATGGATCGAATGGTCAGATGTTTGAGCTAGAAAGTTGGGATGGTTATCCTGTTGGAAAAGAATATGCTGAATTTAGAATGAGAAATGAACCTTTAGTTGAAGTGACTCAAGTTAAAGGTACTTCTGATACTCACCCTCTACTTTCCCCTAACGACGAATGGGCAGATTTTGAAATTATGGATCAGAGAGTAGGCGGGGTAGGTTGGAGTAGGCCTTTCGGAAGTTACACTAGACAAGCTTATCTTGATGGACTAGGCCTTCAAGAAGAAGGCAGGGGAAATCCCTATAAATTTGGCTTGGTTGGTGCCAGCGATACTCATACTGGAGCCATGTCAGATGATGAATCAAACTTCACTTCCAAGATAGGTATTCTAGATGGATTGCCAGCTAATAGAGGATCTATTCCATTAAGTGATGAGCAAGTACAAACTGCTATGGCAAATGATACTGCTCCTGGAACTAGGTTAATTGGACTCAAGAAAATAGGTGAAGACTATTACAGTGATTCAGTCTTTACTCAATGGAGTGCATCTGGAATGGCTGTAGTTTGGGCTGAAGAAAATACAAGAGACTCTATTTTTAATGCATTCAGAAGAAAAGAGACTTACGCCACCTCAGGTACAAGAATTAAATTAAGATTTTTTGCCGGAGAAAACTTAGATGTTTCTTCTCTTTCAGACGATGATTTGATTAAACAAGCTTATCTTAAAGGTGTTCCGATGGGTGGTGATCTTTCTGTTTTAGAAGCGTCTCCTAGCTTCTTGGTCTGGGCAACTAGAGATACAAAAGGAGCTCCACTTCAAAGAATCCAAATCATCAAAGGTTGGGTTGAAACTATTTCAGGAAAACCCCATGAAGAAGTTTATGATGTTGTTTGTTCGGATGGCCTTAATGTTAATCCTAAAACTAACAGATGCCCTGATAATGGAGCTAGAGTTAACATCTCTGATTGTTCTATAAGTTCTAATGTAGGAGCCTCTGAATTAAAAGCATTCTGGAAAGACCCTGACTTTGACCCTACTTTAAAGGCTTTTTATTACGTAAGGGTTTTAGAAAATCCTACTTGTCGATGGTCAACTTGGGATGCTGTAAAGAATGGTTTTGAACCAAGACCGGATTTGCATAAAACCATCCAAGAAAGAGCTTGGTCGTCGCCAATCTGGTACACACCCGAAGCTTAAATAGATTAAATCCTTTATGACCAAGAAGTTACTTTCCTTCTTATGCATAGGTCTGGCTATTTTACTGTTAGATATCTGGTTTGATTCTTCGAATCAAGATAAAAACATAGTTCTCTACGATGATGAAATATTGAGCTTAATAGAGATTTGGACAGCTCAAGTGGGACGACCCCCAAATGAGGAGGACTTAAAGGGAATTATTAATCAACTGGTAGAAGAAGAAATTCTTTATCGAGAAGCATTAAAACTGGGGTTGGATAAAGACGACATTATTATTAAGAGAAGATTGGCTCAGAAGATAGGATTTTTAAAACAAGAGGAACAAAGTGTTCCTCCTACAGAGTTACAGCTCAAACAGTATTTTGAATCTATGGAAGCTGAATACTTTATGGATACAAGATTCAGTTTTACTCATCTGTATTTTTCAAAAGAAAAGAAGGGAGCAGAAAGAGCTCTCAATTCGTTAAAGCAGTTAAGAAATCTCGATACTATCCCGGATAGCGACCCCTTTTTAGTGGGAAAGAATTTTCTAAACAAGACAGCTAAGCAGATAGCTAGAGATTTTGGAGAAGGATTTTCTAATAACCTTATAGAAGCTGAAACAGGGCGGTGGATTGGACCATTTAAATCTATCTACGGCAGTCATCTGGTCAAGATTTCTAAAGTGGTAAAGGCTAGAAAACCCAATTACGACGAAGTTAAGAAAGCTGTTCTATTGGACTATTTATTAGAAAAGAAACAAACAGAAATGAGAAGTTATATAGAGGAATTAAAGAATCAGTACGACGTACAAATAAATCCTAAATTTAATTATCCCTAATGATCTTTAAATTCAAACCCCTCCTGTTATTAAGTTTAATCCTTGTTAGTAATCTAGGAGCACATGAACTTAATCCAGCTAGATTGATTCTAGAGGAACAGGAAAACAGAACTTTTGATGTGATTTGGAAGTTTCCTTCAAACGTCCTAACAAAACCTGGAAGTATCCTGTTTCCATCAGGTTGTACAGAAACGTTAACTTCTTTGCCTAAAAAACAAGGTAAATATCAAATAACTGAATCGACTCTTGTTTGTGACTCTGACTTACGTAACCAAACATTAACTGTTAAAGGATTGAGCAGAATGACAGATGCACTGATAAGCATCAGATTTACGGACGGTGGTCAATTTGAAGGATTAGTTTCGGTAGCCGATTCAAAGGTACTTATTCCTGGAGAATCTAATTTATACCCAACTAATTATTTTTGGTTAGGTGTCGAACATCTATTAAGTGGCATTGATCATTTAATATTTGTGCTCGGTTTAATATTTATAGTCGTTGGTTTTAAGACATTGGTAAAGACCATAACAGCTTTTACAGTAGCTCATAGTATTACTCTAGGTTTGTCCGTAACTGGAATTTTTCAATTACCTCAATCTACTGCAGAAGCTTTAATTGCTTTAACTCTCATTTATCTAGCAATAGAAGTAGGAGAGAAAGAAAGATATTATCGAACCCCATGGCTACTGGCATTTGGTTTTGGTTTATTGCACGGATTTGGCTTTGCAGGTGCTTTATCAGAGGTAGGTTTTTCTGAATCAACTTTACTATATTCCTTACTCTTTTTTAATTTAGGCATAGAAGCTGGACAGTTACTGGTTATACCTGTGTTTATTTTAATTGTTTGGATGCTCAACAAAATTAATATATCTAAGCTTACCCATCAATTTTCGTCTTACATGATTGGTGGAATCGCTTGTTTTTGGTTAATTGAAAGAGTTAATAAGATATTGGTTTTTTAGGTTGATCATCAGCATTCACTGTATTAACATCAAATATATTAAAGCGCATATTGAAAGCGCCTTTGAGTTTAATAATAATTTCGGGGAGAAGTTATGTATGATCTAACTAAGACTATTCGTGGTCTAATTTTATTTTCTCTAGTACTAATCAATTTTAATATCTTTGCTGAAGAAGAAGTCGAAGAAGTGGTTGTTACTGGTTCTTTGATTAAAGTCTCAGCGCAAAACCAAGCTGTGCCGGTTGATGTGATCAGCAGAGATGAGTTAGAAGCACAAGGAAGTCCTAATATGATAGACGTA
>Ga0208336_1000598_pt1 | contig 13803 bp, 11 predicted proteins | sample DeeseametaMP0372_FD_184212 | JGI IMG/M metagenome (GOLD analysis project Ga0208336, IMG submission 184212) | Marine microbial communities from the Deep Atlantic Ocean - MP0372 (SPAdes) | ecosystem: Environmental > Aquatic > Marine > Oceanic | place: East of Porto Seguro, South Atlantic Ocean...
TGATAAAGAAATGACAATAGCTGCAAAAGTATATTTTGATTATGATCAATATTTAATAACCGACATGGCACAAGGCACATTAGATATGCAAATTGCTTGGATGGATGAAAATCCTTCTAAATATATTCTTATAGAAGGTCATTGCGATGAAAGAGGAACACGTGAATATAATTTAGCTTTGGGTGAAAGAAGAGCTAATGCAGTTATAGAATATTTAAGTTCAATGGGTATTTCTGATGGTAGATTAAATGTTGTTTCATATGGAAAAGAAAGACCTGATGAAGAAGGATCATATGATGATGCATGGCAAAAAAATAGAAGAGCAGTTACAACAGTAGACGTAGATAGATAGATCAGCTTATTCTTCTCTTTGTCTTCTCTTAATTTTATAGTAATCTAAAAACAATATATATAGAACTAAGTTTCTTTACAATTTGTTCGAAAATGTTTAATAGCAAAACTAATATTTTAAAATATTTTTTACTTTTATTTTTTTTTATAATATCTGATTTAAGCGCTTTAGATGAATTTGATTATAATTTACTTAATGATAAATTAAATCGTCTGGAGCAAGAAATGTCTGATATTCAAAAGTCTTTGTATGCTCCAGATGGTAATACATCCGTTAAAGAAGATCAAAAACCTGTTTCCTCAAAATACCAAAGAAGAATAAATAAAATTGAAAATGATTTCGCTAAAATGAACGGAAAGTTTGAAGAAATTTTTTTTAGATTAGATCAGCTGCAGGGAAAACTTGATAAAATTACTTCTGATGTAGATTTTAGATTATCAACAAAAAATGATACTTCCTCAGGAGGATTACCTATAAGTAAAAGAGATAGGTCTCATGAAAAAGATACGTATGCTTACCCAAAAAATACATCTGATATCGATTCCAGTGGTGGGGATGCTGAAATTTTAGGAACTATTGGAAAAAAAGATTTTATAGATGAGCCATTTGAAATAGCAAGAAACTTTCAAACACCAGATGACTTATTTAATTATGGAAAAGAGTCATTACGAAATTTAAATTATTCTGAAGCAGAAAATGCTTTTAAAGGATTTGTAAAAAAATATCCAAAAAATGAAAATGTTCCAAATGCATATTTTTGGCTTGGAGAATCCTTATTTGTAAGAGAAAGTTACCCTGAAGCAGTTTTAGCTTACGGTGAAGTAATAAAGAGTTATAAAAAACATAAAAAAGCTCCAGCGAGTTTGTTAAAAATAGGAATAGCTTTTTCTAATTTAGATAAAAAGAAAGAATCTTGTAATGCTTTAAAGAAGGTATTAAAACAATATCCTGATTCTGAAAGAGATATTTTAAAGAAAACAAATTATATAATTCAAGAAAAAAATTGTTAATTTTTAAGATGATTGAAAAAGTTTTTTTTAAAATTATGAATTCTCTTGGTCCTTATGAGAAAAATCCTCATTTAGCTGTAGCTGTTTCAGGCGGATGCGATAGTTTGTGTCTTGCTATTTTAGCTCAAAAATGGGCAAATATTAGAGGTGGAAAAATAACAGCTCTTATAGTTGATCATGGTCTAAGAAAAAATAGTAGAAAAGAGTGTAAAGAAACACAAAATATTCTAAAGAAAAGAAAAATTTTCAGCCATTGTTTCAAATGGAAATTATCAAAAATACCAAAAAAGGGTGTACAAGAAAAAGCTCGTGAATTTAGATATAATATTTTTGAGGATTGGTGTTTTAAAAAAAATACTATGCATTTATTAGTTGCCCATCATTTTGAAGACCAAAAAGAAACTTTTCTTATGAGACTAAATGATAATAGTAATATTTATGGTTTAGCATGTATGCCAAAAATTTTATTTAAGAAAAAAATAAGAATTCTTAGGCCTTTATTAGATTTTAAAAAAAAAGAAATTATTGAATATTTAAAAGAAAAAAAAGTAAATTGGATTGAAGATCCAACAAATGTATCTTCAAAATATTCTAGAAATAGATTAAGAAAAATTTTACCAAAATTAGAAAAAAAAGGATTAACAGATAATAAATTAAAAAAAATATTAAAAAGAGCTCAAAGAGAAAGAAAAAAGATTGAAAATAAATCCACTATTTGGTTAATGAAAAATGTAGAAATTGACACTCTTGGTTATGCGTCAATAAATTTTGGTAGTTTAAAATTATTAAATAAAGACTATTTTATGTTTATTTTTTCCAAAATACTTAATATGATTTCAGGTTCATTTTATGCACCAAAATCAAAATATGTTTATAATTTTTACAAAAAAGTTAAGTCTAATGAAACTATGAACCATACTAACTTAGGGGGATGCCATATTTTTATTTTCAAAAAAAAATTATATGTTTGTAGAGAAATTTTTAAAAGAAATAGGAAACAAAAATTAAATTTTCAATTTAACAAAATTATTTGGGATAATAGATTTGAGATTGAACATAAAAAAAATAAAAACTTTTTTTTAAAAAAAGAGTTGGGAAAATCAGTTTTTATTGAACAACTACAAAAAAATGGTTGGAATGAAATATTATTAAAAAATGAAAATCTAAAAAAAAAAATTAGGATTCCAAACAAAATAATTTTATCTTTACCAGCAATAAAAAATAAAAAAAATGATGTTTTATATGTACCACATTTAAAGTATTATTCTAATGTAAAAAGTAAAAAAGAATTTTCGAATATGAATTTTCTTTTTAAACCAGATATGACATTATCAAATATTTATTAAGAAATGATATTGTTCTTATAAAAAAAAATATTAAATATAGATATATATGAAAAAATTCAAAAAGAACTTCTTAATTTGGTTGATTATAGGGTTTGTTTTATCCTCCTTTTATAATTTTTTTACTAAAACAGATAAAACGAAAATTGTACAAGATATTGCTTTTTCTGATTTTCTAAATGAAGTTGAAAAAGATAACGTTTTAGATGTAAATATTAAAGGCGATTTGATAAATGGAAATTTAGCAGATGGTAGGAAATTTAAAACTTACACACCTTATGATCCTAATTTAATTGAAAAGTTATCAAATAAAAATGTAACAATAAATGTTGAGCCTTATAACCCAAAAGGATCTTCTTTACTAAGCATTATTTTATCATGGTTTCCAATGCTTTTATTAATTGGTGTATGGTTATTTTTCATGCGTCAAATGCAATCAGGAAGTGGTAAAGCCCTTGGTTTTGGAAGATCGAAAGCAAAAATGCTAAACGAAAAAGTTGGAAAAGTTACTTTTAAAGATGTAGCGGGAATAGACGAGTCAAAAAATGAATTACAAGAAGTAATTGAATTTTTAAAAGATCCTTCAAAATTTCAGCGCCTTGGAGGTAAAATACCTAAAGGTGTTTTATTAATTGGCCCTCCAGGTTGTGGTAAAACCCTTTTAGCTAGAGCTGTAGCTGGAGAAGCAGAAGTACCATTTTTTAGTATATCTGGTTCAGATTTTGTAGAAATGTTTGTAGGTGTTGGAGCATCTAGAGTACGAGATATGTTTGAACAAGGTAAAAAAAATGCTCCTTGTATTATATTTATAGATGAAATTGACGCGGTTGGTAGGCATAGAGGAGCAGGTCTTGGTGGAGGTAATGATGAAAGAGAACAAACCTTAAATCAATTATTAGTTGAAATGGACGGTTTTGAAAGTAATGAAGGTGTAATTATTGTTGCTGCAACTAATCGACCAGATGTTCTTGATCCAGCATTATTAAGACCTGGTAGATTTGATAGACAAGTGGTTGTTCCTAACCCAGATATACTTGGCAGAGAACAAATTTTAAAAATTCATTTAAGAAAAGTACCACTTGCTCCAAATGTTAAACCAAAAATTATTGCAAGAGGTACACCTGGTTTTACAGGTGCAGATCTGGCAAACCTTGTTAACGAAGGAGCGTTATTAGCAGCAAGAAGAAATAAAAGATTTGTTACAATGCAAGAAATGGAAGATGCTAAGGATAAAGTTTTAATGGGAATAGAGAGAAAATCAATGGTTATGACGGACGAAGAAAAGAAATTGACTGCTTATCATGAAGCAGGACATGCAATTGTCGCTATTCATTCAAAAGAATCAGACCCAGTTCATAAAGCTACAATTATTCCAAGAGGCTTAGCAATGGGTATGGTAATGCGATTACCTGAAAGCGATAGGATATCAATGTCTAAAATAAAATTAAAGGCAGATTTAGCAGTTGCAATGGGAGGTAGGATCGCTGAAGAACTAATTTTTGGTCCATCTAAGGTTACCACAGGAGCGTCATCGGATATTAGTATGGCTACAAATATAGCAAGAAAAATGGTAACTGAGTGGGGTATGAGTGATAAATTGGGACCACTAGCATATGGAGAGAATGAACAGGAGATTTTTTTAGGCCATTCAGTAACTCAAAAAAAAAATGTATCAGAAAATACTGCTCAAGAAATTGATAAGGAGATAAAAAAAATAATAGATGAATCATACAAAAAAGCACGTTCAATTATAAAAAAGAATATTAATCAACTGCATAAGCTAGCTAAAGGGTTGTTGCATTATGAAACACTAACTGGTGAAGAAATTAAAGACATTATTAAAGGTAAAAAAATTAAAAAATCTATTACAGACGACACAAAAAATAAGAATAAATCTCTTTCCCCAGTTCCTACAGTAGGAAAAAGAAAAAAAGACATTGGTCTTTCAGAACCCCAAGTGGAAAACAATTAATAATTAGCAAAAATATTGATAAAAAAATAATTCTATAGTTAGAATAAATACTATGAATTTTTCTAGATCTTTTAAAAAATCATATTTAGATTTTAAAATACCAGCTATAATGGGCATCTTAAATATTACTCCTGATAGTTTTTCAGACGGAGGAAAATATTTCTCAAAACCAAGTATTGCAATTCAGAATGCAATAAAAATGCAAAAAATGGGCGCAGATATTATTGATATTGGTGCCGAATCAACTAGACCAGGCGCTCTTCCTATAAAACCTGAAGTAGAAATCAAGAGATTAAAACCTATTATTCTTGGTTTAAAAAAAAAAAAGTTAAATATTTCTATTGATACTAGAAATTCTTTAACTATGAAGTTTGCTCTAGATAATGGGGTTAAAATTATTAATGATGTTTCCGCGCTTAACCACGATCCAGAGAGCATAAATGTCATTAAAAATTCCAAATGTTTTATAATTTTAATGCATATGCAAGGTAATCCACAAACAATGCAAAAAAATCCTAAATATAATTTTGCACCAAGAGATATATATTTTTTTTTAAAAAAACAAATTATGAAATGTGAGAAAAACGGTATAAAGAAAAATAGAATTATTATTGATCCTGGGATTGGTTTTGGTAAAACAAACAAACATAATATTCAAATTTTACAAAATTTAAAAATATTTCATAAATTAGGATGTAACATTTTAATAGGGCTTTCGAGGAAGAAATTTATATCAGATTTAAGTAAAAAAGAAGAACCAGTTGATAGAATTCCAGGAACAATAGCAGCTAATCAATATGCTTTAGAGCAAGGGGTAGGTATTATTAGAGTGCATGATGTTAAAGAAGCTTTACAAGCAAAATTGGTCTGGCAGGCACTACAAAAAAAATAATAGATTATAATAAATTATGAATAAAAAAATATTTGGAACTGATGGTATTAGATCTTTATCAAATGATGAAATTTTCAATAATTTATCATTAAATACTTTGTCTAAAGCTATTTTAAAAAATAATAAAAATTTAAAGATTGTAATTGGAAGAGATACAAGGGAGTCAAGCAAAGAAATTGAAAGCAATTTTATAAATGCTTTAAAAAATAATGGCGCAAAAATATTTAAAGTGGGATTATTATCAACTCCAGCAATATCTTATTTAATAAAAAAACTTAATTGTAATTTAGGTATAGTGGTGTCTGCATCTCATAATCCATATCAATTTAATGGAATAAAATTTTTTAATAAAAATGGTGAAAAATTATCTGATTCAGATGAGAGCAAGATTGAAAAATATTTTTTTAAATTAACTAAAAAAAAAAATAATGATAAAAATAATGGAAAAATACAAATAATAAACAACCCTTTTTCAATATATAAAAAAAAATTTACAAGGATTTTAATAAAAAATAATTTTTCATCGAAATTAAAAATTGTAATTGATTGCGCAAATGGGTCATCTTACAAAGTAGTAAAATATATTTTTTCAAAAATAAATATTAATTTAATTTATATAAAAGATAAACCTAATGGCAGAAATATTAATTATAAATGTGGCTCTTTATATCCTCAAAGTTTGATAAAAGAAGTAAAGAAAAAATCTGCTGATCTTGGAATTTCTTTCGATGGGGATGGAGATAGATTGATTTGTTGTGATGAAAAAGGAAAAATAATTGATGGAGATAAAATTCTAGCATGCTTAGCTCAATATATTTTTAATAAATCAAGATCAGGTGTAAATTCTATGGTGGGTACATCAATGTCTAATAAAGGTCTTGAAAAATTTGTTAATGGCATTGGTTTAAAATTCTATAGGTCAAATGTTGGAGATAAGTTTGTTTATGAATTAATGAAAAAAAAAGATTGTTTTTTAGGAGGTGAACAGTCAGGGCATATTATATTAAAAAAATTTGGTCCTTCAGGAGATGGTATTTTAATAGCTTTATACCTAATTAAAATAATTTCAGAATATAATAAAAAAACTAGCGAAATTTTTGATCTTTATAATTCTTATTTTCAAATACAAAAAAACATAAAATTAAAAGATTCTAAATATCAAAAAAATAAAAAAATTAATAATTTATTAAGATTTTACAACAATAAAATTATTGATAATGTTAGAGTTTTGATCAGACTTTCAGGTACTGAGCCAGTTATTAGATTATTAGTAGAAGGTAAAAAATACAGTAAAATCAAATTATTAGCAAAGAAATTAGATAAGAAGATAAAAAGTATTATTTAAATAAAATATTTCTCAAAAATTAAATAAAAAATATAGTGTTACTTATTTACAACATATAGTGTTTATATGTAATTTTTTGCTTTTAATATACTATATGTAAGTGTATTATAGCGTAATACTACTATATGTAGTAATTATGTATAATTACTAATTTTTTTATAGGGAGGCAATCATGAATGCCTTGAATATTGCAAAAAAATGGATAGGAGCGTTGACTGAGGTAGGCCTTATGCTTATAGCGTTTAGTATCGTTGCGGGCATACTTTATCCAGGCGCTGTTCCATTCATTGGAGCTGATGTTATAGCTAACATAACTTCGTTGCTTAACCAACTTGGTAGTAATGGAGTTGTAGGATTAGTAGCATTAGTGATTATTATCTGGTTGTTAAATAAAAGATCAATCAGCTAAATTTATAGAAAGTTTCACCCTCCCCGAATTTGATCCCGACACGGTGAAGGTGTAGGAGTAAAAAAGAGCCCAGCAATGGGCTCTTTTTTTTTTACTTATTCATTTACTTTTTTATTGATTTTTTAGACCTATTTGTGATTGTACAAATTGACTATCAAATGCGGCAATCTCTCGTTTTGAGGATTTGCTTTTATCCATTATAGAAGAAAACCACATTACAATGAATGCTGTTGTTACCGAAAATAGTGCTGGATACTTATAAGGGAATATTGGTTTATCATAACCAAAGACGTCGACCCAAACTGCTGGACCAAGAATTACCAAGATTGTCGCTGTGATAAGACCGGCACTGCCTCCTATTAAGGCGCCTTTGGAGGTTAGTTTTTTCCAGTACATGGAGAGAAATAGAATTGGAAAGTTTGCGCTGGCTGCTACGGCAAATGCAAGGCCAACCATAAATGCAACGTTCTGTTTTTCAAAAAGAATACCAAGAAAGATAGCAACACACCCCAGAGTAACAGCTGAGATTTTTGAGACAAATAATTCATCTTTTTCGTTAACTTTCCCTTTTTTGAGGGCGCAAGCATATAGATCATGGCTAACTGCTGCGGCTCCGGCAAGGGTAAGTCCTGATACTACAGCAAGTATTGTGGCGAAGGCTACGGCTGATATAAATCCCAAAAAAATATTCCCCCCGACAGCGTTTGCAAGATGTATTGCGGCCATATTATTTCCTCCTCTTAACCCTCCGTCTGCGTTCAAAAATTCAGGGTTTGTCGAAATTAACATAATTGCCCCAAAACCTATTATGAAGGTTAGTATGTAGAAATAACCAATAAAACCTGTGGCAAAAAAAACCGATTTACGTGCCTCTTTTGCGTCCTTAACGGTAAAAAAGCGCATTAGAATATGAGGAAGCCCCGCTGTTCCAAACATAAGAGCTATCCCTAGAGATATTGCCGAAATAGGATCCGATATCAACCCGCCAGGCTGCATGATAGCGTAACTTTTGGGATGGGCGTTTACCGCCTTCTGAAAAAGTGTCTCGAAACTGAAACCAGTAGTCCACATAACTGCGATTGCCATAAAGGTTGCACCAGACAAAAGTAAAACAGCCTTGATAATTTGAACCCAGGTGGTTGCTAACATGCCACCAAAACTTACATAGAGAATCATCAGCACCCCAACAATAACGACAGCCAACTCATAGGGGAGTCCGAATAGTAGTTGAATCAGTTTGCCTGCTCCAACCATTTGCGCAATTAGGTATAAGGCGACAGTTACCAATGACCCGCTTGCAGCAAGGCATCTTATTTGGGTCTGATCAAGCCGGTGTGATGCAGCGTCGGCAAATGTATAATCTCCTAAATTGCGTAGCCGTTCAGCGAGTAGAAATAGTATAATTGGCCATCCTACAAGAAATCCAATCGAATAAATAAGACCGTCATATCCCGAAAGATAGATAAGACCGGAAATACCTAAAAAAGATGCAGCAGACATATAGTCACCTGCAATAGCTAATCCGTTTTGCAGGCTAGTAATTTTTCCCCCTGCAGCGTAAAAGTGAGAACGGGATTTTGTCCTTTTGGCAGCCCAATAGGTGATCACAAGAGTTGCGAAGACAAATATGAAGAACATTGTTATGGCCGGATAATTTGTCATTTATTCTTTTTTAGGATTCTTTTCTCTGTTTGGTCAAATTCTCGATTTGCTATAAAGACGTAAATTCCCGTTGATGCAAAAGCTAAGAGTATAATCGAAACTCCAATGGGAATTCCAATTGTGATAATCGATTCATCGGATATTCTAAGCCCCAGCACTTCGGGGAAAAAAGCAACTAGGAGGATAAAAGAAAAGTAAGTTAAAAGTGTAACGGCTAATAGAAGCCAGCTAACAAAAGACTTTCTTTTAACTAGAGATTTGAAGTCTTCACTGTTAATAATCTTTTTTTCTAAACGAGACCCCATTGAAACTAGACCACTTAAATTCTATCTTTCGTTATTGTAATTTTTTTAGAAGTTTTATATTTATTAAGATTTAAATACTTTTTAGACATGTCTTTCATTCCTTTTTTTACGTAATTTCTGATATCATGAGTTATATGCATTGAGCAAAATTTAGGACCGCACATAGAACAAAATTGTGCAACTTTTGCACCTTCTGATGGCAATGTTTCATCATGTAATGACTTTGCTTTTTCTGGATCTAATGACAAATTAAATTGATCATGCCATCTAAACTCAAACCTTGCTTGGCTCAAAGCATCATCTCTAATTCTGGCGCCAGGATGACCTTTAGCTAAATCAGCAGAATGAGCTGCTATTTTATATGTAATAACCCCTTCTTTTACATCTTCTTTATCAGGAAGACCAAGGTGTTCTTTTGGTGTAACATAACATAGCATTGCAGTTCCATACCATCCGATCATTGCTGCTCCAATTGCACTTGTTATGTGATCATAAGCAGGAGCTATATCAGTAGTTAAAGGACCTAAGGTGTAAAAAGGAGCTTCATTACATATCTTTAATTGTTTTGTAACATTTTCTTTAATTAGATTTATTGGTACATGTCCAGGTCCTTCAATCATGACCTGACAATCCATTTTATATGCAATTTTATTTAACTCGCCTAAAGTTTCAAGTTCAGCAAATTGAGCTTTGTCGTTTGCATCTGCTATTGAACCAGGTCTTAACCCATCACCTAGGGAAAAAGAAACATCATAACTCCTCATAATTTCACATATTTCTTTAAATTTAGTATATAAAAAATTCTCCTTGTGATGAGCTAGACACCACTTAGCCATTATAGAACCACCACGAGAAACAATACCGGTTGTTCTTTTTGAGGTTAACGGTATATATTGCATTCTTACACCAGCATGAATTGTAAAATAATCTACACCTTGCTCTGCTTGCTCAATCAATGTATCTCTATAAACTTCCCATGTTAAATCTTCAGGACTTTCCACTTTTTCTAAAGCTTGATAAATGGGTACTGTTCCAAGAGGCACAGGACAATTTCTTATAATATATTCACGAATGTTATGAATGTTTTTTCCCGTAGATAAATCCATAATTGTATCGGCGCCCCATCTAATTGCCCATACCATTTTTTCTACTTCGTTGATTGCATCAGAAGTTATAGCTGAATTTCCAATATTTGCATTAATTTTTACATAAAAATTTCTACCAATTATCATTGGTTCTAACTCTGTATGATTAATATTAGATGGAATAATCGCCCTACCTCTTGCTATTTCATCCATAACATATTTTGGAGTTATTATTTGAGGCAACCCTCCTTTTTGAATTTTCTTTTTTTCTTCTTTTCTTAATTCATTTTCTCTTATAGAAACATATTCCATTTCAGGAGTTATTATTCCTTTTTTGGCATAATATAATTGAGTAATAGAGCTACTTTTTTTTGCCTTATAAACATTTTTTTCTTTTTTAAAAATATGTAAAATTTTGCCACTTTTTTTTGTAAAACCATTATCTTTATAAGTTACTTTACGACCTCTATACTTGATTATAGATTTATTTTGTTTTATCCATTTACCTCTATTCTTCTTTAAACCTAAATTTATATTAAAATCATCATTGTTTTTAAATTCTGAATAAACACCTGAAGTATCGTATAAATGAATTATATTTGGTTTAGCTTCTTTAGATAATTTAATTTGTCTAGTTGGGACTCTAATATTAGAGAAAATTTTTCCTTTTAAATAAATCTTTTTTGAAGAAGGAAATGGCCCAATTGTAATATTTTCTTTTGTTTTATTATTAATTCTTTTATCCATTTCTCTTTCCCTACGCTAAAATTATTAGTTCAGGTCTTAAGGGTTTTTTTCTCAGCTATTCTCGCTCCCCTAAGAGACATTAAAAAAGTAGTAATAATTTTTTGAATTATTATAACATATAATGTATGAATCAAAAAAAGAATTTACTTCCCATTGGTTTCAAAGATATTCTTACAAATGACGCAAATATTCAATTTGAATATGGAAAAAAATTATTAAAAAATTTTGATTTATGGGGATATTCTTTTATAGAACCTCCAATTATTGAATATGAAAAAACTTTATCTGATACAAAAAATAAATTATTAAATAAAAAAACACTCTCTTTTTTTGATCCTTTGACAAAGGAAAAAGTATCTTTAAGACCTGATATTACTACACAATTAGCTAGGATAGCTGAAGATAGATTATTTGGTTTACCAAAACCTCTAAGACTATGTTATTTCGGAGATGTTTTTAGAGCAGACAAACCAAAGCTGTCATCTGATAGACAGTTTAAACAAGCAGGCGTTGAAATTATAGGATCTAAAAATTTACTTGCAGATTTAGAAATAATAAATTTAACTTTAGATTCATTAAAAAAAATTAATTTTAAAAAAATTAGTTTGGATGTTAACGTTCCTATTATTTTAGAGAAAATTTTTGATGATTTTAAAATATCTTCAACTAAAAGAATTAGTTTAAGAAAACTTGTTGCAAAAAAGAATATTAAAGAGATTTATAATTTTGATGTAAAATTATTTAATACATTAAAGGAAATAATTGATTCCTCAGGTCCTCTAAAAAAAAATATAAAAAAAATTCAAAAAATAAAATTAGGAAGCAATGCAAAAAAAATTATAAAAGATTTTATGAAGATTTGTTCTTTCTTGACAAAAAAAAATTATGATGAATATAAAATTTCAGTAGATTTATTAGATCACAGAGGTTTTGAATATTATACAGGTATAACATTTAGTATTTTTTGTTTAAATTCTAGTAAAGAAGTTTGCAGAGGAGGGCGTTATTTAACATCAAAAGATAAAGATGCCGTAGGTTCAACTTTCTTTTTAAATCAATTTTTACAATTTAAAAATATATCAAAAAATAATAAAAAAAGGATTTTGGTTTCTTATAATAGCATGTTTGATAAAAATTTACCTGAATTAAGAAAAAAAGGTTGGGTAACTATTCAAAATATAGATAGAAAAAATGATAAAAAATTTGCTAAATTGCACAACTGTAAATTTATTTTTAAAAATAATAAAATAAAGTCATTAAAATGAAGAATCTTACAATAGTTGGTGCGCAATGGGGAGATGAAGGCAAAGGTAAAATTGTAGATTACTTATCTAGCAAATTTGATGTAGTTTTAAGATTTCAAGGAGGACATAACGCTGGTCATACAATCGTTATAGGTAAAGAAAAATTTATATTGAGTATTCTTCCATCAGGCTTAATTAGAAATAAATTATGTATAATTGGAAGTAATGCAGTCATAGATCCTATACATTTTTTGAAAGAAGTAGATTTATTAAAAAAAAAAAAAATTAAAATATCAAAAAAAAATTTAAAAATAGCAAATAATGCATCAATTTTATTACCTTTTCATTCTATAATTGATCAAATAAGAGAACAAAAATTATCAAAAAAAAAAATTGGAACAACAGGAAAAGGAATAGGCCCTTGTTATGAAGATAAAGTTGCTAGAAGAGGTTTAAAAATTTATGATTTAGAGGATTTAAATACTCTTAGAGTTAGACTAAAAAATTTAGTAAATTTTCATAATATTTTTTTAAAAAATTTTTCACAAAAAAGAGTTTCATTTGATGAAACTTTTAAATTATTAAAATCTATAAGAAAAAAAGTTTTACCTTTCTCCATAGATGTAAGTGAATTTATAAATACTAAATATTTCTTAAAAAAAAAATTTCTTTTTGAAGGTGCTCAGGGTTTAATGTTAGATATAGATCATGGTACTTTTCCATTTGTAACTTCAAGCAATACAATTCCTGCTATTGCAGCAGTGAGTATTGGTATTAAACCATCTAAAATTGGTCATATATTAGGTGTTGTAAAAGCTTATACAACTAGAGTTGGAGAAGGCCCTTTTCCAACTGAAATTAAAACTAATATAGGATTAGAACTTGCAAAAAATGGCCATGAATTTGGAAGTGTCACCGGTCGCCCAAGAAGATGTGGATGGTTTGATGCAGTGCAATGCAAGAAATCTATTAATATTGCTGGAATTGATTCAATTGCATTAACAAAAATTGATGTCCTAGACAATTTTAAAAAAATAAAAATTTGTTATCAATACAAATTTGGTAAAAAAATAATTCACTCTATGCCTAGTTCTAATAAAATTTTAAATAATATAAAACCCAATTTAACCTACATTTTGAAACTCAATATAGAAAAAGCTTTCCAAAGGATAAAAAAAAGAAAAAATATAAATAGATATGATAAATTTCCTCAAAAGTTTTACCAGAAAGTTCAAAGGGCTTTCATCAAAATAGCTAAAACAAATAAGCAAAAGTATGTAGTTTTGAACACATCAGAAGATACATTAAAAACAGAAAAGTTAATATTTAAAAAATTTAATAAAGTTTTGAATAAATGAGAACAACAAATGAAAATATAGAAATTGTACCAGCAAAAAACCAACTACGCTTATTTGGTTTTGAAGATTATTTTAATTT
>Ga0208336_1000617_pt1 | contig 13593 bp, 13 predicted proteins | sample DeeseametaMP0372_FD_184212 | JGI IMG/M metagenome (GOLD analysis project Ga0208336, IMG submission 184212) | Marine microbial communities from the Deep Atlantic Ocean - MP0372 (SPAdes) | ecosystem: Environmental > Aquatic > Marine > Oceanic | place: East of Porto Seguro, South Atlantic Ocean...
CAAACCCACCACCACTCTCATGTTTTTCTCCCCTTAAAAGTGTCCCATTATCGCTGAACGCCTACAATCTTAGGAGCGTGAACCTCACTTAACCAGTTGTCCCAAAAACCTGGTCTATAGCAGTAATACGTCCTGTTCTTATATGTACTAAGAATATTTTCCGAAAAGATCTCATCACAAGTCGTTGCCACTATTGTATAAATAGATAATGTTCTTGATATGTCATTGTATAATTGACCTTGACACTGAAGGAAGGGATTATTAATATCGTCTAGCGTTAACTCGTATATTAAATCCTTGATTCAATGGCATACGGAGGTTTGGTTACTATGCATCACTCGTTTGTCGGACCCAGAGCATTGATACTAGCTCCAGTGTTATTTCTACTAGTGATTGCTATGGGATGTGGTGGCGCTGCTGCTGAACCAATAGTGGTCGAAAAAGAGGTCATCAAAGAGATCATCAAAGAAATCCCTATAGAAAGACAGATAATTAAAGAAGTACTAACGGAAGTGGTCGTAGAGAAAGAAGTGCTGAAGGAAGTGGTGGTGGAAGTGGTTGCGACTGCCGTTCCTGTTATGAAAGTCCAAGAAAAGAGCGGGAAAGCCCAGGTCGCACAACAGATACAGGATACTTCAAAAGCCGATTCTAAATTTAACCCCATATATGGCGGAGTCATCAACATGGCTCAATACGCTGATGTCCGCCAACGATTGATACATCAATCATCGGTGTTGAACATGACCATGTCGCCGGTATTCAACAATCTCGTTGAATGGAACCCGGAGACCGACGATGTCAGCGACCTCCGTTGTGACATGTGCACGAGTTGGGAATTAGCAGAGAATGGAATGACATATACATTCCACATCCACCCGGACGCTAAATGGCACGATGGAGTTCCCGTTACATCCAAGGACATCGTGTTCAGTTTTGAGAGTATGGTGAACCCTGACCAGTTCGAAGTCTTGAAAGGACGTTCGACGTCGTCCCACTGTAATACGGGTCTGTATTTCGAGACCGGCAATTCCCGGGCGGTTGATCCTAAAACATTTGAACTTACAACGATGTTCCCCTCAGGCGGGTTCTTGTCCGCTGTGGCTAATGAAACCTGTCCTATGATCGCCCATCATACTGTGGTTGACCAGAAAATCGCCCAGGGCGGCAAAAACCTCAAGGTGTTAAATGGGTCCGGACCATTCAAACTGACCAATTACGTGAAAGAGGTTCAGGTCAGCTACGAGAAGGACCCCACTTATTGGAAGACTGACCGCAACGGCGGTGCCATGCCTTATGTGGACGGATTAGAGATGTTCGTCATCACAGATTCCGGCCGGCAAATAGCCGCGTTCAAGACGGGACAGATCCTCACGGTGAACCAGTCCATCGACAATATGACTTCCACAGAGGCATTGAAACTAGACGAAGAGATGGACAACCTGACTGTCCACTGGACAGGTCCAGCCCAAGCTTTCTATGTATTCATGAACACAGCGGTAGCACCGTTCGACGACGTTAGAGTACGCAGGGCGTTGCATCTGGCTCTCCATCGACAGCCCATCATTGACACCTTCAGCGGTGGGACCGATGCCCTCGGGTACCCGAATCCAGAAGGGTTCTGGTATAGCCAGACCAAAGAAGAATATGCCAATATGCCGGGTTTCCGCGAGTTGAACGGGGAAAAACACCCCGATGACCTTGCTGAAGCAAAGCGACTTCTAGAGGAAGCTGGGCTTGCTGGGGGTCTGGAAGCCACGTTGACAGCCAGGAACGTCCTTGGATATCCAGACCTTGCAATCCAGGTAAAGGAACAACTCCGGAAAAATCTCGGATGGGACATCACGATTCGCACCATGGAAAGTGGAGCCGGCTTCGATGCCTACTGGGCCGGGGACACCCAATTCGCAGTCCAGAGTGGTGGTATCTACAGTACCGGCCCAGACGCCATATGGGCCCGCCTCACTCGCGGAACAATTCCGCAGTGGACTGGAGGTGGTCGCGGTAAGTTCATGGTCCCATGCAGGGAATCTGACGGGGTCTGTTTGGACGAATTGCAGGACCTGCAGATGCGTGAGCCAGACCAAGAAAAACGTAAGGCCATCGTGGCAGAAATGTCAGACCTGGTCATAAACGATGACCATAGTAATCCGTACCTGTTCTGGGCAAACCACCATCACGCAGTAAACCACGTGATCAAGAACTTCCACATGACTATCCAAGGCCGGGCGTGGGAACACGTCTGGTGCGACCCTGGCTGCAAGTAAACTAGAACCTTAAGTCTTCTAAACAGCGGGCCAGGTCTTCATAAAGACCTGGGCCGTTGTTCTTACGTAGTCCCCTATCCCAAAGCCTAGACCACAATCGGGAAGAACTATGCGGACCTATGTACTCAAACGTCTCGTACTGTTTATACCAACCTTATTGATCGTCACCGTCCTGGTTTTCGGAATACTGAGAGTCGTTCCCGGTGATCCTGCGATGTTGATTCTAGGCGGAGAATCCGGCGACGATGAATTCACTGACGAGCAACTGGCAGCTCTCCGGGCAAAATTAGGTACTGATAGAAATATTATCATTCAGTATCTTACCTGGACCGGGAATATGCTTAAAGGCGATTTTGGCACATCGTATTTTTATGAGGGTGACCAAGTCATAAACGATCTGATTGATCGGGTTCCTACAACAGTGGAATTGGCATTACTGGCCTTAGTTCTGGCTACTGTCCTGGCGGTTCCGCTCGGCGTCATTTCCGCACTTAAGCAGGACACAATCACCGATTACGTCACGAGGGTGCTTAGTATCACAGGGATTGCAACACCCAATTTCTGGGTTGCTATCATGACAATTTTCTTTCTGGTATATTTCTTCAACTGGGCACCACCATTAGCCTACGTAGACCCATGGACAGACCCTTGGACCAACTTCCAACAGTTGATCTTCCCGGCGCTGGCCTTGGGAACGTCCAATATGGCATTTATCACACGGATCACCCGCTCAGCAATGCTGGAAGTGCTTCACGAGGACTATATCAGGACGGCGCGTTCAAAGGGCCTGTCAGAAAATATAGTCATCTTCAGACACGCTCTGCGCAATGCCTTGCTCCCAGTCTTGACCCTTACCGGCTATGAATTTGGTAGGCTTATCTCAGGTACGGTGATCATCGAGGTGATTTTCTTGGTGCCTGGGATGGGGCGGTTGCTTATCACCAGCATATTGCACAGGGACTTCCCAATGATCCAGGCCACGATCGTTCTAATCGCGGTAGTCGTCTTGGTCCTGAATTTGGTTCTGGACCTGTTTTACGCATGGTTGAATCCGAGGATTCGATACGACTAGATACACTCGATAATAAGTGGGGGTAACCCATGGCGGTGAGCCAGGGCAGTGGCCAAGTGCTACCAGACCAACAGATCATAGATATCGGCGACAAGCGCACATTTCTTAACCATTTCGTCCATTTCTTGGTCGTAAAAAAGTTGGGGGCATTCGGCCTTTTCGTGGCGTTACTGCTCATCGTTGCAGCGGTATTTGCGCCGCTGATAGCTAATCACGATCCTTTTGTTTTATCGGTAGATAATATCTACGCGCCGCCAGGTATTGAACACTATTTTGGAGGTGACCACCTCGGGCGCGACGTATTCAGCAGGATTATTTACGGGACTAGAATCTCCTTAGTGGTCGGTATATCCGCATCCTTCATCGGTTGTACCATTGGAATGATGGTCGGTGTCATCAGCGTTCACTTTGGGGGGAAAACGGATCTTATTATCCAAAGGTTCATCGACGCAATGATAGCGTTTCCGACGTTAATCCTGGCCATAGCGATTATGGCCGCCCTAGGTGCTTCAGTCCTTAATGTGATAATCGCATTGAGCATCGTGTATGTGCCCAGCACAGCTCGGATCCTTCGCGCTCAGTATTTAGCTATCAAAGAGATGGACTATGTACTGGCAGCTAGGGCAATAGGAGCAGGTGGCTGGCGGATCATGATCAAACACATGATTCCCAACGCGTTTGCTCTTTATCTTGTAATCGTGACTTTCCATCTAGGTGGGGCTATCATCGCAGAAGCTTCTTTGAGTTTCCTTGGCGTTGGAAGTCCACCCGATGTGCCATCTTGGGGAGGAATGTTGAGCGGTGCAGCATCACAATACGTCGCCCTGGCTCCTTGGTTGTGTGTGTTCCCTGGTGCGGCGATCTTCGTAGTCGTGTTCTCGTGGAATGTATTAGGCGATGCACTACGAGACGTACTAGACCCAAGATTAAGAGGCACTGGCCCATCTTGATATGAACGATTACATGAGAAGGTACTGATGACGAACCTAAGACTCGGGATTCTTGGGAATCTAATAATTACCCACTTAATTGTCCTTCTGGTGATTACAGCAAGTTGTAGCAATGGCGAATCTTCAGGTGGCCGCGCTGAACAGCCGGTTAAAGCCGGACAACCTCGCGACCTTGGCAAGGCGTCCGACGCTTCTTCAGAGAAAGCGGTGGCAGACGCAGGCGGATATATCATGTCGATTGAGGCTGGTGACCATATTGGAGAAACGGCCACTGTCAGGGGACACGTAAAGGACTACCAGTACCACGATGGGAAAAAGGGCAAGCCTACAGTGATATTGTTTGACCAAGAAGGTGTTGTTGAAAGAGGCTCATCAATATCAGACATGGAAACGCCAGATACCTTTACCGTTGTTGTAATGCGGAAAGATAAACCGAAATTCCCACCCCACTACGGGAGACTCTACAGGGGAAAGTATCTGTGCGTCACGGGCACAATAGAAGATTACGATGGAAGACCAAGTATGATAATAGCGGACCCGGCAGATATTATTCTAGATTGTTAATTAATCTTACTAGCGTTGTGGTAGTACGATGAGAATCACCCTTCAGCTGCATACCTTTCCGATAATCAATAAAAATCTTTATGTATGGGACTCGGATGGAAACCTCAGCCTAGGGCATGGCAACTAAGCTCTGTCAATTGACTGGGTAACAGCCTGACAATGAGTTGTCAGAGAATCATCCCGACACCCCATAGTATCCTAACTGACGAAAACTGGCTGGCTTCCGTCGATGGAAGCTCTGGTCTTACGCGGAGGACTTAAATTCAATTAGAACAGGTCCGAGTATGCCGCACTTGCGGGCATTTCAACCCGAACGACTCTTCCCGAAGATGCAAGGCATGCTGGTTGCTCTTGACTCGGGTTAGTCCTATCAGCCAAGACCAAGCTGCAACGTTATTCCCTCGAAAACGCCGGCATTGGCTACTGCGAAAATCTTGGTTAGTTTCCATCTTGGTAGCCATAGCTTGCCTCGTATGCGCTCAAATGATTTACGCATTCGATATCGTACCACGGGTTTTCCCACCGCCCGCTGCCATCAGCCATGACACCCCCAATTTGGCACCGCACAATTGGGCCCAAGGTGGCAGAACAGCCGAAGGGTCCCGATATACACCTAGTGATGCACCAGTTCCCCATTCGGTCAAATGGACCTTCAAGACGGCACGTCGCATGCGCGCCTCTCCGTCGGTAGTGGATGACCGGGTCTACCTTAATTCGAATGATGGCCGGATGCTGGCTTTAGATTCCGAAACAGGACGTCTGATCTGGGAATACCAGACTGGGTCGCGAACGAGTTCAAGCCCGGCGGTTTTGGATGACCTAGTGATCTTCGCAGTCAGAACTGGTTTGGTCACAGCCTTAGACCGTAATTCAGGCGAACTGGTGTGGGAGACGGACTTGGACAGTCCTATCTATGCCTCTCCAACGGTAGGGGATGGAACTGTGTTCCTCGGGAGTGGGGCACGTAAACTGTTTGCCTTAGATGCACAGACGGGCCAAATCCGATGGGATTCCCCCACTAGGGATTGGGTCGTTGCGTCAGCTGCCTACGCTGATGACACCGTTGTGGTCACGTCACAAGGCAGCATCGTGGATATCTTCGATACCAAGAATGGGCGACGCCGTCTTAAATATGACACCGGTAAAGTCCGATTTGGCGGCGCTCCAATCATTCAAGACGATCAAGTATATTTTAGTTCCGACGGCGGTCGGGTATGGGGAGTAGAACGGTACGCACAGACTTATCCATTGGAACGGTTCATATTTCATGTGAAGATCAATCTGTATGTCTGGAAGCTGATTCCAGGACGGCCAGTACAACGAGGTAGCATTTGGTCAAAACGCGTTGGCGGCCACATTAACTTGCCGTTGGCAGTTACCGATGACGCAGTTTTTGGAGCTACAGAGAATGGCATAGTGTTCTCTAGAGAATCCAGAACAGGTAAAGAAATTTGGTCCACCGATGTCCAGTCAGTCGTAGGAGTGGCACCGAGTATAGCGGCGAACACAGTATTAATTGGTACCAAGGATGGCAACATTTTGGGCATAGACAGTAAAACTGGAGAAATCCTGTGGAGGTTCCATGTTGGATCCGCTATAACCACAAGTCCTATCACAGCGGGTGATACGATCTACGCTGGCACCGAAGACGGGAGCCTACATGCCATTATCGGAAACCGTCGGTAGGACTAGCTAGGATGCGAAGACGTATAGTCTTCCGCATCCTAGCGGGATCAAATGCCTATTACTGAATAACCGTTAAGGCTTCCAGATATACCTAGGGTCTTGTCCTTAGTCAAACAAGCTCTATCTGATTCTCTCACGGAAAGAAGAGTCGCTACGTCACCCGTCTCAAACGGACCAAAGTACCTGATGGCGCTGGTTGCCAACAGGCCACCTCCTCTCCAGATACAAAACCCGGTGCGGAACCATTTTGGCTACACCGGGCATACTAAAGCGTCATCTATTGGCCTTCAATAGGGCAATGTCAGCAAGGCAAGGATGCCATTTTGAGTATTATTTCTGCCCCGTTACCCCAATAATCAACTAGGCCCCCACGTTAGTGGAGGCCCGGAAGATTGTACAACTTTTTGTACACTTTCCGCCTACATACCGTAGTACACGTACGGACGTGCACAGACTGTGATTAAGCTCGATTTCGGACCTTCAGCCATAGGGATTCTGTTTGGGAAGCAAACACTCGACCACTGGGTTACGCCCGCGTTGCCTGTTCGATGAACGACGACATAACGTTGATCGTTATGGCTTGGCCCCGCGACCAGTTTCACACCATCCGGGCAAACATCGAAAAGAACTACATCGATACCATTGATCTGGTTCCCGGTTTGGCCGAGCGGGTGCGGGAGGGACACCGGGAAGAACGGTTCTACGGCACCGCCGATCTACCGAACTTCTTTCGAAAGCCCTACGGTCAGGGCTGGGCGCTGGTCGGCGATGCCGGCTATAACAAGGACCCCATCACGGCCTTTGGGATAAGCGACGCTTTCCGGGATGCCCAGCTTCTCTCCGAGGCTATCGATGACGGCATGTCCGGCCGGGCGGCTCTTGAGGGAGCGCTGGGGGAATGCGAGCGCCGACGAAACGAATCAGCCATGCCCCTTTATGAGACAATCCTGAGGGCCGCGGAATATGACCAGCATCATCCCCGCTCTATGGAGCTACGGGCCGCCCTCCAAGGCAACCAACCGGACACCGACCTCTTCATGGGTGTGCTGACCGGTTCGGTCCCGAAAGAAGAGTTCTTCAACTCCCAAAACATCCGCCGGATTCTCAGCCAGGCCAAGGACGGGGGTTCGGCGGTTTAGGGGTCGCGCTAACCTTCCGGAGCCGAGGTCAGTTAGTGGTCCCCGAACGGTCAGCTTCAATCCGATATGAACAGGTCGTGTGAGATCGCAGGTGCGCCTACGGGCGTTTGGGTAAGACGGGTGCGCCTTCGGCTGGCTGTGTGTCCGTCGATATCAATGTGCAACTCATCATCGTATAGTGGCCGATGAGAGCCCCCAGGACGATGGTATTAGCTTCACCGAACTGGTTCACTGCCGCGTCAAATGCCTCTTGAGAAAGCTTGTGATCGCCAACCACCTCTCTACCGAAGCGAACGATCACCACTTCATTCTCGGTTAGACCATCCAGGCTTCCAAAGTTTGCGACAATATCTACCGCTTCCGGTCTGACACCTGCTTTCAATGCAGCTTGAGAGTGACCCGACCATACATAATCGCAGTCCATTTCGCGTGCGGCGGTAATGATCGCGAGTTCGGTGTCATGATCGGAAAGATGAGACCGGTATCGTAAAGAGTCGCTGAGGTCATTTGAACATCGAGCGATCTCTGGAACGTACATGTGCATGGACTGAGGAGCGTTGATGGCGCCTCTGGACTTGATAATAGCGTCAAACGCTGCCAAACCGTCTTCGCCTACTTGCTCTCGCTTGGTGATTGGCGTTAATCGGGGCATGAGTATCCCTCCACTTGTAATCTCGGATGGATGCGGTTTCTGCCGGCACGCTTTCGTACATGCCGGTGGTTTACATAAAGCATTGTTAGTTTCAGAATCGCCGTAGCATAAGACCAATCGGTCGTTGCGTGAAGTTCCTAAACAGTACGAGGCGTTTTGGCGTTAGATCGATGCCTCAATCCTCATTGCCCAGGGCTTGAGGATGGCGTAGAGGGCGTTGTTTACTGGGGTGGGTGTGTTGGTTTCCCGGCCTAGGCGAACCAGGGTGCCGGTTATGCCTTCCAACTCCACCAATCGGCCCTCGGAGAAGTCTTTGGCTAGGGAGGCTCGTCCTTGAGCGGGGAAGTTATCCATGGCGTTGATGGCCCGTTCTAGGGTGCCATCGATTATGGGGGCTCCGCTGGCTTTGCCAACGGATAGAGTTTCTTCCATCGCCGCTATGATAAGCGCTCTGGTCTCGGGAAGGGTCCGCATCTCTTCATAAACGGAGTTGGTGGCGGCGTTGACGGCCGCCGGTCCGGCGATGGCGGCGAACTTCATCCAAAGCATCCCCGGCATGTTTTCCTGAAGCTCCACCCTCCAGCCGGCGTGCTGGAATACCTCCAGGAGGTTCCTGCCTCGTTCGGTGATCCCCGGTTGCATCTCCCCGAAGTTTGTAGTGCCGGGACCCCCTTGGGAAACAACCCCCGGCTCAACGATCCGTCCTTCCATGAATGCCGAGCCAATCATCACGTGATCCGCGCCCAGGGCCGCGGCCAACTGATCGCCGTTGTCGACGCCGTTCTGTTGGGTGAGAACAACGGTATCGGGCCCTACCAGCGCCTTAGTGGCCTCGATGGCCGGGGCGTTTTGAAACATCTTGACGTTGAAAAGCACCAGGTCTTGAGGTCCGGCCTCGGAGGTGTCTTCCACGGCGTTGCCCGGGGCGGTGAAGGAGCCGTCATTGGTGCTGTCGACCTTCAAGCCATGCTGCTGAATCGCCGCCAAGTGGGCGCCGCGGGCTACAAAGGTAACGTCATGCCCATCCCGGGCCAAAAGCCCGCCAAAATAACCGCCCACTCCTCCGGTTCCCATAACCCCAATCTTCATCCTTGATTATCTCCCGGCAGGATTGCCACAGAGACACAGAGAACACGGAAATTAATTAAATTTTATCTCCGTCCTCTCTGTGTTTCTGTGGCTAATTCAGGCCTAGCCGTATTGTTCCCGCAGGTCCCGCTTGAGCACTTTGCCCATGACGTTTCGCGGCAATTCGTCGATGAATACCACCGACCGGGGGCGTTTGAAGCTGGATAGACGCTCGTTGCAGTATTGGATCAGCTCGTCTTCGTCCACACCGCCTTCCCGTCCGACTACCACGGCGCGGACTTCCTCGCCCCACTCCACGTCAGGTATGCCGATGACCGCCGCGTCGTCCACGTTGGGGTGGGACATGAGGACTTGCTCCACCTCTTCCGGAGAAACCATTTCCCCGCCCCTCTTTATGAAGTCCTTGGCCCGGCCCGACAGGTAGATGTAGTCGTCCTCATCTTGGTAACCCAGGTCACCGGTGTAGATCCAACCGGAGCGGAGGGCTTCTTGGGTGGCGGCCTCTTGCTGCCAGTAGCCACGCATCATCCGCGAACTTCGGGCCACGATCTCGCCTACCTCTCCCGAGGCGACGGTGTTGCCTTCCTCGTCGACTATCTGTACTTCCACGTCTTCCAAAGGCTTGCCTATAGAGGTCAGCCGGCGGATTTTCTTATCGATCTCTTCCTGCGTCCCCTCCAGTACGTGGTCTTCCGGGGGCAGCATGGTGATGGTTGAGGCCGTCTCGGTCTGGCCGAAGGCATTGATAAACCGGGCTCCGGGGAATTTATTGATGGCGTCCCTTATGACCTCCATGGGCATGGGGGCCGCGCCGTAGGTGATGACGTCCAGGGAGGAAAGATCGAAGTCCCCAAACTTGGGGTGTTCCATGACGTGCTTCAACATGGTGGGTACCAGCATGGCGCGGTCGGCGCGGTGGATCTGGACCAAGCTCATCCACTCTTCGGCTTCAAACTGGCGCATTATCAACATGGTTCGGCCGCCGTAGATCGCCGCCAGGGAGGCTTGAAGACCGGCGATATGGTAAAGAGGGACGGTCACCAGATTGGTCTCTTCAACATCCGGGTCGGCCGGGTTGACCGTGGACAACAGCAGCCCGGAGAAGCTTTCGTGGCTCAGCATCACGCCCTTAGGCACTCCGGTGGTGCCGGCGGTGAACATGATTACCGTGGTGTCATCATCGTCCGACTCCGGGAAGTGAAGTTGATCGGCCATGGCGCCGGCAACCAGATCGTCATAGCTGATCCTTCCATCTGTGGCCGGCCCGTCCAATACCACTACCCGATCGGCGGGCATCCCTTCGTGGGACGAGATCAATGGCAGGTATCGCTCTCCGATGAACAGCATGCTGGGCTGGGCGATATCCAGCATTATTTTCAACTCCTCGGACTTGGCCCGAAAGTTGATGGGAACGTAGATAGCGTCCAGTTGGGCGGCGGCGAAGTAGAGTTCGATGCAATGTGGCGTGTTGACCTGCATCATGGCTACCCGGTCGCCGGCGGCCACGCCCCGGTCAGACAAGGCGTTGGCCAGTTTATTTACCTTCTCCTGAAATTCGGCGAAGGTGGTGGCTTCGCCGTCGAAGTACATGACTGGGCGATCCGGGACGATGGCGGCGGAAATCATCAAAAATTCTGAGGTATTCATTAAAATCTCTCCTGGGCGGTCTTCAATCTTGCTTGTTCAATCCTCTTTTTTCGACGACGGGTTTATATCTGCTACTGGCCTGAGAAACGCTATCTCAAAATACCGCCGGCCAGTCTAGTTTCCATATCTAAAGCCTCGGCCAGCGGTAAGTCCTGGCCCAATCTCAAAGTGGATTTGGCGGCGGCGACGGTATCGGGGTGCAACTCGGCCAGACGGCGGGCTGCATCCATCGACTCTTCCAGCAGGTTTTCCGGAGCCACCAGACGGGTCACAAGGCCCATGGCCAATGCTTCCGCCGCGTCGAATCTCCGGCCGGTGAGCAGGATGTCCATCGCTCCACTTTGCCGGGTGTTTCTGGGCAAGGTTTGGCTGCCTCCCGCCGCTGGAATCATCCCCAGTTGCACCTCAGGCAGAGCAAAGATAGTCCCCTGGGCGGCTAGGCGCAAGTCACCCAACAAGGCGATCTCCAGTCCAGAGCCGATGCAATAACCGTGAACCGCAATGACTATCGGCTTGGGCAGACTTAGGAACTGTCCCCAAACGTCCCGTTGCCAGCGCACGCGGCGGGCCACCTCTTGGGACGGAGCCGTGCCGAACTCGGTCAGGTCGGCTCCGGCGCAGAAGGCTCTGCCCTCTCCGGTGATCAGCACGGCGCCTATGTCTGGGTCGTCTTGCACCGCTGAAAGAACTTCGGAAAAATCGTCCCGCATCTGCATGTTGTAGGCGTTCAGAACGCCCGGACGGTTCAGGCTGATGCGGGCCACGCCGTCCGTCTTGTCGAAAAGTAATGTGTCGAAACCGGGCATGCCGTCCTTAACCTTGTGTCCCGGCCGGGGAAGCCCGGCGATAGAGTTCGTCCAGGTCGACCTCGGTGTGCCGGAGACCGATGTTCTCAAGATTGTGGGCGTCGCTGACCTCCACCAACAGAAGGTCGTGGGCCTTGGCGATCTCCGCCACTTGGGGTTTGCGGATGTGCCAATTGTGGATGTAGTTGTCAATCTCTATGCCGTGCACATTCTCTTCGATGATGATGTTGGGCGAGTAGTATCCCGGATGGCAGTAGATCCGGAAAACCCCACCGTTGTCGAGGAATAACTCGCTGACTTGGTACTCATCGAAGGGGTTTTGGGGTGGACGTATCTCAATCTCCCAACCGGGGATAATTATGACCTCTCCGGGAAAGTGTTTATCCACCAGCTCCCGAAACTCCATGGACCACTCTTTATTGTGGTGGTCGGTGATGGCGATCCCGTCGATACCCTGAGACTTGATCTGGGCCACGACTTTCTCCGCGATGCTCAAAGACGGCGGTTGAAAGTTGAATGCCTCCCATACGTGGGTGTGCAGGTCCAGTTTTACTTTCACCCAGCTAGACTCCTTTCCGGAAAGTTTCTGCCTGAAATCTGACGGCTGATAGCTGACATTTTACGTTCCCGTGTACCGGGGAGGTCGCCGCTCCAAGAATGACTTGATACCTTCGGCGCGGTCGGCGGTGCTTTGGAGCAGCACGTTCAGGTCGGCCTCCAGACGAAGGCCCTGATCTAGCGTCAGGTCCGCTCCCTGATTAACTGCTTCCTTGGCATAGCGCGCGGCGATGGCGCCCCCTGACAGGATACTCTCGGCCAGAATTCGTGTCTCTTCGATCAGTCGACCGCTGTCCACGACCCGATTAACCAGGCCAATGGCTAATGCCTCGGTGGCGTCGATGATGCGGGACGTGAGAATCATATCCCGAGCCCAAGCTGGGCCCACCAAGCGGGGCAGCCGTTGGGTGGCGCCGTCCCAAGGGAAGGTGCCGGCGGCCAGGTCCGTCAAGCCAAACTTGGAACTTGACGAGGCAACCCTGATGTCCCCGGCGATGGCCAACTCCAAGCCATGGTCCACGGCGTCGCCATTGACCGCGACGATTACCGGCACCTGGATGGCCGCGATGGCCGAAGCGGCTTGGATTCCCTTCAGCCAATCCAGGCTAGCGCTTGCGGGACTGCCGGACAGATCTTCCGGCAACGACTCCCGGCCCACTGAGAACTGGTCTCCCTCACCGGTGAGAATCACCAAGCGAATGTTCTCATCCGCCTGTATCGCCTGGCAAACTTCGCGCAGCTCGGTTGCCATCTCGAGGCTGACTCGATTGGAGAGTTGTGGCCGCGAAAGGGTTACGGTGGCTATCGGGCCATCCTGTTGGTGATGTATGGAACGGTATGGAATCGCGTACTTCCCAGGGCCATTTCCCGCACTTTTTTGGGGGTGCGGGATACCGGCTTGCACCGCCGGTCCGGCAGCTAAATAGTATGGCCCGCACCGTCTCTTGACAAGGGTCAGTAGCTCATTTACCATAACTTATCACTCTAGCACCTTGAGTGCTAAAGGTGCGTCTAACGGGCAGAGACCCGAGTTTGAAAAGGTAAAGGACAAGGAGGTAAACGTGGCAAACTTTGTGCCACTGGGCGAGCGAGTAGTCGTCAAGCCCATCGAGCAAGAATCAACGACCAAAGGTGGAATATTTCTACCGGACACTGCCAAGGAAAAA
>Ga0208336_1000618_pt1 | contig 13590 bp, 8 predicted proteins | sample DeeseametaMP0372_FD_184212 | JGI IMG/M metagenome (GOLD analysis project Ga0208336, IMG submission 184212) | Marine microbial communities from the Deep Atlantic Ocean - MP0372 (SPAdes) | ecosystem: Environmental > Aquatic > Marine > Oceanic | place: East of Porto Seguro, South Atlantic Ocean...
ATAGCCGGAAAGAGTTTGAGAATTGCCATAGAGGCTGAAGTTGGCCCTCGTTCATTACATCGTAATCGTATTGATTTTGAAACCTCCACTGGAGTAGAGTTGAAACTGGAATTTGATATCTATAAAAATAATCTTTCAAAATGTTTATTGGCGGTTTCTACTCAATCTCCAACTTTTGACATAATGAATGTCGACGTTTCTCAAGTAGGTCGTTTTGCCCCACATATATTGACTATTGAACATTTACTGGAAACCTACCCTGAATTTACTTATCCAGGACTTAATTTAGATGACTTTGTAAATCCTGTAATAGATTTCACATGTACTTATCCACCAAAGCTTAGTGCACCTTGGAATATTGACTTTAATGGAACTTTCACTCAAATGCCCCAAGAAGTTCCTTTAATGATTCGTTTTTTTAGAAAGGACCTATATTCTAAAGAAGGTCGTGAAGTCTCAGTTACTTGGGATGAATATCTTGACGACATAAGACATTTTCATGATCCTTCTAGAACGAGATTCGGTACCGTATTAATGGCTGCTAAATTCCCATCAATAATTATGGAATTTCATAATTGGTTATATTCATTTGGCGGTAAACTCTGGGATATTAAAAAAGACGGTACTATTACTGCCGATATAAATAGTGATGTTGCTGTTTCTGCATTAGAACATTATTTAGAAGTAAGTAAATACGCTGAACCTAATTCTGCATTCTATGGATGGGCTCCTGCAGCTGAATCAATGTCTCAAAGACGAGCTGCTACATGTATTAATCTCACCGAATTTGCATCTTTGATGGACATTCCTGGAGAATCTTATGTAGTTCGTGATGTAGGTTATACTAGAAATCCTGTTGGCGACGCCGGTGCATCCCATCATTATTCTGGTGCAGGTTTAGCTATTCCAAAATATTCAAGAAATCCTGCAGCTGCATGGGTCTTTATTCAATGGGCTACTGTATCTTCTATGCAATTGATTGCAGCTATGGATCCACTAGCTCTTGCAGTACCGACTAGAAATTCTGTTTATGAAAATCCAAATGTTCAAGAACTGATAAAAGAAGGAACTATAAGACATTTTGACACTGTTAAGAATGCTATAGACCGCGACGAGATTAATATTAAACCCGGATTCCCTAAATGGGATTCAATTGAAGGCGAAATGTTAAACCAACTTAATCAAGTAATTCGAGGTAACCTTTCTCCTCGAGACGCATTAAATATTGTTCAAAAGCGCGCAGATGACGTAGGACCTTTTACTTTCTAATTTTATTAAATACTTAATAGTTTGATTATTATTGATTTAACAGGGGAGATTTATGTCAACAAATATCATTGTAGATGCAGTTAATGTTACAAAACAGTACGGTGATTTTAAAGCATTAGATAATTTATCACTTCAAGTTGAACGTGGTGGCGTCTGGGCATTGTTAGGTCCAAATGGTGCAGGTAAAACTACATTTTTGAAATGTTTGTTAGGTTTGAAAGAATTTTCAGGTGAAATTAAAATTGATGGTTACAACATTAAGAAAGATCCAAAGAAAGCAAAAAATCAGATTGGATATGTTCCACAACATCCTTCATTGTATAATGAAATGACTGTTCAAGAATCATTGAGATACTTTGGTGATATGCGTGATGTAAAACGTTCACGTCTACGTGAACTCCTAGAATTTGTCGGCCTTGAGCTATGGGCTCGTCAACCTGTCGGAGCATTATCTGGAGGAATGCAACAACGACTTATGCTTGCCATTGCTTTACTTTCTGATCCACCAATTCTTCTTCTAGACGAACCTACTGCAAATCTTGACGTTAATCGTCAGGTTGAATTTAGGAACTTAATTGGCCTGCTTGTAAAAGAAGGCAAGACAGTCATTCTCACTACTCACTTGTTAGGTGATGTCGATCATATCGCAGAAAAAATTATGCTTTTAAATAAAGGACAACTTGTTGTAAAGTCCTCAGTTAGTGATTTATTCAAACAATTAGATTTGACTTCTCAAATGTTTGTAGAAATTACTGATACTGCAAAGGAACAAGATGCTATTTCTGCACTCGAAAAAGCAGGAGCCAATGATATACAGGTAAAAGGTAGTTGGTTTGAAATGCGTATTGATCCATCGAAGAAAATATCTGTTATTGATAATTTGCGAGAAAAAGACTGCACAATTAATGATTTCAAAATTGAAGAACCTAATCTTGAAGACGCATTTAAGAAAATTACATCAGGAGAGGAAAATTAATGACTAGTCCATTTCTTATGATTATGAGAAAAGAACTGAAAGATTCTCTTCAGAGTAAATGGCTTATTACTTTCGGTGTAACTTTCTTCTTTCTAGCACTTGGTGTGCCTTATATTATTCTTGGAGCTGGCGGTTTATTGCCAGGAGATTATCCTGGTATGGTAGTCGGAACACTTGTCACACTTGCCGTTCCTCTTGTCCCATTGGTTTCATTAGCTATGTCTTCTACCTCTATCGCTGGCGAAAGAGAGGTTGGAACTATGGAGTATCTTCTTGCACAACCTTCAACAAAATTTGAAGTATTCTTTGGAAAGTATCTTGGTCTAGTAACAGCTCTTACTTTGGCTATGTTCTTAGGTTATGGCGGTGCCGAGCTTATTGTTTATTCTACTAATCCTGAATTTATTGCTTCTTTCATATATGCCTTAACATATTCACTATTGCTTGCTGGCGCATCTGTCGGTCTAGGATTCATTGTATCTGTTTCAGTAAAAACTCGTGCTGCAGCTATAGGTACTGGATTATTCTTATGGTTTGTTCTAGTAGTAATTTACGATAGTGGTTTCTTAGGTGTTATTACTGTTGCACTCGACGCAGATTCATTGTTAATTCCTCTTACTTTAGCGAATCCTGTGGAAACAACAAGAATACTTGCTTTAATGCATATGGCTGAAAGTCCACTTAGAGGAGAACTTGGTCCACAAGCCGCATACTTACTACAAAACTATGGATCAATTACTGCATCAAGAATACTTACAGGCGTTCTTTTCTTATGGGTTATAGTCCCAGTTGTTATTGCATATCTTATCTTCCGTAAACAGGATGCAACTATATAATTTTCTTATAATTCTCTTTTTGAATTTTTATTCAAGTAGTATAGTATTCCTGTTCCAGTAATTCCTAAAGTAAGAACTGAAATTACAATTAAAAGTTCATTCGGAATTTTCTGTCCAATATTATTATTTTCCTCTGTTTTTTGCACTATTATGATTTCACTTTCAGTTTCTCTGTATGTTTGTGAACCGTCGAATTTTACTTGTACTTTGTATACTTCTTCCAAAGCTTGGAATTGAATGTTTGAATATCCTTTATTGTCCGTGATCTTGTTCGTAAAAATCCTATCATTAATATAAAAAACCAATATTTGATTGTCCACAGGTCTACCATCCGCGTTGAATAAATTCGCCGATACATCGACTATATTGTTCTGCATTTTATTATTAACAACTGACAATTCAATTATTGTATCTTCTTTATTCGTCGCTTCAACATTCGGTGATATTATTAATAATAACAATAAAACCGATTTGTACAATAGTTGCATTATTATTAATCATATATGAATAAAATATTAGTTTTTTGATTAGATTTTTATGATAAATTCTTAATTTAACAACCAATTTATATAAACTAATTGACTAATAATCCCATGATTCGACACATAACTATAGTTGGATTACTAGTTGCTTTAATTTTGGCACTATCTTCATTTGCATTAGTTGCTAATGCATTTGACCCTGGAGGTCCTCCAGGCGGTGGTGGTATACCAAAAGTAGTTACTGGTAATTGGGAATTTATTAACTATCAACCTACTGGTGGTAGTTATAGTCCACAGTTCGAAATAAACAATGAAAATGCTCAATGGTTGGAAATGAAATGGTTGTTTCCATACCCAACCAATGACTTCTCTTGGGGTAACTCTCAAGCTGGTTCAAGCGCACCAGTTCTTATTGTTGACGGCGTTGTATATGTAAGTAAAAACTCACGTGCAATACATGCAGTTGACGCAAAGACCGGTGAAGAAGTTTACTTTACTGATGAACCAGCAAACTTATGGGATGGACCTGCAATTACTGCAGAGTATCCATTTTTCCAAAGTGCATATGGACATACTCATGCTATGAATTATTACCGACAATTCGGTGATAGTGGCTGGTTAATTTCAAGTAATCAACCTTGTCTACTTAGCGCATGGAACGCAGCCGACGGTTCATTAGCATGGAGCATTGGCGTTGAAACACTTTGTGGTACAGTAGCTGAATTTGGTAATCCTGACGAAGGAATAATCGGAAGCTTCGGAAGCAAAGGCAGAATTTCAGGTCAATCAAATCACCCTCCAGCATTTAGTGGAGATACAATGATTTGGCCAATTATGGGCGCAAGTGGTGGCGGAGGACGTTCTTCTATCAAAGCATTTGACATGTCTGATCCAAATAATCCTGTAGAATTATGGCAAACTTGGTTGATGCCAGATAATCGTGGTACACAGAAAAACTGGGCTATTGACGCTTGTACAGAAGCAAACGGAAATGGTTGGTACTTCTCTGCACCTGACTTCTTTGAAACTGGAAAACTTGCAATAAACTGTACTGAAGTTCCAGACGAAGCAGTTGAAAACGACTGGATTAATATGAAAGAAGGAACTCCTCATTTCGGTGAAGTCCATACTGCTAGCGCAATGTCAGTAGTTTGGGGTAATTATCCAATTGATGCGGAACTCGGTTTAGTATATATTGGAACTGGAGATGTAGGACCTTACAGTAATGCATCGTACAGATTTGGACCTAACTTATTTGGTAGTTCCATAGTTGCACTTCAAATAGATACTGGTAAAATTCAATGGTGGTTCCATTCTAATCCTCACGACTTATGGGATTGGGACTGTTCATGGGGTGGCATAATGGCCAAAGCTCAAGGAACAAAAGTTTTAATTAAAGGATGTAAGAACGGAATGGCATATGCATTGAATGCAGCCACTGGTGAACCTGTATGGGTATGGGAAGCTCCAACAACTTGGAGAACTGCACCTGGTACTAACTACGGTCTAGATAAAGACGGAAACGCAGGCGCTGACGGTGAAGCATGCTGTCGTATGACAAAAGAACACATGGGCAAAGATTGGCTAAACGCACCTGATCCAGAACCTGTTGTTTGGAATCCATGGTTAGCCGGAGCACTTGAATCTGATATGTCTTACAACGGCAAACACATATTCGTTGCAAATTACAATGATCCACGTTGGACAACAACTGGTAATGTTATAGACTTTGGTAACCAGGCAAGCAACATTCAGGCAAGTGGACATCCTGTCAATACTACAATCTATGCAGTCAATATTAACACTGGCGAAGCAGACTGGAGTGCATTCATTCCTGACGTAGGATTCCGTGGTGGATTGATGTCTACCGGTTCAGCTGTATATGGATATGCAGGTGACGGAAATCTATACATATTCGATGCAAACACTGGTGAATTAATTAAGAAAAAATTCTTTGGTATACCTGTTAGTGTAATGCCAACAATTGGCGCTGACTCTGACGGAAACCACAAGATCTTCCTTCACATAGGCGGTGGTGGTGGTTTCGTATATGGAAACACTGCAACTGAAGGCTCACTCGTTGCTTTAGGTCTACCTGACGTCTTACCTGAAATTGAAACTATAATTCAAGAAGTAGAAGTTATAGTTGAAAGAGTAGTTGAAGTCGAAAGAATAATCGAAGTTGAAGGTGGTGAAGTCATAGTAGAGAAAATCATTGAAGTCGAAGTTCCTATCGAAACAGTTGTTGAAAGAGAAGTAACTGTAGAAATTGTTACTACTGAAGAAATCATCAGCCCAGTATCTTATGTAGCTATTGGACTTGGTGTAGTTCTAATCGTAGTAGCTGGTGTTCTATTCCAACGCTCAAGAATAACATAATAATCTAGTTGTCCCTTCGGGGACAACCAATATTTTTTTTAAATACAAAATTTCTGATATTCATTATCACTTAGTATGTTTCATCATTTTTTTTAACAAAAATTCATAAAATACCTTTACTAAAAAAGAATTTACAAGTACTATATTATTCTACGACTATTATTGTTCCTTCCATCCAAGGATGCGGTGGACAAAAATATTTGAATTCACCCACTTCGTCAAATACAAAGCTGAATTTATTATCTCCAGATACAAACAAAAATCCAGAATCAAATAAACCATTTTCTTCCGTAACTTGGTGGTATGGAACGTCTCCTCCAGCTCCTGCCGTCTGATCTCTCATTATCCAAGTAACTGTTGTTCCTTTCTTTACTTGTATTTCTGGTTGCTCAAATCTTCCCTCGTTAATTGATAATCTTACATCTCCAAATTGTCCACCATTTTCTAACGTAATTAATTTACATGTATACGTCATTGGATTTTCTGGCGTTGATCTTAATTCTTTACCGAATGGACAATCATTCATTTGATCCGCAATCTCTTCTTGAATAATCTGTTCTACAATTTCTGGTAGTTCTGGTTCTATTACTGGCATATCTGGATTTTCTATAATCTCTATTTCCTGTTCAATTTGTTCCTCTTCTACTTCGATTTGTTGTTCATTCTCTTCTCTGTTCTGTTGATCAGAATTCAATTCTACCGGACTTGGATAATTTATTAGAAACAGAATCCCTATTGCTACTGCAAATATAATTATAATGATTGGGAAATTAAAATTTCCTGACTTTGATTCCAATAATTATTCCACAATATTATTTGTTATATACTTTCATAAGATTTTCAATAATGCCAATCCCCACTATGAAATTATGTTCTCTCGAACAAATTTTAGGCATATTTATATATGAAATTTCCAATTTCTAATAAAGCCTATTAACAACTTTGAATAATTTATTTCGTGAGACAAATCCAACTATTCGTATTATTTATTTTATTAATTGCAGCTATTACATTTCCTCTTAATCTTGGTGATAATCCTACAATTGCATCAGGTCAGGAATTGACTAGAGAGATGTCAAATTGGGATATGATTAATTATGGCAAGTATGGCACAAGTCATAGTCCTCAATCAATGATTAATCGTGATAATGTAGATAATCTTGAAATGAAATGGATTTATCCTTATCCTCCAACAACTTATCCAACTATTGGTGGCGCAAAAACATACGCTGGTTCAGGTTCACCTGTTTTGATTGTTGACGGTATTGCATATTCTGCAACAAATCAAAGGGCTCTTGTTGCTGTTGATGCCGCAAGCGGCAGTTTGATTTGGAATTCTATAGTTTCCTATGATAATGATATCTTACAACAAGAATATCCACACGTTAAAGGAATGTTACCTCATACACACGCAGTAAATTATTATGATGATAGAGGAATAATTATTCCAAGTTTACAAGCTTGTCAAATTGACGGACATGATTCCCTCATTGGAGATATTTCTTTCTCAATCAAAGAAATGTGTGGAACCGAGGAAGAAGCTCGTGCTTGGGGAAATCAAGGTTATTATGCTAGTATAGGAACTCATCCTCCACAATTTTATGGAGATATTATGGTTGTTCCTGTCATGGGTTCATCAGGTAATGGCGGACGATCATTTGTTGCAGGTTATGATGTAAGTGATATGGATAATCCAAAAAGAATTTGGCAAACATTTTTGGTTCCACCTGCAGAAGGAGATCCTGAATGGGCATTACATCAATGTGATATAGGATGGTTCTTCTCTTATCCAGAATGGTTAGACACTGGTAGACTTGGAGTTCCATGTAATGAAGTTCCTCGAGAAAATCTTATGAATGACTGGATTAATCCACAAAGTTCACGTAACATGGTTCATACAGCAAGTACTATTGCAACTGTTTGGGGACATTATCTAATTGATGAGGAAACAGGTATTGTTTATCTTGGAACTGGAGAAAGTGGTCCTTATCCTAATGCATTAAGAAGACCTGGTGTTAATCTTTATGGAAGTGCTATTGTAGCTCTTGATGCAACTACTGGAGAATTTATATGGTGGTATCAAACAGTACCACATGATATGTGGGATTATGATTGCTCATGGAATGCAATCCTTGGTGAAGTAGAAGGCAAGAAAGCTATATTCAAAGGTTGTAAGAACGGATTCATGTATGCACTTGATGCAGCAACTGGCGAACCATTTTGGATCTATCATCCCCCATCTGCATGGCTTCCTCAGCCTGGAATGTCGTATCCAGATCCAAAAAATATCGATGATTTACAACGAGGATGGCCTACTTCTCATGTAGGTGAATTGTCATTTACTAGTGCAAATTATGCAGGTGTTCTTGAAGCAGATATGGCTTATGACGGTGAGAGAGTATACCTAGGTTCATATAATATGCCGGTCACAGTAATTGTACCTGAATTTCCAGAAGATTTTGGTAATACATTAGTAATGGTTCCTACTAGCCATCCAACTAATTCATCAATCTATGCCATAGATGCTAACACAGGTGAAGAAATATGGAGTTTCTTTATTGACGGTGCTGGCTTTAGAGGCGGTCTAACAGTGTCTGGAGGAATTGTTTATGTACCTTCAGGAGATGGTTGGTTATATCTTCTAAATTCTGAAACTGGCGAAGTTATTTCAAAGCGTTCCTTTGGAATTGGTTTATGGACACAAGCTACAATTGGCGCAGATAGTTTGGGTAATATGAAAGTATATGTTAACACTGGCGGTATGTCTATTGCATCTTGGGGACAAACAGGAATTCCAGGTGCAATGATTGCTTTAGGACTTGATGATGAATCCAACGTTGTTATTTCTGAAGAAGTAGTAGTTGCTCCTGCAGATCCTGGCGAACCTGCTGCTCCATCTCAAGTTCAAGAAGTAGTTACAGAAATTGAAACAATTAAAACCGAAACAATAATTAGTCCAATTTCATATCTTATGATAATTATATCATTTATTATTCTAGCAATCTCTGCTACTATGTTCATTACAAGTGGAAATTGGAAACTTGGATCTTAGTGTTTAGTATGGCTACATTAACAAAATCCGATAGAACTAAGGTGGCCTCTGTATTCTTTCTTATAGGAATAATTGGAATTGTCGGAATAATTACCTACCCTTCTATCCCTATTTTTCCTGACAATGAAATAGTAACTTATCCAACTATTGTCAAGAAGACAATTCAAGAGGAGCCACGTGAAGGTGAAGAACCTGTTCAAGTTGAAGTAGTTGTAGCTGAACCCGTAATAAGTGGCGATCATCCACAAAAAGAACTACTACGAACTACAATTGATGAATATCATGCAGCTTTTGGTTCTCGAGATAGCAGAGAAACTCTAACATATTATTCAAATAACAAAGCTACTTATGCTGAATGGACTGGACAAGCAGGAGCTTTTGCAGGCAGTTACAAAGGCTTTAACAATATACGAATTCTGATTTCTACAATTCTTGGAAATACTATATCCATCGAACTCAATATGATTAGCTATGATGTTACATTTACTGGAGATCAAGCTACTGTAGTTCATAGCCTTTATAATCACGGTGAGGGAAAACTAATTGGCGAATTTAGCATGAACGTTAATGCGGTTTCTGTATGGGAGTTCTCTGATGGTCAATGGCTTATTATTGATGACAGATGGGACTTTACGAATTTTGAAACTGAAGTCATTGCTGAAGGAACTGTATTTCCATTACAATGGTACAAATTAGGAGATTACAGTGTTCTAAATCGCAATGTAGTAATTTCTTATGAAGAACTTAGGATGTTTGACAATCCTTAATCAAATAGGCTAATTCTTAGCCTTTCTAAAAATCAATCCAGAAATAATTATCAATACAATTGAAAATCCTAGTATTATATATGAAATCGGATTGACAACCTCTTCTGTTATTATAATTTCTTTCTCAACAAACACTTCTACTTGATTCTCTTCTATTCTATTTGATATATTTTCAGACAACCCATATGCAAGTAATGCTCCTGGTATTGGTTCAGACCTTCCTAATATCCCTCCAGTTCCTATTAATGAAAAAATCTTGATATTTCCATCCTTGTCTGCTCCAAAAGCTGGCTGAACTGGACATTGATGCCCTTGTATTCTTTCCCATAATAATTCACCGTTCTCTTCATCCAATGCTCTTATCACTCCGTCTGTATCACAAAACCAAATCATCTCTCCTGATGCAGTTACGCCCCCTCTTATTCCAACGTTGTCAATGTCGTATTTCCACCTTAACTCTCCTGTTTCTGCATCATGGGCCCATACTGTTGCATTAGATGCAAATTCTTGTTCAGAATATAATGAGATTCTCCCCCATGAATTTCTCATCGATGGTTCAACAGCTGTAATTTTCTGCAGTGACCATCTATGATAAGTTGTAGAAAACACCTTTCCATATGCAAATGTCACATCAGATTCTGCCCCACCTGATTCCTTTCTCCAGTTTGGTTCATTATTTGGATAAGAAACCCATGGCTTGTTCATATCCTCTTTAATCATTGGATCTAAAGCAAAATCAAAATTTGGTTGTGGTCCTAGGTTTCCTCTTTTCACATGCGGATGATAATTTGTACTCCATAGTAATTCTCCTGTTTCTGCATTCATTGCATAAAGGTATGCTCCTTTACACAACTTGAACACTGTTTCAGTACCTTCTACATCCGCTAATACAGTATTCCACGAACAATCTAAATCGCCCAAGTCATGTGATACAATTTGATGCCACCAAAGTAGATTACCTGTCTTCGTTTCTATTGCTATCACCGAATTACTGAAAACATTTGGCCCTGGTCTATATGTGGCATTCCAACTTGGCGATGGATTTCCTGTTGCCAGATAAGCTATTCCCTTATCTTCATCCACTGCCCATTGACCCCAACCTATTCCTACATCTCCCTTTCCAAAACCACAATTGTCTGGGCATTCACCCCAATCATTTCTTAAAACATCTTCTGGAATCTCAGTTGCTTTTATTCCTTGAATCCAACCCTTGTCTGCATTTCTAATAGACCATTCTGGATCTCCTTTATCTTGAGGTGGCATAAGATAAAATGTCCAAATTAGTTTTCCATTATCTAAATCATATCCTCTGAAAGCACCTCTTCCTCCTTCAACAGCTTCTCTTCCACCTGTTCCATAAATTAAAATCCTTTTGTTTCTATCGAATACAGGTCCTGATGATTGCAATCCTTTGAATAATCCTAAATTTCCTTCGAGATCTTTACATGTCGGCGTTTTAAGTCTAAATTCTAATTCTCCTGAATTTGCATTTAGGCCATAAACTTGACAATTTGGCCATGGGGCGAATATTTTTCCTTCAGCGTAGGAAAAACTATGCGCATGACTAGATAATGAAGGATAAAAATCAATATTTATAGGAAGATTATTTTTTGCTATATTCGTATTCACTAAATATGGCGGTGCTTGAAATGACCAAATCTCTTTTCCATTCTTTGCATCTAGTGCAACTATTCGTAAATCTTCCATTCTTCCATATACAATCCCATCAACTATTATTGGATTTGAAATTGAACCTACCCTAGCTTGCATCCCTTCGATAGCTTTAGCTTCGGGCCAAGAATGAATCCATTTTAATTCTAAAAATTGTATATTTGAATAGTTAATTTGTTGTTGTGGATTGTATCCTGTTGCATGGTAGTTATAATTTGGCGCAATGGAGTTGCTTCCATCTTTAAGCTCTGATAATGCTATACTGTTAGAAAATATGTTTATGTTTATCAATAAAAAAATTAAAGTTATTGCTGAAATGAAAACGAAAATGTTTCTTTTTAGCACAAATTAATTTTATAATTTCTTCCTAATAGGCTTAAGCATTTTTTCCTAAATCCATCCCCGATTTAGTGACTAACCAAATCGTTTTTGATACTATGAATGTTTTTTATTATATATGAAAAAACAAATGAACAATACTATTAATCCAATGATTAATATCAATCTAATATTGTTTGTTGTATTTTCAATTTCATCTTCGTTAATATCTTTATCAACATTATTACCAATGATTTTATTTTTCCCAATGTCATTCTCTTTCGGTAAATCGCTCTCTTGATTGGGCAATCCGAACGCCATTAATGAGCCCGGAACCTGATTATGTTCCAATCCTCCGATCTCTTTTCTTCCTTTTCCTCCATTTATAATGTATAGGTATGTATCACCATTACTAGTTTGTCCAATTGTTGGCTGTACTACTAAAGGAGTATTTAAAAATATTTTATGTAAATATTCTCCTGATAAGCCATCTATAATGTACAGATACCCATCAGCTGCTGGTACAAAAACTAAATCTCCACTTGATATAATACCTCCTCTATATGCAACTCCATCGATAAAATAACTCCATTTTACTTTGCCTGTTATTGCATCAAGAGAATATAGCGTAACATTTTTTGGTTGTGTATCAAGATAATAATCTTCACCCGGTTTGTCTCCTAAACTTCCATATTGTCCTGCTTTTATTGCTTTATCTACTCCTCCTGCAACAGGAAGAAAAATTGTTTGTTTGTCCATATCTACTGCTATATCTGCTTCACCAGCTCTTGCTGGAATCCAATAAAACCAATCCTTGGATGGGTAATTCAACCATTTCTTTTCCTGCATGTCATAGTAACTCATTACATTATTCCAATATCCATCCTGAGTATTTGGATCACAACCTATACAAGGATGCCCAGAAGTTCTTCCTCTTATAGCTCCATCTGGATCTGTTCTACTTTCTAGTAGCGGTGATTCGAATATCCATAATGGTTCACCAGTAGCTGCATCCAGAGCCCAGAGTAGTCCTGTCACTGAATACTTCAGTATTACTTTCTTTTCTTCACCATCTATTGTTAGTTTAGCGAGAACAGTGTTCCAAGAACTGTCTCCTTCTACCATGTCTCGTGGTACTTGTTGATACCACCAAACCATATCTCCTGTCATTACATCTAGAGCTATTGTAGAGGCTGCATACAAATTCGGACCAGTTACAAATGTCTGATTAGGCCAACTGCCTTGATTTCCAGTACCAAAATAGACTATTCCTGTTTCTTCATCAATTGCCATTTGACCCCATATTGCTGCTACTGATGATGTATAATGTTTTGGTACGCCCCAATCGTTCATTATATTCTCCCTTGGAACGTCGGTACAAGGAATCCCAAGTTTGCCTTCTTCTTTCCATTGTTTATACGAGAAGAACCACCCTTTATCGCATTCATGCAATGCCCATTCTGGATCGCCCTCTGCTGGCGGTGCTAGGAATTTTCTCCACAATCTCTTTGGAGGGTCGAAGTCTAGATCATATGCATCTATAAATGCACGTCCTCCCCAATTGGAATCAGCTCCACAAATACTTGTGATGTAAATATTCGTTGGCTGATAAATAATGCCTGGATGAGATGATAAACCACATAATCCTTGACCTTTGTATGACGGCCAATTATAATTATTTCCATCTATGTTTCTGCATAAATCTTTCATTTCAAATTTAGTTTGACCTGATATTGCATCAATTGCAAGTATAGAACATGCTACTGTACTGGGAAAAAGCTTTCCATCTATGTAATTTGTTCCATGTACATGAACTAGACCTCCTGTTAATGGTAGTTTT
>Ga0208336_1000635_pt1 | contig 13423 bp, 12 predicted proteins | sample DeeseametaMP0372_FD_184212 | JGI IMG/M metagenome (GOLD analysis project Ga0208336, IMG submission 184212) | Marine microbial communities from the Deep Atlantic Ocean - MP0372 (SPAdes) | ecosystem: Environmental > Aquatic > Marine > Oceanic | place: East of Porto Seguro, South Atlantic Ocean...
ATAAGGTTCTCCTATTTTATTTTAATTATATCAGACGTATTCATTACGTAATTCATAGGAGAAATTCCGGATACTTATTTATGTGTTTACAGGTAGCGTAAGAGCGCTAAAAAACGCTTTCTTATGCTACGTAATAGAGGTGGGCTAAATTACCAGCCGAAAAGTTCGGAGTATTTTTTTCTTTCTTTTACGGCTTTTTGCTGGAAATGAATTCTAATTCTTTCTTTTTGTTCCTTTTCACCAATGAGTACGTCTTTTGTCGAATATTCTTCCCCATAATCATCTAAATCATATTCAACGAATAATCTATACACTATATCTACTTGTTTGGTTTGACCTTTGCCGAATTTCTGTAGTCGCCAGAACAAGGGTTCTAATGCCATTTCAAGGCTTTTATTTTTACCAGCTCTTGTTGTAAAAAACTTGTGACTTTCATATTGATGCATTTGAAGTTCAAAAATCTCTTCCCAATTGTTATCAGGGACTAGTTTTTTCAAAGTAGATGTATGTTTAGCAAGGCTTTTTAGTTCTTTAATCTCTTTTTTTAAACCTTCCCTTATCCCTTTTCTGATTTCAATCTCAATATCAGCACGCTCATACTCATGTGTTTCAAGGAAGTACACAGCGTTCCTCATTGAACTGGTTAATTCTTCTGCTTGCTGTATATCAAAGTCCTGATTTTGGAAGAACTCAATAAGTCTCTGGCGGTTACTTTGGAAAGACTTTTTAACTTTATTAACTATATTAATTCTTTCCCTTTTCATCCCTTGCCCTAACTGCCATCAACTCATTTAAAACTTCCTGTTGGGTAATTAATCCCTTACGGGTCAATAAGTTGACCAGTGCTTCAATACTCATCATATTTGAATAGGAAATTTCTTCATAAGATATTGTTTTGCGTTCCATAGCTTCTCCTAACTCTCTGGCTTCTTTGGCTCTCGCCTAAATATCATTCTACTTTTATCTATTTCAAGAATAAATAGGGAATCTTCAACTACTGAAGATTTCCCAATGGCAGTATTAATAATATCTTTTTCATCACACTGGAATGTAAAGATAAATGTCTATAAACAAAAAACCCCGCTACTTGCGGGGCTTAATGTCACAAACTTACATAAAATAATTATTTTGTTTCTGTTTCTTCTTCTGAAGTAATTACACTATTGTCTTGTTTGCTATATATATAAAACAAAATAGCAAATACAACCCATACACCGGATTCTACTAATTGAGCCGTTGATGCCGGTAACGCACCGGTGGCCACGTGGTAGATATTCATGGTTACCGGAAGTAAGGCAATTATGACATAGGCGAACCCGGCCTTGGGCAGGTCATCGCCCAGCCAGGCAGGCAGCATCCAGGTCACTATGAGCATAGATGCATAGGCCACAATCATAAACTGTATAAACAGTTTGATTTCATCAGTGAGTGTCATGCCATAGCTTTCCATCATAGCTGCCGGTGCAACCAACATCATCGCAGTCATCAATGCACCGATACCGAAATAAATACGAAATACGAGTTTAAGATTCATTTAATCCTCCTTGTTACTTAACTAAATCTACTAAAAATATTATAACAATGTCTTCGGCTGTTTCTTTGCAGTCCCCTACCCCATGCGTTATCCGCTGTAGGGTAAAACTTTAGTTAAAAAGCCAGTAGTCCTAAATGTCTATAAACAAAAAACCCCGCTACTTGGCGGGGCTTGATAGGATACTAATTTTTTCACTTTTCTTCGCTTGAAGAAGATTCCTTATGCATTGTAGAACCCAAAGCTGCACCTAATGCTATACCTAATGCTATACCTAATGCTATACCTAGTCCCACATTATCGATAACTGCTCCAAGGATTATTCCAAAGACTACTCCTAATGCTATACCTAATGCTATACCTAATGCTATTTTATTTTCTTCTAATGACTCTTTCAAATTTTATTCCTTTATCTATTAACACAAATTATTTGATGATATATAACTTAAATCTACCCATCATCCCACAAACAAAAAACCCCGCTACTTGGCGGGGCTTGGTAAGGGACGTTATTAATCCAATCCTTAAGCTGTGATAGGGCATCCCCTTCACTGAGAAATTGTGACATTTCCATGACATCGTGTGGCACCCACACTGGAAACGTAACTTTCTCTCTCCGGTGAGCTCCCGTTGGAGTATGGACTTCATGCGGGTGATGTAGCTTTACCGAGTCTCGCTTGTAGTATTGGCTTTAATGTTAGAAAGTCATCCATCAAGATTTGCGGATTTATCTTAGCATAGTTTTGAAGTGTTGTGTTAATGCTCGTATGCCCTAATTCATCAGCAACAGTCTTAATATCTCCCGTTACTGCCCACTATTAATCTAACGAACTAATCGAGATCCACTAAACAATCCTTACAAGTTAATAATGCTTTTGGTTCTTGAATACCTGTTAATGTTTCATATAGTCTTGCTAGACCATTAAGTGCTAATAAAACTTTAGGCTCCTCTAGCGACACATCAAAATTTTCAAGTAATTTTTTGAGGATCATCTCCTCAGGAGAGAGTTCTTCGCCATAATACTCAACTTGATAATCTTCTAATTCTGCCATGTTGGCAGCGTATGTAATTGCATCATCAATGCCTCCAATCTCATCTATCAAGCCTATTTTTTTGGCGCTGGTTGCAATCCAGACTCTGCCACCTGCAATCGCTTTAATTTCTTCATATGATTGAGATCTTGACTCAGCTACAAAGTTAATAAATCGATCGTATATATCGGCACCCCAGCCCGCAAAAATTTTATCCAAATCATCATTAATAGCTTGGGTCGGATCCCAGCCACCGTGCTTAGAAGTAACCACACCATCAAAATTTACTCCAATGTAATCCATTGCATTTTCCAATGTTGGTATAGCAATTGCCACACCTATAGAACCCGTAATCGTTGTGGGTTCAGCAAATATATAATCAGCTGGAGTAGAAATATATACCCCACCAGATGCAGCGTAGTCACCCATAGATACAATCACATCGATACCTTTTCTTTTGGCAACAAATAACTCATCTCTCATCATTTCACTGGCAATGACAGATCCACCAGGGCTATTGATTCTAAAGACAATAGCTTTTGTATTTTCGTTCTCATGCGCAGACCTGATTTGTTTTACTACCCCATTTGCACCAGCAACACCTTGCGAAATATCTCCCTCCATAATCGCACCTTCAGCAGTAATTACAGCTATTTGATTATCACTATCAGAAATGTCCTCATCTATTTGCTTTGCATACTCGTTATAAGAAATAGTTTTGTGGGTTTCGGTTTCAGCTTCCTCATCTAGACCAAATTCTTGAATCATATATTGACGAAATTCTGGAAATGATTTTGTACCATCAATAATATTATTTGCTTCAGCATAGGCAATATTTCCTATTTCAGCTTCACCAAAAAATCCGATGTAGTCGTCTGCAAAAGATTGGATGTCATCTGATTTAATCCCACGTCCTTCCGCCATGAGAAATTTCATTTCGTTCCAGATAGGATTGAGCAAGGCTTCACTCTGCATCCTGTCATTTTCTGACATGTCTGTTCTTGTGTTTGGCTCAAGGGCAGATTTAAAATCGCCTTCAGAATAATTGTTAACATTAATTTTTAGATTCTCATAAAGCTCTTTTTGATAAGCGCGCATTCCCCCAAGACCTCGAATGCTGACGCTTCCAACAGGATGAATCCATACTTCAGATGCTTGAGAGGCCATGAGATAAGAGGTTGTAGACAGACGATCGTTAAAAGCAATTACTCTTTTACCAGAGTCACGAAGCGCTTTTAATTCTTTTGCAATATTGATCGCTGTGGTTGGTCCAGCAAAGTCTGTAGATGAGAAATCAATAAACACAGCTGGAATATCTTCATCGTCAGCTGCCGCTCTTATTAATTGTATAAGATCTCTAGTTTGAATTTGATCCGTTGAAAAGTTTGTGCCAAGGTTAATCAAAAAATCATAGTTAAACACTTCTTGATCAACCACAGTTCCTTGAGGATCAATTAAGAGTACCCTGCCGCTTGGATCTTTAATTTCAGGTCCAAAAAAAAATAACCATCCAATAATTATGATTGCAAAAAAGATTAAAATGAGGGCCGTGCCAAGATTCAGCATGACGGTTCTTGCTTTTTCTAGAAATCGACCAAGCCAAGAAAAAATAGATTTAAGTGTATTCATAGGTACTCTCGAAGATTAGCTTATACAAAACGTGACGCAAAATTATCATCATTTTTTAACATTTATTAAGTGATAATATTTAAAAATATTTTATAAAAAAAATTTTACACGCAGTCTTTGTCGAAACCTATGCTCTCTCCTTGTGGATTGCATTTCCCGTTGAGATTTTTGCATACACAGTACGCAAGTAACACCAACACAATACACAAGTAACGTTTTTCCGTTTAACCCCCTTTTATCGATTCGTTTGCTCGGATACTTTTACAAATCGCTGATATAAGGCTACACGCAATATTACACGTTTGCTATAAATAAGATACCCGAGCGTGTCCCGAGTATTTAAGGGTTTTCTACATAGACACTATACTACACTCCACCCCTATAATTAGTCACGTCTACCTTGACGTGACAAAAATTATTCTACAATGTGGGTGCGCTTATTATTCCTTCCCCTACCCCCCCTTGATTCTTTGCTGGTGGGTTCGAATTAGGTTGAAAAATCCGCTGAGTGCTTTTTAGGTTGATTCGGATAGCGGAAACTTGTGGTTGGGTGAACATTGGTAACAGCTATTTGAACAAATGCTCATAAAGTTTTAAGAGGCATACACCTGTATATATATGAGTACCGCCTTGGTGTACCCCGAAATATGTACCCCGAACTATATTTCTACGTACTAATAGATAATGATACAATCTTTCAGTAATCGTATTTTTTAGGGGTATTTTAAAACGTGATAATACAGGAAAGCCTCTCAATAACTTGGTATACCGAGAGGCTCTTATTATTTTCCACGCCCATTAATGGGCCCTTAGCTCAGTGGTTAGAGCAGCGGACTCATAATCCGTTGGTCCGGGGTTCGAATCCCTGAGGGCCCACGCATTTCCCATTTCCATACCAGCAAGTTTTCAGAAAACAATTATAATTGTAATAGGCTTAGATTCAGCATTGTAAAAAATGTTAAAGAATCAATTTTTTACCTGTAGGTATCTGCTATGCGGCCAGATTTCCAGATGAAGGACAAAAACGAAAATATTGTTTACGATTCCAAGGATTACGTATACCGATCAGAGGAAAAAGAACCGGACAAGGTAACAGACGAAATTGCGTTCGAAATCACCACCAGGAAATTTAAGGAAATGGGTTTCGAAGGCATTATCACCTGGGTGCAAGACATCGCCAAGAAGGATCAGAAAGTCTTCGACCAGATGATCACAGCGCTGAAATATAAAAAAAAGAATGCCTACGAAAACATACAGAATGCAGATAACGACACAATATTTGACCAGGTTAAACGGATCATCGAACTGGATATCTGGGCCGAGGCCATCATGGTAGCGCTGCGTAGCGCAAACAGGGACCAGCTGGGAGATTGGTGGATGTTCAACAACATGGATTTTTATTACCAGAGCAAAGAAGATTACTTTGGTCCCGATGGCCTGGATGAAATGTATATTATCTCCCAGGTTCAGTCATGGAAAGAAAAGGCCAAAGATCACGCCAATGCGGTGAGAAAAAACTGGAATTCAGTAATGGACCGAAATTTATTGATTCGATATTTAGAGGATCCAGAGTATGATCCCAGTGTTGATGAAAAGTTGCGCATGCAAACAGCTTCATTTGCAAACAGTCTTAATGAATGGTTAACCGTGGCGCTGGAGAAGAAGAACTTCTTTAATTCGATAAAACACTACGTGGTCAAAAGCGTTCTTACGGAAAAACTTTTTGCTGAGGAAATTTCATTGTTTTATGGGAAAAAGATTCATCCAACATTGCAAGTATTTCTATGGACAGCGCTGGAAGGTGAATTTGATCGCGAGGATGGGATGTTCTATGATATTGATGCACTATCAAGGGGAAAGTTCGTTTTAGATAAAAATGAAGAAACTGGTGACCTAACAATGACCATCGATTATAGCAGGAAGTTTTAAGAAAAAACAATTCCTAACGGTAGTCTTTTTTCAAGGACAATATCTCACTAAAAAATAAATGATATGGAAATCTCAGGATATACACCGGATCAATTAAACTGGGACTACCCGAACCCGTATACCGTGAAAGTTCAGGTGCTCCCGGAAGACATTGATCAGTTAGGTCATGCAAATAATCGTACCTACCTGGAATGGATCATGACAGCTGCCTATGCCCATTCGGAAAGTTTGGGACTGTCCGTTGATGATTACCTAGATATTGGTGTGGCCATGGTTGCCAAGCGCCATGAGCTCAATTATATTTCGGCAACATTTGTTAATGATGATCTGATTGTCGGTACATGGATCGCTACAAACGATAATCGGTTCAACAGTCAGCGCAGGTACCAAATCATTCGGCTGACTGATGATAAAACCATTTTACGGGCCGAGACAGACTGGGTATCCATGAATATCAAAAATGGGAAACCGCAGCGTATGCCGGAGGAATTTATCCGCTGCTACAAACCGACAATCTTACAATAACTACTCAGCTTTGATCATTGATGTACGGCTGCCTTTACCAGCCGCATCAAAGGCGCGTATCTTTACTGTCCCAGAAACTTCAACAGGTCCCGTAAATAGTGACGATTCGATGGTAGGCTCTGAACCATCAGTAGTATAACGAAGATCGAGCCCGGGGAATTCAACATTCGCCTGTAATAACCCATTTTTGATTACAGCGCCAGGCAATGGAATACGATAATTATAACCGCCAAAAATAGAATTGAGCCGGGGCAGCTCTTTTTTCGCTAGAGTGTTAGTGAAAATATTCCATGCTTTTCCCGTAGCTTTTTCCCGTTCTTCCCGATCTGCAATGGTTTCCCACTCCCGCTCTGACCAGGCTGTTTCAGCAAAACCAATGATCTTAGGTAAATAATAATATTCCAGCATTTGGTCACCTTTAATGGTTTCGCTCCAAAGCTGGCCCTGCACACCAATGATATTTTCCTTATTTTCCGGTTGTAAGTGTTCTCTATTTTTAAATGTTTTTTCGATATCGATCGGTGTACCGCTGGGAGTGGTAGTTGTGGTCTTAAACAGGTCCAGTGGCGCAGTTTCATAGGCGTCCCTCGTTTTATTGAATCCACCCCAATACAATCCCGGTTCTTTTGGATCTTTATCATAAGCAAGATCAAAATAAAAATCTGTTACATTACACATGACCACTTCATAACCAATATTCGCTAAACGATAGGCCAGGTCTTCCTGCCCCCAGGCATTGATCCAAAAATACGGCACGACCTTTTTATCAACAAATTCTGGATTGGGAACAGGTCTTCCTTGTGTATCTCTCAGCATGGCTACTTCTTCCCAGCCGCCAATTTTTACATCATATTTTTCTAAGATATCTATCGCGCGGCGGAAAAAGTGGGCCTGAAGATTCATTGGATTTTTTACTTCAGGCATCGTTTCCAGGAGTTTATTAATCAAAGGGGAATTTGACCAGGAACCATTCGGCACTTCATCTCCACCAGTATGGAAAAAAGTGAATGGGACATCCGCTTCTCGATACATATCACTGATGCTCTTAATCACCGTTTCATAAAATCGATAGGCAGATTCTCGCGCTACGTTAACTACGTTATCATCGTAACCTTGTGCTGATGAGTATTGAGAATTTTCATCGGGATCAATTAGCCGATATTCGTTCGCCAGTTGTTCCTTGCCTTTTGCCATAAAGCGCCGGTACCGTGTCTCCATTGCCTTAATCGCTGCCCTGGCGTGCCCTGGGAAGTTGATAGTAGGTATCAGTGTAATATGTCTTTCTTTAGCATATTGGAGCATTTCAATAAAATCTGCCCTGGTATAAAAACCGCTGCCATGGGTGCCTTCTTCGTAGGCGATTGGTCCGCTACCATAGGATGGATGGAGCGCCGCTGCATCCTTCGATGTATGCTGGCGCTGACCGCCAACCGCTGTCAGCTCGGGGAGCGCTTCTATCTCAATTCTCCAGCCTTCATCCTCAGAAAGATATAACTGCAGGGTATTGAGCTTATAGAAGGCCATTACATCCATTAATTTCAACACAGCTTTTTTTGAGAAAAAATTTCTGCAGACATCCAAGTGCTGACCACGATACGGAAAACGTGGTGCATCCTCAACCCGTACTGTTGGAACCAAGATCTTCCTTTGGGACATTATATAAAAATCTACGGGCAGTAAGGCCATTAAACTCTGTATGCCATAGAAAACTCCCGCTGGATCAGAGCCAGTAATACTCACGCCGGAAGCGGAAGAAATATCAAGCACATACACCTCTGCAGTAATACCATTAACAGACACAGGTTCCGTTTGTAAAACGATCGCTTTCCCTCCAGTATAATCTTTTTCAAGAATAGTGAATTTTGTGCCGGTTATTACCTGCAGCATTTCCCGAAGATATTTTGCCTCAGAGGATAGATCGGCACTATAGTGAATTTGTAATGCAGCACTCAATTCCAAATTGCCCGCTGGGGAGGTTATACTAACGGGGGTGGGAATAATCTTAGGCAATACATTTTCCGGCAATAATGATAATACTGCATTTTCCTGGTAACGATGGGCGGAGCTCGGTATTGGTACAACGTCATTGGGGCCGCGATTGATCTGCTCTGGTTTTTCGAATGGCAGAATAGTATAATCGGTTATTCTGGAGACTGATACTTCTCTACCACGGTCATCATACCGTACAATATATGGATACAGCGGCGCATCCGTTTCCTTGATCAAATAATGTGAAAGATTATAATGCACCGTTACTTGCTCATTTGGAGCAAGAGAAAAATTCTGTGCTGGAATAATTTTAAACCAGTCCCCGTTAATATGTTTTACAATTGCTTTGGCATTGGGTTCATTCGTTACCCTCCTGGGAATTTGAGAATAATATATAGCCCAGCCTGAATTGCCTAATGTTTGGTCAGCATTGTTGTGGATAGTAAATACAGCCCTGCAGCTTGATTCCCCTCCCAACATATTTGTGATCATGCCCCAGCTTAGTTTAATATTCATGTCTTCTACTTTATTTTCACTTTCTTGTTTAGTGCAACTACTGATAAGAAGTGCTAATGCACTAAATATTACAATATTTCTGATATTGTTTTTCATAATGGTTATATTAATCAAAATTGCTTGCAAATAATATGCAGAAAAATGCTTGATATAATATTCGCGACTATAGGAAAAACCTATATTTATTATAAAGACGAAGTTTTATTTTTATGGTCTAATAAAGAAAGGTAAACTGATGAAAAAAATCACTTTATTCCTAATCACCATTTTTATCTTAATGTCTGGCTGTACAATGGTTTTCCACAGTATCGTGACACCGGAAATTCAATTAAAAGACCTGGATATATCCGATGAAGTTTGGGGCCAGGCAAAATCGGTGAAAATTTTAGGATTTGATTTTGATAGAATGTTTAAAAGAAAGATCGAAACTGCAACTATTGGAATGGCTACGACAAATATTCCAATTATATCATCGGAATTTGATTATAATGAAACAACCGCAGCACAAATATTAGGACTAATATTTATTGATACTGAAAACTTAGCTTTACAGGATCTGCTAAATAAAAATAAAAAATACGATATCTTGATTGCTCCAAAATTTTCGAAAACAATAGAAGGATTTTGGCCAATTTATTGGACAGAAACGGTGTTGGTCAAAGCCCACATCGGAAAAATTAAATGATTTTATGGGATCATTAATATAAATCCATCAATATTAGCGCGGCGCTGTGAACGTTAATACCGCATTACTGGCAATTAGCTTAATAGCCATTTTTGGCTTCTTATCAGAGGCATTATTTCGCCGGACCAACATACCCGATGTATTGTTTCTTATCATACTCGGGTTTCTAATTGGCCCCAACGGATTCGGGTACACCTCACCAGAGGACCTGGCTCAGGTTGCACCAATATGCACCACATTTACCCTGTTGATCTTGATCTTCGATGGTGCATTCAATATTAATCTCTCCTCGTTGATCAGGGAATTTTCTTCCAGTCTAGTCCTGACAATCTACAATTTTGTCATTTCCACAATCGTTGTGGGAGGAATATTTTTCTATATCCATCAATATCATCTTGACGGCACCAATATGATGGCTGCTATGATCGTTGGATTTTCCCTGGCCGGTGTATCATCATCATTTGTTATACCCATTCTTAAACAGATCCGGGTGGGAGGCAAACTGTTCTCGCGGCTGGCCCTCGAATCGGCACTTACAGATGTACTCTGTATCGTGGCCACATTATCTGTATTAGAGGTCTATGAAAAAGGCATATTTGGTGTACAGGAAACACTGACTCACCTGATTGAACTATTTGCCATCGCTGGATTTATCGGTATCCTAGGCGGTATAATATGGATCGTCATTAGGGTCTTTGAAGAACAGAATTATATTATTACGATAGCTTATCTCATATTGGTCTATCTAGCTACGGAATACTTCGGCGGCAATGGTCCCATCGCCGCTTTATTCCTGGGTTTGATCCTCAATAATTCAAAACAGCTCTCGTCAATCAAAGCTGGAATCCTTTCCAGAAAAGTTGCTGAAAAACAAAAGGCCATCCAGGGTGAGCTTGGTGTAGAAGTAACCTCAGCAACTGAGAAACGGTATTACAATTTGATTTCCTTTTTTCTGAAATCGCTGTTTTTCATTTATGTAGGTATCCTTCTTGATATTACGGACCAAACAGCGCTAATTGTCGGTAGCGTTCTATCGGTGCTGATCATGATTACTCGCATGGGATCAATGCCATTAACTAAGGGGATGCCAAAAGCCCAGCGACAACTTGTTAATGCAGTTTTTGCCCGGGGACTGGCTGCTGCTGTACTGATTCAAGCGGTGATCCAGGCCGGTATGCCTGGTGCTGAATACATGGCCCGGGTTGTCTATGTAGTAATTATTGGTACAATTATTCTCAGTTCGCTGCGGGTATTTATCTTGCGGATGAATCTCGCAAAAACAAAAAGCTGATCATTTATAATTTTCTTTTCTAGTCCAGACCTTTTTTAGATAATTCTTTGCTTCCTTACTGCTGAGGTCTGTATACAGTTTATCATACAGTTCCTCTGTACTCATCTTATTTGCCTTTTTAGATGCTTCCTTAATGTTTGCTTTGTCAACGAGAGCCTTAGATACATTCCCAACACCTGTATTATAAGCTGGTATGGCACAAAGGTACGCTCGTTCATCATCACGAATACGAGAAAAATAATGATGCCTGATCATGGATAAATAAGCACACCCCAGTTCAACATTGTTCTTGGGTTTGTATAGGTATTTGCCGCTGACATATTTATCCTTTTTATAGATCCACTGGTAGGCATCCCGGGCACCCGATTTCGGAACCAATTGCATCAATCCGTAGGCGGGAACATGAGACTTTGCCTTGGGGTTAAAAGCCGACTCTGTTTCGGCAATTGCCAATGCAATTTCCGGAGGAATGTTGAACCTTCTTGCCTCTATAACAATAAGGTCCTTATATCTGTCCCTGCGCTTGGCAATATGATCATCACTCATCGGTATCTTGATGGAAAAAATGGTCCGTTTTTTTCCATCCTTTGAAAAATGCATGCGTACCTTTTTGGATTGTGTACTGACAACAGATTTGGCAAAATTCAGAGTATTGCTCATACCTTTCACAACTTTACCGCTGGCATCAACTAATTGATCTTTCAAAATCGGTTTTCCGTCGTCTCCTTTTTCTTTCAGAATATTATTCAATTGCCGTAAAAATTTAGAATTAAGGCCTTTGCCGCTTCTCGATCCATCTTGATCGCCATCATCTTTTTTATCTTGTAACGCGAAAAAAGTTATCGTATTAATTAGTGATGCGTTGATAGAAAGAATAATATTTTTCACATTGCCTATTTGAGTGATGTTAATCTTTTGACCCGGGTTTAGATCAAGGTTGTAAGAACCGTCTTTGCTTTCATTTTCATCCACGATCACCTCTATGGTAACCTCCCCTTTCTCAAAATCTACTATTGTCCGGGAAGTGAGATCCTTACTGTAGGATACATAGGTCTTCGATGTTGATTCCTTGTAGGAATCCCATATTTTTTCCACCTCTTTTTTAAATTTTTCCCGTTTTTCCTTTTCCTTCTTTTCTATATAATCATATTTCTTGGTGATCTTTTCATCATCGAGACCGAAAGTATTCGGTCCTTTTAAGGAAATAGCTATTTCTTTTTCCGGTCCGAAGAAAGCTACCGCAATAAAGATAATTGGCACAAGTGCGCAGAGGGTATAAAATACTACTATCGATTTATTCTTCATTATTTATATAACTATGTATCTGAAAAAGCTTACCATTTTCATTATTTATAACCAATACAATATATAGCTGAGCTTAGACCCTAGGTGTAAAAAAACCAAACCGTAGTTTGCAACCTTGTTTAATACTCTTATATCCGTCTAGGTTCCAATATTATTGAAAATGGTGCTTGCATTGTGACAATGCTCACATATCAAGACTATTGCAAATAATTACTGGAACTGATCCCGCATCTACCATGTAAAACCTACCGATTGCAACCAATTGTGATCATAAACGAAAATGAAAAAGGAGTAAAAAATGAACAAATACAAAATAAATCGTGGTAGAGTAGCTTTCGTAACACTGTCTTTCGGCATCATTGCAATGTTGATGATAATGAGTGCTAATAACCGTGCCCCAGAGTTATCCTATGAGAGTCCCTATGAAGAATCTTCAGAAGAAGTTGTTCTTGACGATCGCGCTGAAGCGTACATCGCTGAGGCAATTGAAGCTATAGATGTGATAATTGAGGAAGCTGAAAATGCAGAAGCAGAGCTCGAAACGGTAGCTTCAGAACCGGAATCTTTTAATGAAGCATTTGCTCAAGCACGTGCATTGCTTGGTACCGACCACGCATTCACCTGGAATGGACAGGAATACACCACATCCTATGCAGAGGAACTGGCGGCAAAAAGTTCTCCAGTAAAAGACAAAGAAGATAGTTTAGATTCTGATGAAGATAGTAATGATACGAAATTCACTGCTGATGAGGATGAGGATGTTTACTCAGCCGTGCTAGGATCGAATGACTAAACCAGCTATTTGGAGTATGGCACACACAAAATCCAATGAAACGGGTCTGGCCTCCTGTCAGACCCGTTTTTTGGTTGACCAAGCATTTAAACACAACATATAAAAATTTTATGAAATACATATTCTCATTATTCCTGGTTATAATTTTTCTTACGGAACACTACTCTCCCCTTACGAGAACCACTGATGTATTAATAA
>Ga0208336_1000666_pt1 | contig 13034 bp, 15 predicted proteins | sample DeeseametaMP0372_FD_184212 | JGI IMG/M metagenome (GOLD analysis project Ga0208336, IMG submission 184212) | Marine microbial communities from the Deep Atlantic Ocean - MP0372 (SPAdes) | ecosystem: Environmental > Aquatic > Marine > Oceanic | place: East of Porto Seguro, South Atlantic Ocean...
TAGTATTTTTAATGCGTCATTAATTAATTTTCCTCCAAGTTGAGCTAATTGATCATGAATTTCTTGTGATGTATTTTTTTCTTTAATTTCTATTTCTTTTTGTAAAACGATTGCACCTGCATCTAATTTTTTGTTCATTTGCATTATTGTGATACCAGTTTCTTTATCACCGGATAAAATAGCGCGTTGAATAGGTGCAGCACCTCTCCATCTTGGAAGCAAAGATGCGTGAATATTTAATGCTCCAAATTTAGGTATAGATAATATTTCTTCTGGTAATATTATTCCGTATGCTGCGACAACTAGAATGTCACAGTTCATTTTTTTTAAATGATTTATTTCTTTTTCTTCTTTAAAATTTTCTGGAGTAAATATAGGTATGTTATTTTTTATACAAAAATTTTTCACAGGAGAATGGGATATTTTTTGACCTCGACCAGCAGGTCTTGAAGGTTGAGTGAAGCAACCAATTAAATTAAAATTTTTATAAATGGATTGCAATCCAGGTAGAGCAAATTCAGGAGTACCCATAAAAACCACTTTAAGAGATTTCATAGTTATGTTGTTTGTTTTTTTTCCTTTTGTTGTTTCTTAATTTTACGCAAGATAATATCTTTTTTAGTTTTAGACATACGATCGATAAATAAAATGCCGTTTACGTGGTCGATCTCATGCTGTACGCAACGTGCTAAAAGTCCTTTAGCAAGCAATTTTTTTGATTCGCCGTTTCTATCTAAATATTTTACTTTGCAAGAAAATGGTCTAGTAACGTCTCCCATAATTCCTGGAATTGAAAGACATCCCTCTTCATCTGTTTCTTTTTTTTCTGAAACCCAAATTAGTTCTGGATTAGCCATTTGAATAGGATTTGGTTTAACTTTTTGTTTTTTTGCATTTTTTTCTTCTTGATAACGCTTTAAGCCTGGTCTTGGGGACACATCCATAACTATTATTCTTTTGTTAATTCCAACTTGAGGTGCAGCAAGACCAATTCCTGGAGCTTTATACATGGTACTTAACATTCCATCCATAAGTTTTTTAATTTCATTATTAACCTTGTCAACGGGGGTTGATTTTTTTTTTAATATTGGATTTGGCAGTGTTATAATTTTCATAATGCAAATATATTATTTAAATTTCGTTTTATAATATATGTTTTTCTTAAGACTTATTCTAATATTATTTATTTTTACCTCAATAATACCGTTGTATGGTTGTGTATCTTCCCCTACTTATGCCGGGGATGCTTGTAGTATTTTTGACGAAAAATATTTTTGGTTTAAAGCTGCAAAAAAAAGTTCAAAAAAATGGAAAGTACCTATTGCAACGCTCATGAGTGTTATAAATCAAGAAAGTGCTTATAAACAATATGCAAAACCTCCAAGAAAAAAGTTATTTGGGTTTATACCACTATTAACCAGAGAGTCTAGTTCTTGGGGCTACAGCCAAGCAACTAAGGGTACATGGAAACAATATAAAATAGAAACTGGAAAAAGATTTGTAACCCGCATTAGTTTTAGAGATTCAGTTGATTTTGTCGGTTGGTATATTTCAACCGCAAATAAGGAGTTGGGCATATCAAAAAAAGATACTTACAGTCAGTATCTAGCTTATCACGAAGGGCTAAATGGTTTTAGGAAAAAAACATATAAAAAAAAACCTCAACTTTTAAAAACCGCGAGTAGAGTAGAAAAACAAGCACAAACTTATAATAGACAGCTATCAAAATGTATGGGTAAATTAGATAGAAATAAATACATACTTTTTTAATTTCTAAACATCGTTTAGTTCGTTGAGTTTAATTTTTTTTCTTATATATTTTTTTTTGGATTGAACAACTCTTGGTCTAAACGTAGAGGTCCTTAAAGCTTTTGCTGATGGATTTTTTATAATTTTTTTTTTTTTCATTTAAAATATTCTTCTAAAACCAACTTATAAATTTTAGTTAAATCTTTTAAATTTTTTAATGAAACTCTTTCATCATTGGTATGCATTGTTTTTCCAACTAAACCAAACTCTACAACATTTGTATAATCTTTTATAAATCTTGCATCTGAAGTTCCGCCATCTGTTGCATATTTAGGATTTCTTCTAGTTATTTTTTTTACACATTTTTTTATAAGTTCAGAAAATTTTCCAGGTTTAGTTAAAAATGCATTACCAGAGACATAAGTTTCTAATTTATATTTAAAACCTACTTTATTAAATTCTTTTTTTATCCATTTTGTTAGAGATTTAATTGTATGACGAGGATTGAATCTAATATTAAAAGAACCTCTTGCTTTTGCTGGAATTACATTTAAAGCTTCATTTCCAACATCAATAGAAGTAATTGAAATTATAGAAGGTTGAAAGTGTTTTGTCCCTTTGTCCAATATTTTTTTATCTATATTATTAAGCATTTTCATTAAAGCTGGTATAGGGTTAATGGTCCTACTAGGCCAAGCTGAGTGTCCTGCTTTACCCTGGACCTCAACTGTTCCATTAAAACCGCCTCTACGCCCTATTTTTATTTGATCTCCTAAAACCTTTAAATTAGTTGGTTCTCCAACTAAACAATTATCAATTTTTATTTTTTTTTTCTTTAACCATATTAAAATTTTTTTTGTTCCATTTACCGCATAAGTTTCCTCATCTCCTGTAATGATTATGGAAATTTTACCTTTAAAATTTTTATTTTCTCCTAAATAATTTTTTGCAGCTGATAAAAAGCATGCTATGGCAGACTTCATATCACAAGCCCCTCTACCGATTAAAAAATTATTTTTTATTTTTCCTTCAAATGGATCAACTTTCCATTCTTTTTTATCTGCAGGGACAATGTCCACGTGCCCGGCAAATGAAAAATGTGGTTTTCCATTTCCAATTTCTGCATATAAATTATTTATCGTATCAAAACCTTTTTCTGAAAATCTTAACTTGGTACATTTGAAACCCATGGCTTTACATTCTTTTTCAACAATTCTCAAAGTGCCGCCATCTTTTGGTGCTATTGATTTGCATCGAATTAATTTTTGTGCGATATCAATTTCTTTAGAATTTTTCATTTATAATATTCTTAATTTCTTAATAAGTCGTTGATAGAAGTTTTGGATCGAGTTTTTTCATCAACCTGTTTTACAATTACAACACAATACAAAGACGGCGCTCCTTCTTTTCCTGGAAGTGAACCTGGTACAACAACAGAGTAGGGAGGCACAACACCTTTGTGAATCTTTCCAGTATCTCTTTCAACAATTTTTGTAGAAGCTGTTATAAATGTACCCATTGATAAGACGCTTCCTTCTTTCACTATACAGCCTTCGGCAACTTCGGAACGAGCGCCAATAAAAACGTTTTTTTCCACGATGGTAGGACTTGCCTGTAGCGGTTCGAGCACACCACCAATTCCAGTACCTGCGCTAATATGACAGTTTTCTGAAACCTGTGCACACGAACCTATGCTAGCAAATGTGTCTATCATAGTGCCAGATCCGACCCTTGCACCAATATTAATAAAGCAAGGCATAAGTACTGCATCTTTATCCACGAAAGCTCCTTTTCTAATTACTCCATTAGGTATATATCTAAAACCAGCATTTTTGAAATCTTGTTCTGACCATTTTTTTGTTTTACCAGGTATTTTATCAAACCATGTAGCATATGGGCCTCCTGTAATAAGACTTGTTTTGTTTGTTTTAAAACTTAATAGTATCGCTTGTTTAATCCACTGATTAACAATCCATTTGTTATTTATTTTTTCAGCAACTCTAATTTTACCGTCATCTAATAAATTTATAACTTCATTTACTGCATCAGGTACTTCACCTTTAGTTTGGGTATTAATTTCATCAATTTTTCCCCAATTACTTTCAATAATTTTTTTTAATTGTTCAACATCCATTTTTGTAGCCATTCTTTTAGATTATTTGTCATATAATCAATTTTTTTTGATGTTCCATTTAATTCTTTAAGCAATTTTTTGTTATAAACTTGTACTGTCTTTAGACCTAGGTCTGCTGCTGGAATTAAGTTTTGAGGAATATCATCAAATAAAATTGCTTTTTTAACATCAAGGTTATAAGTAGCTATTAATTTTTTATAAGTTTGTAAATTTGGTTTAGGTAAAAAATTCATTCTTTCGATATCATATATATCGTCAAAAATATTAATTAGATCTAAATTTTTTAATATTTTTTTTACGTATGAAGTATCTGCATTTGTAAAAACTATTTTTTTTCCAGGAACCTTTTTTATTAGATCATTTAATTCTTTATCTGGTTTAATGATGGAAAAGTCGATGTCATGAACATATTCTAAGTATTTTTTTGGATTAATATTGTGATTTACCATCAAGCCATGAAGAGTCGTGCCATTTTCTATAAAATATTTTTCTTGCAAGATTTTTGCTTCTTTTAAATTAATTTTTAAGTTACTTGAAATAAATTCTCCCATTCTTTTATGTATTTGATCAAATATACCGCTATTAGCACAATACAATGTATTATCAAGATCAAAAAACCAATGACTAAAATTTATATTCTTATTTTTTTCCAATTAATGTTCCAACACCTTTTGTAGTAAAAATTTCTTTTAATAATAATTTTGGGACTCTTCCATCTAAAATTACTGCAGCTTTTGCTGATTTTTTTACAGCATTTAAGCATGTTTCTACTTTAGGTATCATACCTCCTTTAATAATTTTATTTTTTATTAATTCTTTTGCTTTCTTTGGTGTAATTTCTTTAATTAATTTATTATTTTTATCCATTACACCTTTTATGTTTGTTATAAAATAAAATCTTGTAGCAGCTAAAGAAGCTGCAAGCTCACCAGCTACAGTATCAGCATTAATATTATAAATTTTATTTCCACTAAAACCCAAACTTGCAATAATTGGTATATAATTTTTTTTTATAAGATTCTTTATAATTTTTATTTTTATTTTTTTAGGTTTTCCGACAAAACCCATTTCTTTTTTTAATGGCTCAACTTTAATTAAATTTTTTTTGTGTCCTGGCAAACTTATTGCTTTGCCACCAGCGTTATTGATTAAATCAACAATTTTTTTATTTATTCTTTCTATTAATACCTTTTTAACAATTTTTATAGTTTTTTTATCTGTCACTCTTAATCCATTTATAAATTTACTATCTAATTTTTTTTTTTTTAATGTTTCTGATATCTGAAACCCACCACCATGGACAATTACAACATTTATTCCCAATTTTTTTATTAAGACAAGATCCTTAGCAAAGTTATTTGCAAGATATTTATCATTAAGAGCACTACCGCCATATTTAATGACAAAGATTTTATTATTAAACTTTTTTATATATTTTTCAGCTTCGGTAAACGATAAAATCCCTTGAAGATATTTTCTTTCATTAGCAGATAAATCTATTTTCAATTTTAACAACTCTAAATTTTATTTTTTTTCTTTTTTCATTCTTTGTTTTATTAGTATTTGTTGAGCCATGGATAATACGTTATTAGCAGTCCAATAAATTACTAGACCTGATGGAAACGGAGCAAGTATAAATGTGAAAAATATTGGCAAAAACTTAAAAATTTTTGCTTGCATAGGATCTGTTGGCTGAGGATTGAGTTTTTGCTGAATCCACATACTAATTCCCATTATTAAAGGCCATATACCAATATTGATCATCTTTGGTAAAAAATTTGGATCATAGGGCAAAAGTCCAAACAAGTTTAAAATGGAAGTTGGATCAGCAACGGATAAATCTTGAATCCATAAATAAAAAGGTGCATGTCTCATCTCTAGACTAACAAAAAGAATTTTATATAAGGCAAAAAATACTGGTATTTGAATAAGAATTGGAAGACATCCTGCAGCTGGATTCACTTTTTCTCTTTTGTACAAGGCCATCATTTCTTGATTAAGTTTCACTTTATCATTTTTATAAGTTTCCTTTATTCTCAAAAGTTGCGGCTGCAATTCCTTCATTTTTTGCATTGCCACATATGATTTATTTGCAAGGGGGAAAAAAATCAATTTTATTAAAAGAGTAAGTAATATTATAGAAACTCCAAAGTTTCCAGTGATATTTTTGAAAAAAATTAGAATATATAAAAACGGCTTTGTTAAAAAATAATACCAACCAAAGTCTATAGCAAAATCTAATCTTGGGATTGAATACTCTTTTTCATATTTATCCAAAAGTTTAATTTCCTTTGCTCCTGCATATAATAAACTTTTTATAGTTATTGATTTATTAGAAGGAATTTCTACGATACCTCCTTTAAAATCAACTTGATATTTTTCTTTATTATTTTTTGTATAGAATTGGTATCTGGCAATAACATTTGAGCTTTGATCAGGTATAATTGTAGCTAACCAATATTTATCTGTAATACCAAACCAGCCACCTTTGGAATTATACTCAATTGGCCCAATATTTTTTTTTAAGTCCTTGTAATCAATTTCTTCTAAAACATTATCAACAACACCAATGGGTCCTTCATGTAAAATAAAAAAACCTAGTGTTTCAGGTGTGTCAGTTCGACTTATTTTACCAACAGGAATTAGACTTATATCTTTATTTGAATTATTGATAATCTTTTGCTTAATTGTAAACATAAAATCTTCATCAACTAAAATCTCTTGTTCAAATTGAATACCTTGATTATTTGTCCAAGAAAATGTAGCGGATTTTTTATTTGTTATTTTTTTTGAATTTGTACTCCAAACAGTTTGATCGTTTGGCAAGTCAAAATTTTCATCTGACGATGCCTTTATCCATCCAAAATTAGAGAAATATCCCCCTTTGGTTGAACCTGGTTTAAATAAAGTTACAAGTTTATCATCTTCATTTAATGTTTCTTTATAGTCTTTAAAAGTAAGATCATCAATTTTTAAACCTTTTAATGAAATAGAGCCTTGTAATCTTGGAGCATCTATCTTGATTCTTTCATCTTTATCTAACGCATCATCTAATTCTAAATAACCAACTACCTCATCCTCTAAATTAGCTAAATTATTTTTTAATGAATCTTCAGTTTGTTTTAGTTGTTTTTTTTTTTCTACTTCTTTTTCCATTTTTGGAGACTCAAAAAAGTATTGAAAACCAAGCAGAATTAACAAAGATAGCACAATTGCTAAAAGTAAATTACCTTGTTCTTTCATTTTATTTTTTTACTTTCTCGCTTAAAGGATCAAATCCATGTTGTCCAAAAGGATGACATTTTGATAATCTAATAGTACTTTTATAAATACCAATTATAGGCCCATATTTTAATATTGATTGAATTGTATAATCAGTGCAGGTAGGGTTAAACCTACATGTGCCTCTATAAAAAAAAGGGGAAAAAAAGCGATAAATTTTTATAAACTTTATTAGTAATTTTACTAGAATTTCATTTAATATTTTCATTTTTATTTTATTACTTTTACAACATCATTCTTTAGTTCTTTATAATTCATAACTAAACTTTTTTTATTTGCAATAATTACATAATCATAATTTTTTTTTAAGTAATTATTTAAAACTTCTTTTATGATTGCTCTAAAACGTCTTTTTATTTTATTTCTCACTACTGCATTACCAACTTTTTTTGTAATCGTAAATCCAACTCTAGCTGTATTTTCTTTGGATGAAAAATCTCTTTTATATTTTTGAAGGATAAAACCTTGTGTGAAAAACTTTTTTCCTTTTTTTGATACTTTAACAAAATCAATTCTTTTTTTTATTGTTTTAAGTAAAACTGTTGACATTAGTCCTTAAGCTGAAATTTTTTTTCTGCCTTTACTTCTTCTTTTAGATAAAATTTGTCTACCATCTTTAGTAGCCATTCTTTTTCTAAATCCGTGTTTATTTTTTCTCTTTCTTTTACTTGGTTGAAATGTTCTTTTCAATTTTAAATATTAAAAAAAAGTTAATATGTTTAATTATCCTTAATATTTATAAATTAATTTATTATTAAATATACAAAAAAATTTATTAATTATATAGAACAAGGCCATTTCTTCTTTTATCTGCAGCCCCAAACATAATGCTGTCTTTAATTTCAAAACCATTTAAACCACTATTCAATTCTTCTTCAACGATTAAATGTCCTAAATTTGAAAGATATGTTTTAAATTCTTTACTAAATCTTTTTTTTTCAATCAAAACTTTGTCATTAGAAATACTAAAATTAGGAAAATCTACAGCTTCTTGTATTCCCATTTTCCAATCTAAAACTGCAATAATTGTTTTAATTACATACATTATAATTGATTTACCACCTGGAGATCCTATGACCATTCTTACATTATTATTTTTATCAAAAACAATTGTTGGTGACATAGAGCTTAAAGGCCTTTTATTTGGTTCAATTATATTATTTGCAAATAAATTTTTTTCTATTTTGAAGTTAAAATCACTAAGCTGATTATTTAATAAAAAACCATTTACCATCAATCTAGATCCAAATGTATTTTCAATACTAGAAGTTATTGACGCAATATTACCATAGGTGTCAACAATTGAAAAATGAGTTGTTGAGGTAGGTGTAAAAAATTTATTCTTAATTTCAAATTTAGATTCAGTTTTTTTATTTAATGATATTTTAGAAGCTATTTGTTTAAGATATTCTTTGGATAAAAAATTATTTATTTTAATATTAGCAAAATCAGGATCGCCTAAATATGTATATCTATCATTATAAGAATATTTGCTTGCTTCCAAAATTAAGTGAATATTTTCATTTATTTTATCTTTTGATAATTCAAATTCTTCAAGTATTCCTAAAACTTGTAAAATACTAAATCCGCCTGCGCTTGGAAGTGGGGCACTACATATTTTATATTCTCTATATTTTCCACACAGAGGGTTTCTTTTTTTTGCTTTATAATTTTTTAAATCATTTAAATCTATAATACCTTTTTTAATAGGAGAATTTTGAATTGTATTAACAATATTTTTCGCAATTTTTCCTTCATAAAATCCTTCAGATTTTTTCAAAGATATAATTCTTAATGTATCTGCAAAATTAGGATTTTTTAAAACGTCAAACTTTTTTTTTGGTTGAATCTTATCTTTCATTTTTGAAATCATTTTTATATCTGCAGTAATAAACGGTAAATTAATTTCTGTTTGAGAAGAATAAGTTTTATTTTTTTTATAGAAATATTTTTTACTTTGAGGGAAAAAATATAGATATTTATCTTTATTAATTGCATTATACAATCTTGGAGAAATTTTAAATCCATTCTCTGATAGTTTAATAGCTGGTTTAAATAAACTCTTCCATTCTAATAACCCATAATCTTGATGGCCCATCTCAAGCATTGATACAAGACCAGGTACACCAATTGCTATTCCACCAATTGCTATATCATGAAATTGTAATGGATTACCATTATTGTCTAAAAAAAATTCTTTTTTTATTTTAGATGGTGCTATTTCTCTTCCATCATAAAAACTTAAATGAGAACTTTTTTTATCAAAATATAACAAAAAACCGCCCCCTCCTATTCCAGAAGACTGGGGTTCAACTAAATTTAGAGCCATTTGAACAGCTAAAACAGCATCCATGGCGCTACCTCCTTTATTTAATATATCTCTTCCTATTTTTGACGCTTCTGGATGTGACGTAGATATAACGAAGTTTTTTTTTTCAATTGCAGAAGTATTTTTTATTATGAATAAAAAAAGAAACAAAAAAAATATTTTTATAATTGATTTAAACAATTTTTTCAACCTTAATAGGTATAATTATATTAAGATGAAATTAAAAAACAAAATCACAAAATTTTTTAATAACACTACTCCAATAGTTGGTTTAACGGCTTATTCATATGATATGGCAAAAATATTAGATAAATACGTGGATTTTATTTTAGTTGGCGATAGTTTAGGCATGACTTTATATGGAATGAAGAATACTCGAAAAGTAACTGTTGATATGATGATTAATCATGGAAAAACAGTTGTAAAAGCAGCAAAAAATACTTTAGTTATAGTTGATTTACCATTTAGAACTTATGAAAGGTCTCCGCTTCAGGCCTATGAAACAGCTTGTAAAGTAATCGATAAGACAAATTGTTATGGTATCAAAATTGAAGGGGGAAAAAAAGTTGCCGAAACAATCTCTTATTTAACTGACAGAGGTATAAATGTAATGGGACATATTGGTTTATCACCACAATCCATAAAAAATTATATTAATATAAAAATTAAAGGCTTTAATACATTAGAAAAAAAAGAATTAATAGATGATGCATATGCATTATGTAAAGCGAATGCTTTTGCAATTGTAGTTGAGGCCGTAGCAGAAAGTGCAGCAAAAGCAGTAGTAAAAAAAGTTAAACAAATTAAAAATAAATTTATTCCAATTATTGGAATTGGGGCAAGTATAGATTGCAACGGGCAAATACTTGTTACTGATGACATGCTCGGTTCAACCAATAAATATAAAGAAAATAAACTACCTAAATTTGTAAAGGTTTATAAAAGTAATGATGTAGAATTATCTGTAAAAAAATTTTGCGATGAAGTAAGAAGCAGTTCTTTCCCAAGTAATGAATTTTGTTATATGAAAAATAAAAAAACTTTTAATAATAATGTAATGTTTTTAAAATTTATCAAAAACAAGTGACTAGTTTAAAAATAATCAAAGACTCAGAAAATTTAATAAAAGAAATTCAAAAATACAAATTAAAAAAAAAGAATATAGGATTTGTTCCAACTCTTGGGGGATTACATAAAGGTCATTTAGAATTAATAAGATTAGCTAAAAAAAAGTCTGATGTTGTAGTTGCTAGTATTTTTCTAAATCCTTTACAATTTGATTCTAAGACTGATTTTAAAAAATATCCAATTAATTTAATTGACGATAAAAAAAAAATTAATAAAGAAAAAATTGATATATTGTATATGCCGACAATAAATGAAGTTTTTCCTAATAAAAAAATTAAGAAGATTAAAGCTTCTAATAAAGCAAATAAATTATGTGGAAAATTTAGAAAAGGCCATTTTGATGGAGTGGTTACTGTTTTAAAATCATTATTTGATCAGGTATCACCTAATTTTGCTATCTTTGGCCAAAAAGATTTTCAACAGATCTTAATTATTAAGGATTTAATTTTAAAATATAAATTAAAAATAAAAATTATTACCATACCAACGGTTAGAGATAGTAATGGATTAGCATATTCTTCTAGAAATAATCTATTAAACAATAAGCAAAAAAAAATTGCTTCTTTTTTGTTTAAAACAATAAAAGAAATCTCTTTTGAAGCAAAAAAAAATCTAAACAAATTAAATAATTTAAAACTAATTGGAAAAAAAAAATTAATTAATTATGGTTTCAGTAAAATTGATTATTTAGAGATTTATAATGAAAATAATTTATCAAAAAAAAGTATAAAAAAGAATAATTTACGAGTTTTTGTAGCAGCATGCATAGGCAAAACTAGACTAATTGATAATTATAAAAACTAATTACTGAACGTATATATGAACTTCTGGAACAACTACATCGCCACTTGTTTTGGCAGTTAAAGCCACTTTTTTTGAAGGTAACCCAAAACTAACCAAACTTCTTAATACTCTTTCAGCATATTTTTTTACTTTAGAGGAATTAATCCTTGTTTCACCCTCATTTTTTCCAATTGGTGCTACTGCAACTAACCCGAAATTAGCATCAGGTTTTTTATCAACAGTAATTCCGATAGCATCAAACAATGTTTTTTCATAATTAATATCAGGGTCATCAAATCTAATAACAACTAAAGGTAGCCCTGAAATATTTACTTGAGGAACTTCTAATTGTTGATCAGGAGGGCCAGCATCAGCCAAAGCTTGAGCTGCAAGAAAACTTCTATTAAGTATCCCAGTCCCCATTGCTTCACCATTTCTAATTGCTACAGCCATTACTAATAAATTTTGGTTTTCAATTTTTGCAAAACCAGCTTGTCTTGAAATTTCTTCAGTAATTTCGTTAATAAGTCTTGCAATATCAATTTCTAATTTTTCAACATCATCTTCTAATACTTCTAATTGACGGTGATCTTGATCGATTGCTCCAGCAAGTCGTAAAACTTTATTTATTGTACTTTTTAGTAGTGCTACCACTCCAGCATCAGCGTTTACCTTTTGATTTAATAGGTTAATTTCACGCAAATATTCTTCAATATTATCAAGTTCGCCTTGTGCTTGATCATATTGTCTAACTAAAACAGGATTTCCAGGTGTTGTTCCTAATTGTAATTTTGTATTAATAGCAGCAACTGTTCCAAAAAACTCAGTTGCGGCGCCATAAACTCTAGATTTTACCTCTTCGTAACTATCTCTATGCACATTAAAAGCGTCTCCAACTGATGTATAATCTGTTTTTAGCGGATCAATTTTTTGTCCAACAAATGTTCCACTAGCATCAGCAATCATTTGATCTGCCCTTGTAAGTCCACGATCATCAATGAACTCATCTTCATCTGCTATCATTTCTTCATCATCAATTAAAATTGAAGGTGCTGTTGTATCTGTTGTAACTGTTTCTTCAGGAATAGGTTCAAGATCAACTACCTCATCGGCTCCTCTATCTAATACACCGCAGCTAGTTATTAGAATTGAAATTGCAAATAGTTTTAGTATTTTATAATTCATCAACCCCGACCCAAAAATTTTCTTAAAATAATTATATATTACTTTAAAACTTATACTAGTATTATGATTTGTAAAACAAGAAAAATAAGTAATATGTGTTGCTTTTTTACAACATTTAATTAGATAGTTAAATTATTATTAAGTTTAAAAAAATTTTGAAATTTCATGAAAAAAAAAACTTTAGGAAGCAGCACATCATTTGTTCATGGAAAAGAGAAAGAAATCGTTTGTCATGATATGCGAAAATATGTCTGGCAAAAATATGATTTTTTACAAAATATAAAAAAAAATAAAAAAAAGCGCCAGTAGCTCAATTGGATTAGAGCGCTTGACTACGGATCAGGAGGTTAGGGGTTCGACTCCTCTCTGGCGCACCAAATTTAAAATTAATGTTATTTAATTACTTCGTCTAATACAGAAATTAGTTTTTTTGAAGAAGGTGAA